>Ga0256827_10002445_pt1 | contig 11969 bp, 11 predicted proteins | sample CV84metaG_FD_185977 | JGI IMG/M metagenome (GOLD analysis project Ga0256827, IMG submission 185977) | Hydrothermal vent microbial communities from East Pacific Rise, Pacific Ocean - CV84 | ecosystem: Environmental > Aquatic > Marine > Hydrothermal vents | place: Pacific Ocean: East Pacific Rise... | reverse complement strand
CATCGTTGAAATGAGCTTCTAGTTTTGAAGAGTATCTATCTCCTAGTTGGAAAATATGCCCAACTTCTATACCCTTTTTAAAACTAAGTGAAGCACCACAAGAACATTTTTCTTCTATGTTTTGTGATTGTAACTCTTCATAAGACTTTTCATTTAAAGCATCAACTTCCTCTTCACTCTCAAACATAGTCTCTATGTTAGCACCATAATCACAACTCTCACAAACCACTAAAGTATCTTCACCACTATCTGCTAAAACATGAAACTCTTTACTACCTGTTCCACCTATAGCACCACTATCTGCTTGAACCACTCTAAAGTCAAGCCCTAGTCTTGTAAAGATTTTTTTATATGTTTCTTCCATAAGGTCAAATTCTCTAACCATATCTTCTTTTGTTGCATGAAAAGAGTAACCATCTTTCATAAGAAATTCACGACCTCTTAAAAGCCCATATCTAGGTCTAGCTTCATCACGGAATTTTGTGTTGATTTGGTATAAGTTTACGGGTAAGTCTTTGTAGCTTGTAACTCTATTTTTTACAAGTTCAACCATTGCTTCTTCATTTGTAGGACTTAGTACAAACTCATTAGTGTGTCTATCTTTGATGCGAAGCATCTCTTTTCCCATGCTATCAGCTCTACCACTTCTGTCCCATAAACTCATAGGTGTTACAAAACTTAGTTGCACTTCATTACAACCAGCATTATCAAGTTCTTCTTTTACTATAGCACGAATCTTTTCTAAAACAATCTTTCCAAGAGGAAGGTAATTATAAAGCCCTGCACCTTGTTGATTTATAAATCCACCACGGATTAAAAACTGATGACTAGGTAAAGTTGCATCAGATGGAACTTCTTTTGTTGTTGGTATAAATGCTCTACTTCTTCTCATAATTATTTTTCCTCTTTTTTATTATCTAACACCATTTGCATCATTCCTGATATAGTATCAGATTTGGCTTCTGTTGATGTATGTCTCATTTGCTTTGTCATATCGTGTAAAAATCTTTTTAAAGTTTGTTCAGCCATTTTTCTAGCTTCTGCTTCATACTCTTTTGGTATAAAACCTTTTTTAACTGCTCTTAATGATTCTACCTCAGCTACTTTATATGCTTTTTGATATATCTCTTTTATAATTGGTTCAACATTTAGAGTATCTAACCACTCAAAAAACTCAACTACACTACGACCAACTATGCCATGTGCTTTTCTAGCTTCATTTTCCCTAAGAGATTTATTTTCATCTACTATAGAAGTTAAATCATCTACAGTATATAAGTTTATCTCTTTAGAATCAGAACATATAATATCCCTAGGTACAGCCAAATCAAACCAGTACCTTTGAAAATCACATTTTTCTATAATATCGTTAGTTATGATTGGTAAGTTAGAAGATGTAGCAGTAAATATAATCTCAAAATCATTAACAGCACTATCTAGTTTTCCATACTCTATAACTTTAGCACCACACTCCTCTGCAAGTGTTTCAGCTTTTTGTTTTGTTCTGTTCATTATGTAAACATCAGCACCACTTGAAAGCATATGTTTTGCCGTTATCTCACTCATCTCACCAACACCTATAATAAGTGTTTTTTTATCTTTTAAATCATCTAAAACTAACTTTAGCTTTGAAACTGCTACACTAGCAACTGAGACTGGTTTTGAAGATATATCTGTAGCATTTCTAACTTTAGCTGCACATTTAAAAGCACTTCTTATAGCTCTTGCTATTTTTTTATCACAAAAACCTTTATCATAAGAAAATCTAAAAGCATCTTTTAACTGTCCAGCAATCTGAGTTTCCCCAATAACCATAGAGTCAAGAGATGAAGCAACTTTAAATATATGATAAATCGCACTACTATCATCATAGACATCTGCACGCTTTTCAAGTTCATCAAGTGTTAAACCAGCTCTTTGACTTAACATCTCAAAAATATGCTTTTTTGCATTTTTAATATCACTACAACTAGAAAATATTTCCATTCTATTACAAGTAGATATTAGAATATTCTCATTAATATAATCAGATGTATTTAGTTTAACTAAACAAGCTTGTACACTTTTATCATTTGAATAAGTTAGTTTCTCTCTAACTTCTAGGTCTGAATTTTTATATGAAAAACTTATATTTAAATAATGCATTAATAACTTCTTTTTATCATAATTTCTAAAATACTTACAAGTTCAACATCATCTTCCACTGCTAACATAGCTTCATTTGATAGTTTCTCAGCCAATTTAAAAGACTTTTCAACTGTTTTAAACTCTTTCATTTTTTCTTTTATCCAACTTGATTCATTTTCATTTAAAACTTTCAAGTGTAGTGACTTTAATTTTAATTTATCTTCATCATTTAATTGCTCGTACAAATATATATAAGGAAGTGTACATTTACCCTCTACAAAATCATTTAATGCTGGTTTACCAAGTGTTTTAGAATCTTGAGTTATATCTAAAATATCATCTATTATTTGAAAAGATAATCCAAGATTACGACCATAAATAGCATAATTTGTAATATCTTTACCTACTAAGTAAGCTGATGCTACAGCTGAAGCTTCTATAAGAGTAGCAGTTTTTAGATAAAGCATATCAAGATACTTTTCTTCATCTGCATTAAAGTTCTCAGCCATTTTTACATCTATCATCTCACCCTTACTTAACGCTGTTACAGAAGAGGCGATAGCACGAGCAACATCGGCATCAAAAGAAACAAGTTCAGTAAAAGCTTTTGAATACAAAATATCACCAAGCATTACAGCTGTTTTAGAATCCTCTGTAGCATTGACAGATGCTACACCTCTTCTAGTTTGTGCTTCATCTATAACATCATCATGTAATAAACTTGCAGCATGTATAAGTTCAACTATAGCAGCTAGTAAAGGTGCCTTTTCATGTTCTGATGCTATTTTTAAAATAAGTTTAGCACGAAGTCTCTTCCCACCACTAAGTGTTCTAAAGAGTCGGGTAACCTCACCATAGTCACACTCATCTATCAATCTTGTTATTTCAGTTTCTACTTTATTCATCATTTTTTAAATACTTTACCCTTACTCTTACCTCATCATCAGATAAAAATAATTCGAATTTTGCTTTATTCTTTTCATAATCAAACTTTAAAAACTTTACTAATATATATGGAGTTTTATAATTATTTGCCCCGCGAGACAATAACTCTGTACGAAAACTTTGATTTTTATGATTCAAATATAGAATATTTTGAGATACTATATCATCATAAGATTTAAGAATTATCAAACCATCATTTACAAAAAGTGTCCATCTAAACTGAAAAAGTTTTTGAATCTTGCCATATTTTACAAGGACTCTTTTTGTTTCATCTTTTTTCAAAGATACTTTAACCATATCTCTATATGTATTTGCATTAAGAAAAACACTAAAAGATACTAAAAAGATTAAAATTCGTAAATACTTCATATATATAACTTTTATTACATAAAATTTTGGACAATTTTAGCAGTATTTTATTAAAAACTAATGAAACAGTGCTATTTTGGATAAGCTTGACTAAAAATCTAACAAAATGCAATACTTTTATACTTAAAATTAGTATTTAAGTATAATCTACATAATTTTATATCAAGGTTTATATTATGGCTAAAAAGAAAATAGTATTTGAATGTCAACATTGTGGACTTAGTACTCCAAAATGGATGGGAAAATGTACTAATTGTGGAGCATGGGATTCATTTATAGAACTAAATGAACATCAACAAGAAGTGGTAAAACAGAGTAAATCTATAAACTCAAAAAATGCGAAAGCTATTAGTATAAACAAAATCAAAGAGGAAAAAGTTTTTAGATACTCTTCAAAAGATCCTGAGTTAGACATGGTTTTAGGTGGTGGTATTGTTCCTGGTTCGTTAACACTTATTGGTGGTTCACCTGGTGTTGGAAAATCTACCCTACTCTTAAAAGTTGGTGGAGATATAGCATCTACTGGTAAAAATGTTTTATATGTAACCGGTGAAGAATCAACTAGTCAGATAAAACTTCGTGCAAATAGACTAGATGCAAACAAAGATAGTCTATATCTTTTAAGTGAAATTAGACTTGGTCAAGTACTCGTTGAATTAGAAGAAAGGACTTATGACTTTCTTATAATTGATTCTATACAAACACTTTATAGTGAAGATATATCATCAGCCCCTGGCTCTGTTACACAAGTAAGACAGATAACTTTTGAACTTATGAGAATAGCAAAAGATAAAAATATAGCTATCTTCATAATAGGGCATATCACAAAAGAGGGTTCGATAGCAGGTCCTCGTGTACTTGAACACATGGTTGATACAGTTTTATACTTTGAGGGTGATTCATCTCAAGAACTTCGAATCCTAAGAGGATTTAAAAACCGTTTTGGACCAACAAGTGAGATAGGTGTTTTTGAGATGAGAAATGATGGACTTGTAAGTGCTACTGATATAGCTTCAAGATTTTTTAACCGTAATTCAAATCAATCAGGTTCAGCATTAACTGTAGTTATGGAGGGTTCTCGCCCTATCATCTTAGAAGTGCAAGCACTTGTTTCAGAATCACACACTCCAAATTCTAAAAGACAAGCTACTGGTTTTGATAACAACCGTTTAAATATGCTTCTAGCTTTACTAGAGAGGAAACTAGAAATTCCATTATCGGGCTATGATGTTTTTATAAATATAACTGGTGGGATAAAGATTACTGAAACATCAGCAGACTTAGCTATACTCGCAGCTATCATCAGTAGTTTTCGTGACCGTGCTATCTCTAAAGAGACTATATTTATCGGTGAAGTTTCTCTTGTTGGTGATGTTCGAGATGTTTATGGGATGGATGTCCGTCTCCGTGAAGCTAAGATGCAAAACATATCAAAAGCATTAGTAGCAAAAAAACCTTTAGAAAAAACAGCTATAAAAACTTTTGTAGTAGATGAAGTTACAAAACTTTTAGAATGGTATTAGCTAATTTTTATTCAAATATTGTATACTTGTGTAATTAAATATTTGAGGAATAACGATGATTGATATAGAGATAAGAAGTGAAGAAAGATTTTCAAGAATATCTACTGCTTATGATGGTGAAATAGAAAAGAAGCAAGTGATTGAAACAATAGAAAATATTATCAATAAATATGATTATAAACCAGAAATTCATACTTCAGAACTTTCACATAATAGAGAAGTTTTTGTAGTTGAATACCATGATGATATGCATCGTGAATCTGGGGCTATCTTTAAAGAAATAATGAAAGCTCTTAACATAACAGAGTGTATCTAAATCCCAACAAAAAGTGATTAATATGAATTTAGAAGAATATGCAGAGGGTAATCAACTCTTTAAAACTTACTTTAAAAAAAACAAAGACTCGTTACTAAACCTTGTTAAAAATGGTCAATCTCCAAAAGCTCTATTTATAGGTTGTTCAGACTCAAGAGTTATACCTGACTTGATGGTACAAACAAATCCAGGTGATCTTTTTGTTATACGAAATGTTGGAAATTTTGTACCACCATATAAACCAGATGAAGATTTTCATTCAACTGCATCTGGAATAGAATATGCAGTGAGTGTATTAAATGTAAAAGAGATAATAATATGTGGTCATACTCATTGTGGAGCATGTGCGCATCTCTATGAAGATATAATAGACCCATCTTTAATCCATACAAAAAAATGGTTAGAACTTGGTGAAACTGCAAAAAAGACAGCTATACTAAGCCTTGGAGCAGATGCAGATAAAAATGAACTTTTAAGACTTACAGAAAAATTATCTGTAATCAAACAGATTGAAAATATTTTAACATATCCAAATGTTAAGAAGAGATTTGAAAATGATGATCTTTATATTCATGGTTGGTACTACAATATTGAAACAGGTAGTATAGATTATTATAATCCCGAAACTTATGAATTTTTACCACTAAAAGAGTTAACACACTAAGGAAGATAAAATGGCTGAAGAAGAAAATAAAGAAACAGAAACAGAAGAAGAACCTAAAGAAAAAAAATCTGGTAATATGCTTATGATAATTATTATTGTAGTATTAATATTAATTATACTTATAGGTGGGATTGTAGCTGTACTTATGATGGGTGGGGATGAAGAAGTTGTTGAAGAAAAAACACCTCAAGCAAAAGAAAAAAGTGTATCACATAAAAAAAGAAATTCATCATCAGTAATGGATGATTCAAGATCATTATCTGAAATAGGTATCTTATACCCTTTAGAAACATTTACAGTAAATCTTAAAAGTGATGCTGGTCGTAGATACCTAAAAGTTACTATGAGTTTAGAAGTAAATGGGGAAGAGTTAAGCCTAGAACTAGATGCAAAATCAGCAGTTCTAAGAGATAGAATTATAAGAATTTTAACCTCTAAAACTCTTGAAGAGATCTCATCTAAAAAAGGTAAAGCAAAAGTTACTACACAAATTATGAATACTTTAAATGCTATGATTGTAGATGGAAGTATTGAAGGTATATACTTTACTGAATTTGTTATTCAATAAAGTATAAAAAGGCTATATTAAATCTAATATAGCCTCATATGCTGTATCCATCATCTTATCAATCTCTTCATTAGTTATGATATATGGTGGCATAAAATATACTACATGACCTAAAGGTCTTAACAATACACCTTTTTTTAGTGCATATTGATAAACTTTAAGTCCTATCCTCTCTTCTGGATTATAACCTTTTAGTTCAACTACACTTATCATACCCGTTTGTCTAATCTCTTTTACATTTTTTAGTATTTTAAACTTTTGTAGTTTTTTAGCTATATATTCTATTTTTTCTTTATTTTTTTCAATTTTTTTATCTTTTTCAAATATATCTAATGTTGCATTTGCTGCTGAACAAGCAAGAGTGTTTCCTGTATATGAATGAGAATGTAAAAATGCTTTATGTTCATTATAATCACAATAAAATTTTGAATATATATTATTAGTAGTTAAAACTACAGAAAGTGGTAAATAACCACCTGTAATACCTTTAGATAAAACTAAAAAATCAGGTGTTATGGAAGCACTCTCACAAGCAAACATATAACCAGTTCTACCAAAACCTACCATAACTTCATCAGCTATAAGATGTACATCATATTTTGTACAAATATCACGAACTAACTTTAAAAAATGTGGATGGTACATATGCATATACCCTGCCCCTTGAATCAATGGTTCAAGTATAATTGCACTTAGTTTATCTGCTTTTTCTTGACATAGTTTTTCAAACTCTTTAGCTGACTCTATCGCAGATTCTATAGTCATATCTTTTGGAACAGCTGTTTGAATAGTGTTTATAAGTAAAGGTGCATAAGTATCTTTGTAAAGCTCAACATCTCCAACACTCAAAGCTCCTATTGTTTCACCATGATAAGAATTTCTAAGAGATACAAAAGTATCTTTAAGCTTTCCATCATTTTTATGTGCATGAAAACTCATTTTTAAGGCTACTTCAACTGCTGATGATCCATTATCTGCATAAAAACATTTATCTAATCCATCTGGTGTAAGTTTTACTAATCTTTCTGACAATCTTATAATTGGTTCTTGTGTAAAACCAGCTAAAATAACATGTTCTAATGTATCTAATTGCTCTTTTATCTTTTCATTGATATAAGGGTTTGAATGTCCAAATAGATTAACCCACCAACTAGAAATAGCATCTATATATTTATTTCCCTCAAAATCTTCAAGATAAATACCATACCCTTTTTTTATCGGTGTAAGAGGTAAACTTTCATGATCTTTCATCTGAGTACAAGGATGCCAAAGAACATCTAAATCTCTATTTTTTAACTCTTCATTTTTCATTTTATACCTTTATTTAAAACTATTTTAAATTTACTACCATTATCTATAGAACTATATAAAATATCACCAGAAAAACTTTTTTTAATAATATCCATACATATATATAAACCTATTCCTGTACCTTTACCTTGTTCTTTTGTTGTAAAATATGGATTAAAAATCTGATTTTGAATCTTTTCTGGTATCCCACCTGCATTATCTTCTATAGATATAATAATAAAATTCATTTTATATTCAGCTACTATTTTAATATATTTCTTATCTCTCTCTATATCTTCAAAAGCATCTCTTGCATTTGATAATATATTTATAATTACTTGCTCTAATAGATCTTCATGTCCAAATAATTCTATATCGTGTTTATAACTTATATCTATGTTTATATTATGATTATGAAGTTGAACTCCCATTATAGATATTATTGATTTTATAGTATCTTTTAATTTAAACCCTTTCATATCTTTAGATGGTCTAACAAAATTCATAAAAGTTTCTATAGTTTCAGACATTTTTTGACATTGATCTTGAATAAATTCACTATCTTCTTGTAATTTTTCATCTTTTAAAAGTTTCATATTAGATAATAATGACAAATTAATACTAGTTGCACTTATAGCATTCAACGGTTGTCTCCATTGATGTGCTACCATAGACAACATCTCGCCTAATTGTGCTTGTTTTGATTGTTGAAAAAACAAAATATCTTGCTTCTTACTTTTTTCAATCTCCTCTGTAATCTTTAATTCTAAATTATTTTTATACTCATCCAATTCATTTTTTTGTTCTATATTATGAATAATTTTAACTATACTTAGCTCTAGTTTATCTAAATCAATTGGCTTTAATATATAACCATCAACTTGCATTTCAATAGCTTTAATAAAATAATCACTTTCATTATGTGCTGTTATAAAGATTACATATTGATTTGGATTAATTTTTTTTATCAATTCAATCATATCTATACCATTTAAAAGAGGCATATTTATATCAGAGATAACAATATCTGGAGTATATTTTTTATATAGTTCAAGACCCATCTTTCCATCATTAGCAATATATAATTTTGAACTAAAATATTCTAAAAATTCACTAAGAGTATCTCTAATTTGTTCTTCATCTTCAACATAAAGAACTACTGGTTTAAAATTAACTTTTTTCATACAAAATCTATGATAAACATAGCACCATTCTTAGTATTTTTAACATCCATTTTTGCCTCCATATTTTCTTCTATAATCATTTTTGACATATAAAGTCCTATACCTGTACCCTTACCCTGCTCTTTTGTAGTAAAATAAGGTTCAAAAACTCTATCTAAAATACATTGAGATATACCACCAGCATTATCTTCAAAAGTTATTTTATTATTTTTTATTACTATATCTATTTTTGGATTAATTATCTTATTTTCTAATATAGCATCTTTAGAATTATTTACAAGGTTTAATATAACTTGTTGATATTCTGTTTGAAATCCATGATATAAAAATTCATTCCCTATAACATTTACTTTAATATTATAACTTTTTAATTGAGATAATTGCATATCGATAACACTTAATGTTGCTTCTTTTACTTTAAAATCTTTTTTTTCTTTATCTACTTTAAAAAAACTTCTAAAATCATCTATAGTATTACTCATAAACATAATCGTTTTTTTATTTTTATCTACAAAATTATTTATATATTCTTCATCTAATTTACCTGATCTATACTTATATTTTATATTTTGGATTCTTATACTTAACTCATTTAATGGTTGTCTCCATTGGTGAGCTATCGCCCCTATCATCTCACCCATAGAAGCCATCTTAGATTGTTGTTGAAGTAGTTGAAGATGTTTTGCATTTTGAATAGTTTTAAACTCAACTTCTTTTTTCTCTTTACCTAACTGAGCTATAAGTTTTGCTATATCAGATAAGAATTCTAAAACCTCTTTTAGTTCTTTTTTAGATGTAATTTTAACTTTATCTAGTGCTTTTAAGTAAGCTTCTACATCATAACCAAATTCATTCGCACCTCGTTTGAATTTTTCTATATCTGGTTTATCAAATAAAACTTGACCACTAAATAGATCAGCTAAATGTTCACCATCTATAATAATTGGTGTAGCCCCATCAACCATTCCATGTTGACATTCTCTTAAACTAATTTCATGTAAATTTTCTAAATCTTTAGTCAACTCTTTATTGCTTTCTTTACAAATATATTCAGAAGAACTACTACCTCGATGATAATTTTTACATATATCCGTCCAACCAGTTGAAATAAGTATCTCTCTAGTATCTTGTTTAACAAGTCCAGATGGATAACCAGTAAGTTTTGAGAATTTTTCAAAAATAGATTTCAATGACTCTATATCTATAAGCGTACTAATATCATTTAAATTATTTTGAGACTTTTCGAATGCTAAAAGTCTTTTTAACTCTTTATTTTCTTCTTGAAGTTTTTTTACATCAGATTCACTCATAGATTAAACTCCAATCTTGCTTATTATTTCCTATATTATAAAGAAAAAGATTAAATTATTTGCTTAAAGCAATTTAAATTCCTATTTTATCAAGCTTAAAGGGGAAATTACCTAAAATACAAAAAATATTAAAAGAGGGTTTATTTCTATGATTACTTGGATGCAAAGACATAAAAAATATCTCATTATCACCATTTGGATTTCTACTATTGCTTTTGTTGGAGCTGGATTTGTTGGTTGGGGTCAATACAACTATGGAGATAAAGCTGGTGCAATTGCCAAAGTAGGTAGTGTAGAGATAAGTATGGGAGATTTACAAAAAACATATTCAAGACTTTATTCTCAATATGCACAAATGTTTCAAGGAAACTTTGATGAAGAGAAAGCAAAACAATTTGGTCTTAAAAGACAAGCACTTAATCAACTTACTCAGCAAGCACTAATTTTAAATCTTGCAAAAGAATATGATTTAGAAATAAGTGATAAAGAGCTTTTGTCTGAAATAAAACAACAAGAATACTTTTTTAAAGATGGTCTTTTCAATAAAGATATATATAAAACAACATTATCAAGAAATAAACTTACAATGAAAGAATACGAAAGTGATGTAAAAAAAGAACTTTTGATTAAAAAAATCTTAAAACTTTTTCCAAATACTATAAATAAAAATGAGGTAAATGTAATAACAACTTTAATGGGTATTTCAGATAAAATAAACTATAAAGTTTTAGATTCATCTACAGTTAAAATTGATACAAGTGATAAAAATATAAAAGCATTTTGGGAAACTAAACAGCAAAATTTTAAAACAGAAATCACTTATGATATTGAATACATCAAAAATAAAACTATCTCAAAAATTTATGAAGATAAAGAGATAAATTTATACTATAGTGCAAATAAAACTCATTTTAAAAATACTGATGGGAAAATTCTTTCATTACAAGATGCGAAAAAAGATGTTATTAATGAATTAAATGAAAAATATTCAAAAAAATCAGCACTTAAAACTTATATAGCTTATAAAAAAGATAAACTTACTAGTAATATAAAAATTGAAACATTAAATATTTCATCAATACAGAACCCTTTTACTCAGGAAGTTTTGAAAAAAATATCTTCTTTATCTCCTATTTCTCCTTATTTAAAACCTATTTTTATAGATGGTTCTTACTATACATTTAAATTAGTAAAAATAAATCCATCTAAAATAAAAACTTTTGATGAAGCAAAAGAAGAGATTAAACCATTATTTATAAAAGAGATGACTTCAAAAGAATTAATAGCTTTAGCTGAAAAATCTGTTAACAATTTTGTAGGTATAAATACTGATTTTATAACTAGTGAAGATTCTCAAAAATTAAAAAATATATCTATCTATGAAGCTAATGATTTTCTAATAAAACTATTTACTTCAAACAAAAAGAATGGGTACATAGAGTTAAAAACTGGAAAAATTATTTTATATAATATCTTGGAACAAAAGTTGCTTGATTCTAGTAGTAAAGATTTGAATAATATTAATGATAATATTTCAAAATTAAAAAGTGCTATATTTAATGATGGTTTAATTAAAAACCTTCAACAAAAATATAAAACTGAGATTTTTATTGAAGGACTATAAGTTGGGTAAAACTATTTTAGCTATAGATGTTGGCTCTACAAAGATTTGT
>Ga0256827_10002444_pt1 | contig 11970 bp, 2 predicted proteins | sample CV84metaG_FD_185977 | JGI IMG/M metagenome (GOLD analysis project Ga0256827, IMG submission 185977) | Hydrothermal vent microbial communities from East Pacific Rise, Pacific Ocean - CV84 | ecosystem: Environmental > Aquatic > Marine > Hydrothermal vents | place: Pacific Ocean: East Pacific Rise... | reverse complement strand
ATGTTGTTTCTCCATTACTCCAGAAATAATTAAATGGTGGTGTACCACCACTTGAAAGGGCTGCTGCTAAATTTGCAGTTGCATTTTTACATATAATTTTGTCACTACTGACAACTAGTTTTAATGGGTCGGCTGTAACTGTAACCGCATCAGTACCAGTACATCCTATGTTATCGCTTACGGTTACACTATAAACACCTGACGAAGATGCTGTAATAGTTTGTGTTGTAGCTCCTGTATTCCATAAATAATTATCAAATCCTGCTCCTGCATCAAGAGTTGTGGTTTCACCTTCACACATTCCTAAAACTCCTGAAATACTAGTTGAAAGACTTTGAGTTGTAACTTCAACCTCATCAGTACCTGTACAACCATTAGCATCTGATACTGTTACAGAATATGTTCCTGCTGTTGTAACAGTAATTGTTTGTGTTGATTCTGATGTATTCCAATCATAAGATGCATAAGAATTACCTGCGTCTAAAACTGTTGAAGAACCTTCGCATATTGCTAGAGTTCCTGTTATTGAGGGTGTTAAAGATGAGTTTTCAGTTACTGTAACCATATCAGAACCCATACAACCATTAGCATCTGTAACAGTAACGGAATAGTTACCTGCAACTGTTGCATTAAAAGTTTGTGAGCTTCCTGCCGGATTCCATGAATAATTTGCATAACCTGCACCTGCATCTAATGTTGTTGCCATACCTGAACAAATAGATAAAATTCCTGTAATTTCTGGTGTAGGATTTGGGTTATCAGTAATTGTTACTTGGTCGATAACAGAGCATCCTCCTGCATCTACAACTGTTACTGCATAAGTACCAATTGATAAATTTGAAATTGTATTTGTTAAATCGCTTGTTGGTCCTGTTGTACTACTATTAGACCAAGAATATGTATAAGTTGATGTTCCAGCAGGTGTTATTGTTGCAGTTACTGAGCCATTATTATTACCTTCGCAATCAACATTTACTTGTGTTAAAGTTAATGCTATGTTTTCAATATCAAAGTTAAATGTTGTAGAGGGAGCTACGTTGCCACACATATCGGTAATTGAGCCTGCTGCATTTGCATCTAAACCAATTGTATATGTTCCACTCTGTGTAATTGCCGGCGATATGTCTGCGGTTAAATAATTATCATGTTCTGCACCACTGGCACATAACGATGATGTTACATTTGAAACGGTATAAGGTCCTCCAGGCCCTGTTAAATAAAAATCGGCATCGTCAACAGTACTACATAAAATATTTTCTGAAAAATGAAATGTTATACTTGTTGCACCGCAAGCTATAGGTGAATCTATTGATACAATTTCGGGAGGAGTATCGTCGTAAAGTGATGCTTGAGAAGAACTAAAATCTACGGTATATCCTTGACTTCCATTAAACTGAGCAATGTATAAAACATAGGTATTACCTTGTTGAACAGTAACATCAGGATTATAAGTGTTCCAATTTCCGGTTCCCGGACCTACGCAATCGGCAGCACCCGGTACAGCATTTGCTCCGCTTATACCTGTTGGTCCTTGATTAACAGGTGGTGAAGAGCCATCATCGCCAGCTGCATTAGCACTAACTAAATAGTTATGAGGATCTCCTGTTGCTAAATCGGCACAGCTTGCATTTGTTAAGTCAAATAATGCCCAATCATAATCTTCACCAGCAGTATTATCAGGAGTAATCACAAAATTTAATACTCCTGAGTTTTGTGGAGTAAAAGTATACCAATTACCACCTAATTCTTGTACAATACATTCACTAGAACCTATATTAATTTCATTAGAATAATTACCTGTTCCAAAAGAACCACTTCCGTTATAATATACATCTTGGCATAAAGGAATGGCACCTAAACAATCTTCATCGGTTGGAGGAGGAGGGATTGCATCACATCCATTTGTTGCAAAAGGGCAAACTGGGTTACTGTAAGAACCACCATCACCCGAACATACTTCATCTCCATTTTCATCTAAAATAGTCCAACTACATTCGCTAGGATAGTTACCTGGTGTAAATGTAAATGAAATATTATCATTAGGTGTAAAATTAAATGTAAAAGAGCCACTTGAACCAGAAGTTATTTCGTAAGTGTTCCCCGTTGCATTTCCATTAATATTAAGTTCTAATGACGCTCCATTCCAACCGTCGCCGTAGGAATCGTGTAAATTTAGTGTGTAAGTACAGGCATAAGTATTACCTATACCCCAAATTATTAAGATAAAATAAATTGTAATGATTTTTTTCATAGTAGATATTAGACGTAAATAATCTTTAAAAGTTGTTTTTAACAAAAATTATTTTACCTAATTACGGTAACTGTCCCCGATTTTTGAGTTTCCATGCCATTAATATCTTTTACAGTAACAAGCCAAACATAACTACCTATTTCTACAAATTTATTTCCATCTTTTGCAGTACCATCCCAACTGTGGTACAAGTCGTTACTTTCAAAAATTAACTCGCCCCAGCGGTCATAAATTCGTAAATTATAATTATTTAAATCTATTCCATTTGCCTGAACAACAAATAAATCGTTTATTCCATCACCATCAGGTGAAAATGCAGTAGGTACATATAAAGTTGGTTCTTCAACTACTACTATCGTTTGCATTGCTGAATCTTTACAACCAAAATTTGTAACCGCAACTAAACTAATTTTATAGCTTGAAATTTCGGAATATGTATGATTAGGATTTGTATAATTAGAGCTATCACCATCACCAAATGACCATATATAATTATCAGCAAATAAACTTAAATTAGTAAAATTAATTTGTGGATTTATTATTGATACCGTTTGTGGATTTGTAATAAAACGGGCATCAGGTTTTCTGTAAACATCTATTAAATTATTTATTATTAATGAATTTTCACAACCATTAGCTGTAACTACAGAAACACCAACATTATAAACTCCATAATGATCAAAAACATGTAATGTATTTGCTCCGTTTGCTATATCACTAATACTTCCGTTAGTATAGTTCCACTGATATATGCTATTTTCATCAGCATTTGGTACAATAAACTGTACGGCCAAAGGTTCACAACCTTGAAGAATGTCTGCTTGAATATTTAACTTAGGTACATTATATGTATTTACCTCAACCATATCGTTTGCTGTTGTTCCACAAGCATCGATTACTGTGTAAGTATATGTTTCTGATTGATTAGGATATACAATTTCAATTACATTTACTATACTTCCTGTATTGTTTGTTATTGTATATGGTGGCTGACCACTTGTAACTGTACTTGTTATTAATATAGGATCGCCCGGACAAACAGTATCTTTATTTGCATAAACAGCCATCTCAACTTTTGGAATTATTGAAACAGTAATATTTTCAGTATTACTTATACAACCTTCTGCATCGGTTACAAAAACAGAGTATTCTGTTTCAACTATTGGATTTACTGTTATATCAGAAGTTGTTTCGCCTGTATTCCAAGTATAATTAAATGGAGGTATTCCTCCTCCTGATAAAGCTGCCGATAGTGTGGTTGAAGTGCCATCACAAATAGTTTTATCGCCACTACTTGTAAGTGTTAAATAACTAACATTTACAGTAACAGCATCGGTTGCGGTACATCCGTTATCATCACTAACAGTAACACTATAAGTACCTGCATCTGTAACATCAATAGTTTGTGAAGCATTGTTTGTATTCCACTGATAATGTGGATAACCTGTTCCTGCATCAAGAGTTGTTGATGTTCCTCCACAAATATCTAAATCACCCGAAATTGAAACCGATAACCCGGGCAAAACATTAACTGTTACATTATCAGTACCTGTACAACCTGCTGTTGAAGTTACTGTTACCGAATAATTACCTGCCGTTGTTACATTAATTGTTTGCGAAGTTTCTGATGTACTCCAATTATAACTTGCATAATTCCCGGCATCTAAAACAGTTGAGTTACCATCACAAATTGTTAAGTTTCCTGTTATTGATGGTGTTGGATTTTGATTTTCGGTTACTGTAACTTGGCTTTCTCCCGAACAAGTTCCATCGGAAACTGTTACAGAATAAATACCTCCTGTTGTAACCGTAATATTTTGTGTAGTCTCGTTTGTTGACCAATTATACGAGTTATATCCTGTACCTGCATCTAATGTAGTTGGTGTACCCGAACAAATCGATAAAACTCCTGAAATAGTTGGAGTTAAATCAGCTCCCACATTTACTGTAACTTGGTCGGAACCTGTGCAACCACTTGCATCACTAACTGTTACCGAATATGTTCCTGATGTAGAAACATCAATAGTTTGACTTGTTTCGCTATTTGGCGACCAAGTATAATTTGCAAAACCTGTACCTGCGTCAAGGGTTGTTGTTGTTCCGTAGCAAATATTTAAGTTTCCTGTTATGGTTGGGGTTAAGCCTGCCGCAAGTGTTACATCAACATCATCGGTTCCTGTACAACCGTTATTATCGGTAACTGTTACAGCATAATTTCCTGCATTTGATACATTTATTGTTTGCGATGTTTCTGTTGTATTCCAATTAAATCCTGCATAATTTCCCGCATCGAGTGTTGTTGAACCACCTGCACAAAAACTTAACGAACCTGATATTGAAGGCGTTGGGTTTGGATTTTCGGTTATTGTTACTTGTGCCGAACCTGTACAGTTATTGCCATCAATAACATTTACAGTATAACTGCCTGCTGTATTTATTGTTATAGATTCTGTTGTTTCGTTATTTGGTGTCCAAACATAGCCGACATAACCACTATTTGCATTAACTGTTGTTGAAAAACCTGTACAAAACGAAGTATTTCCCGTAATTGTTGGTGTTGGATTTGCATTAACTGTAACATCAACAACATCGGTTGACGAACAGCCATTTAAACTTGCAGTTACCGTATAAGTTATTGTTCCTACACTTGGAGTAAAAGCAACTCCATCTGTAACTCCATTATCCCAAGTAATATTTGCATTATCAGGGTTTGATGCTGTTAATGTAACCGATTGTCCTTCACAAGCATCTTGATTTGTGCCAGCATCAACTGTTGGTGCATTTGGCTCGGTAAGAGTTATTGTTGAGTTATCAGTTGCTGTACAACCGTTTAAGTCAACTACAAAATCGGTGTAACTTCCGGCTCCTAAATTTGAGATAACAATATTACCACTTGCATCAGATGTAATAGCGGTTGGTCCTTGTGTAGAGCCATCATTATAAGTTATTTGATAACTTGTACTTGCTTCTAAACCTGAAATTGTAATGCTTCCATTGGTTGCTCCACAAGCTGTTGGATTGCTCGAACTTAAGGTAAAACTAATATTATTACTTACAAATATTTCTACTGTATCGGATACGCACCAACCATTATCGGTCATTGTAACAATATATTGTGTATCAGTAGTTGGACTAACAGTTTGCGATGCTCCTGTTCCAAGTCCATTATCCCAAGTATAAACTGCCGAACCTGTACCACCTGTTGCTGTAATTGTTGTTGAACCGCCACAAATTGTTTGGTCTGCTCCTGCATCAACTGTTGGGGGTAAACTACAACCATGATTTAATGATGTTATCCAAGTTTCATTATTTACCGAATTTGGAAAGCCTGGGGTTTGGTCGTTATTTCCATTTTCGTAAGTCCCATTATTGTTATTGTTATTACTTGCATCGCCAGCTATCCAATTATTTTGAGCAAATGGGTCGTCATTATTTGTATTATCGAAATAGTAAGCAATATTTCCTCCACTTCCTGCAAAATATATTATTGTACCACTTGTATTATTTCCGTAACTAACTGAGTGAGCTGGGTTTGATAAATTATTAATATCACGTATTTGGTATGAATCGTTACTATTACTCATTGAAACAACCGTCCAATTACCTCCGCTTACCCAGCCTGATGTAGGATAATTTGAGTTTCCACTGTTTGGTTGATTGTCGTGTCTTTCGAATAAATTTGAACTTATAGGAATAACTAATCTACAATTTCCATCATTAAGGTTAATATCGTCGGCAGGAATATCGGCATTTACATCGGCATCGTTATAAATAAGAATTATTGTACCTACTGGTATTTTAGACCAAAAAACATTGTCGGTAAATCTACAAACTCCTTGTGCTATACCGGTTCCACTACCACTTGCAAAATAGCCATTATTATCGTCAAAAATCCAATGACGTAAATCAATGCTATCAGGAGGAGTATCGCACGAAACTGTACCTGTAACAACAAACTCAACATATTCTTTTGAACCTCCAGATGGGCCATTAGATAGTTCGTTTATTATTATTGATTGTGCAAATAAGCTACTTGTAAAAAGTAAACTTATTAGTGTAAATATTTTTACTGTTTTACTTCTCATAAATAAAACAATTAGTGGGTAGATTCTTCATTTTATTAGTAGCTGTTTTTTTTATTTCTTTATCTTTTTTGTATAAACATTTACTTTTGAATATATTTTTAATAAATAAATTCCTTTCGAATAATTAGATATATCAATTTCTTTTGATTCATTAATATTATTTATATAAATAACCTGACCATTAATATTGTAAATTTCTACTTTATAATCTTCATCAGAATTTGTGTTTATTCTTATAAAATTGTTTGAGATAACTATATTACTTGGCTTAAAATTATTAATATTATCAGATATTTTTACTGTTGCTATTTTGCTGTATGAATAATTTCCATTATAATCAACTTGCTTTAATCTGTAATATAAATATCCTTTTTCAGGTTTGTTATCAATAGTATTATAATTAATTATTGTATTTGAATTACCAGCACCCGATATTCTATAAATTTCAGAAAAATTTATGCCATCTAAAGAACGTTCAACAATAAAGTAATCGTTATTAATTTCGGTTTTAGTAACCCAATTTATTTCTACAATACCATTATTAGGTTTTGCATTAAATTCGTATAAAATTATAGGTAAAGTATTTTCTTGCGAACGTGCTATTGCGTAGTCACTAAAATTTAATAAATTAGAAATTTTTGCAGTAATTGGATTATTTCCAGTACCTGATTGTGTTGAGTTATCATGATTTGGAGGATTGAACGAAACCCAATCAACAGATGAATCATGCCTTTTCACAATAGTATGTTGATTTGCTAAACTACCTCCATTTGTATGTCCACGTGATGTAATTGTAATATCGTAATCAACATTAGTTACAGCATCGGGAGATATTGTCCAAAATCCATAATCTAATAATGTTACAAGGCTTGTACCATCGGTAGTTAATCCTAAACTGGTTATATCTGTTGTACCCACAGGATTTGTAAATTTACTATCAAAGTAAGTAATTCCTGATGATGAATTTAAATTTATATTTGCTAACTCATATTGTGATGATGTACCAATAGGAAAATCATACGAACCTGTTGAGTTTACATATCGACGTAAGTTACCATTAATGTAGCTTGTTGTACCATTATTTATTATTGCTGATGTGGCAGTATTACTTATAATTAAATTTTTAGAACCTGTTGTTATATCACCCAGAGTTAAGTCTAACACACCACTTACAGTTGCATCGTTTCCATTTAAATTTAAGCCGTTAGAATTATTTATTTTTAAATTGAAAAATGTTTCGTTTGAGGTTGCATCAGTGATTGTTTGTTGAGTTGTACCCATAAAAATAACCTTACTGTCAGTTTCATAAAATCCGAGAGTGTCATTATCAACAGTGTTATTATCTGTCCAATTTCCTTTTAAATTTAAAACAGAACCTGCTGCTGTAACATTATGCATATCAAGTAAAGCACTATCATTAATAATTATATTTCCATCAACAGAAATAGTTCCACCACCTGTATTGTATAATTTTCCGTTAGATTTGATAGTTAATACATCTTTAACTTGTAATTCATCATTTGCATCGTCAATAACAACAGAAACAGAATCGCCACCATTTTCGATAGTTAGGTTTTTACATTTTGCAATAGGTCCATATAAATTAGCATCTTCCTGAGTATCATCAATATTTGCTTTGTTTTCTGCATTTGCCAAAATTGTTACATCAACTGTTTCGTCAGGTACTTGCATATTTAACCAATTTGCACAGTTAAACCAATTATTATCTTCGCCTCCTTGCCATTTGCCAGCACCGTTTCCGAGAGAATTATCAATATGAATTTTAATACACGAACCCGAATAATCTAATCCACCAGAAGTGTAATTTGCATTACTTGAATAACCAGTCCAGTTTCCTGTTGAATTTATTTCGCCAATCCATGCTGCTTGACTTCTAGTAACAGATGTGTCGGTATAAAATTTAACCTTATCTTCGTTTGAAGTTGCGGCTACATCGGTATTAAAGCATTCTGCATTTTCATACAAAGTTGAACCCTTTGTGTCATCGTATCCGGGAGCAGGCTCCCATCCTGTAGCAGTCCATCCAAATAAAATATTTCCATCGTAAGTTGCATTTTGACTTCCACTAGGATTTGACCAATTTCCGTTTTGCATTATCCATATTTGGTCATTTACATTTAAATCGTAGTCGTAATTTCCGTTTAAACTACTTACATTCCAATTTGCATCATCATTGCTTCCACAAACGATAACTGTAAAATCAGATGAACTATGTCTGTGTCCTTGAACACAAATTACGGTTCCTTTATCAATTGAATTTCCATTTCGTTCTAAACGGATTGTTCCTTCGGTATCGCCCCATTTACCGGAACTAACTCTTTCATAACCATTGTCGGTAAAATCAATTGCTGTTCCATTAGTAATATCTTTGAAAGAGAAAAAGCAAACCTCATCAGCACCTGAACCATCAATGTTTGTATTTATTGCAACAATTGCCAAATCACCTGTGTTTAATATAGTAACTTCGTTTGGTGTGCACGATACTTCAACACCAGATGACCATTCGGTACCTTTTCTTGTGAAAATCTCGAAATAATAAGTCGTTCCATTTGTTAAACCTGTAACTGTAACATTTGTTCCTGTTCCTTTATAAACAACATCATCAGGATTAGAGTAAACAGTATTTGCTGTATAAGCCGAACCGTCACCACTAGGAGAAAAGTCTATTCCGGAAGTTTCGTTTGCAACAACCATAATTTCATCAAAACATGATGATGTAGGATTTACCCATGATATTGATGATTGTGAATCACCACAATTTGCTCCTTCTGAACTTACATTATCTAAGCCTATAGAATTACTTTGTTGAGTTCCTGATGAGTAAATATATTCTGAACTTCCAATAGTGTATGTAAATAATTTAAAAATATAATCAGTATTATTTGATAAACCTGTTACCGTAACATTTGTTCCTGTTCCTTTATATAGGATATGAGAATGTGGAGTTGTTCCTCCATAAGTAGCTGCTGCCGAGTAGTCTAAATCTTCGTTTAAGTTTGTTCCCGGGTCTAATGAATTAACGCTATGAGGTGAATTTGGACCTTCTCGAACAACAAGTAAATAACCTGTTGAATTTCCGGTTGCAGCAGTCCAATTTAATTCAATTGTAGAATTTGTAATACAGCCATGTGCAGTAAAGCTTGGATTTTCAGGCACTGTTATTTCATTACCTGTTAATGGGTTTGTTGTATTGTAAACCGGACCTCCAGAACAATTTGAATTGTTATTTGCAAAAATAAAAAAATAATATTCGGTACCAGATGTTAGAGTACTAGCAGTAAAACTTGTACCTGAAATATTACCTACAACTGTACCCCCACCAAGAGCATCACCGGCTGAGTATGTATGTCCATCAACAGGGTTGTCAGATAATGAATTGCTAGTACTGTAAACTACTAAATAACTATCGGCAGTTGGCGATGGTTCGGTATAACTTCCGTCGATACTTGTTGTTGTAGTATTGCTTGTTAAATCTAATGCCGTTGGTTGGTCGACAGGTGCTGTACAAGGGTCTATACCTTCGCCTGTTAAGTTTATCTCGCAGGGGTCTTCGTCAGAATCATCGTTATTTATTGTGATTTTTGCTGTTAATGTACCTGTAGAGGTTGGTGCAAATGTAACTGTAATATCGTAAGTGCTTCCTGCACTAATTGTTGTGCTTGTACTTGCAGGACTAATTGAATAATCGGAAGAACCCGATAAAGGATATGATGATATATTTAAATCGGCATTTCCGGTATTTTCAATTGTTAATGTTACATCTGTGCTTGTTCCTGTTGTTTGTGTTCCAAAGTCGTAAGTATCACCACATGCAACATCGGTTCCTGAGGGTATTTGTGCTTGAATTTCTGGACCTGAAACAGCAGATTTTCTTTCTAAAGTAAAACCATCAATTCTTAGCTTTACATCACTACTATTACCTGTTGTTACAACAATTTTTAAGTAATAAGAATTTCCATCACCAGATATTATATCAGAGGTATAAGTATCGCCTGCTTCAGAACCCGCCTTTTGGGGAGGTGTAAATTCTGAAGAAACAATTGTACCAGTATTATCCGCTGATGAATTATATTTAAGTGTAACACCGCAGCTTGCAGAGTTTGCTCTTTTAGCCTTATATGAGAAACGATAATCATAACCACTTTGTAACGTTACTTGTACAGATACATAACCAGTTGGTGAAGAACCTACATTCTTATCGTACGCACATTTATCAGAACTGCCACCAACTTCTGCTCCATAGCCTTGATTTGAAAATCCACTTTGAGAAAATCCAGTAGGAAAATCATCAAAATTATCAGTTTGTACTGTTGACCATTGTCCAAAAGAAAAAAGTGAAATACCAACAAAAATTAGTGTGAAAATTATGCGATAATATACTTTAATTTCTTTGTTCATTTTTATGTTCAAAAATTAAAGTAAACATCTATGTAGTTTAACCTGTGGTAGATTAAGCATCTGTGTAGCTTACTTGTCTCATTTACAAGACGCAATTTACGAAAATAGGTTGTTTTCAAAATTAATTTTTTGTTAATTTTTTAACATATTATACACATAAGGCTATATGGGTTATTAAACCCATAATTTTTTTGATTAAAATTACGCAAAAAGTTATAACATATGACAAACGGAATTAAACGAATACATAATATGTAACATTTACAACTAACGTGAAACTATAAAAGGAGAAAAATTAATAATAATTACTTCATCAAATGTTTTAAAATCATTTTTAAAATAATTAGAAGATTTTAAATCTTCAAACGAAATATAGTATGGTTTATAAACATAGTCAACATTAACTGTTTTAAAAAAATACGGTTTGTTTATTATAACACTATATTCTAATAATTGCTTTATTAAACTATTATATTTCGAAAAATTAAAAATACTATCATTTTTATTGATATATCCTTGCTTTATATTTTCCGAATAAGTTTTAATTGCTTTCCTATAATTACTTTGTTTAAATTTTAAATCCTTTTTGTTAATTAGCGAATAATCAATATTATAACTAAAAGCTATTAAACGTATGGAATAAGTATTGCCTTTTGTGTACTTATTTAAATATTCTAAGTAGTAACCCTCTGCATTTTTATCTACATTGTTAATGTTTTTTGTTTCTACGTGATTAGAACCTCCAATAACTATAAATTTATTATTTTTAATAATATTGCTATAATAATTATCGTATTTATTAATTATTGATTTAAGACGAATTTTGCTAAATGCCCTAAAGCCTTTTGAATAAACTGATTTATACGCTTTCATTGTAATTATTAAATTATCGATAATTAACTTTTCGTAAGAAGATATATTAGGATTTTCATTTTTAATCTTTTTTAAAAGAGCTTCATTTTCTTGAAATTGCCATTCCTTAAAAATGGTATCGTTAATATTAACACCATAAGATTTTAAGTTTGGTAATAAGATATCCTTAATTGTATGCATATAATTATGCTCAATATCGGTACACATTACTTTCAACTTTTTATTTGGATATGAAATATTCCATAATCTAAGGTCGTTTAAAAAAGAAGAGTCTTCTTTGGTGCTTGCTATAACATCTAAATTTTTCAGAAAGAAATAGGAGGCTTCTTTATTACTTTTTAT
>Ga0256827_10002443_pt1 | contig 11972 bp, 7 predicted proteins | sample CV84metaG_FD_185977 | JGI IMG/M metagenome (GOLD analysis project Ga0256827, IMG submission 185977) | Hydrothermal vent microbial communities from East Pacific Rise, Pacific Ocean - CV84 | ecosystem: Environmental > Aquatic > Marine > Hydrothermal vents | place: Pacific Ocean: East Pacific Rise... | reverse complement strand
TGGATTGTTGATTATAGAGATAGTAACTTGCTCCAGCAATAATCAAAGATGTAGCAATTGTACCAGCTATAAGAGCTATTTTTTTTGACTCTTTTTTATTTCCCTGTTGCTTCTCTTCTTTTTGGTCTCCCTTACTTTTTAATAGGTCAATAAGCTCTTGAACTGTTTGTGGTCTATTCTCTTTTTGTATCTCTAACGCTTTTTTTATAGCATCTATAAAGTTTTTTGAAAATCTACCATCATCAGGAAAAGTGAGTAGGGATATATTCTTTGTTTGCATCGCTTCAAATCTTTTTACAGAAGAGGGAAGAAGAGAGGTGTCCGTAATACCATTAATCATAGAGTACATAAGCATACCAATCGCATAAATATCGGTGTAGGTTCCCTCTCTACTTTGAGTATGTTGCTCTAACGAAGCATAACCTTCTGTATAGACAGCAGTCATCTGTTTTGATTTTTGAATCAGTTCATTTCGTGCCGTTCCAAAGTCAATAAGTATAGGTTGGTTATCTTTTGTAATAAGTATATTGGCGAGTTTAATGTCTCGGTGCAAGATATTATATTTATGAATATGTTTAACCCCTTCTAGAAAGGGAAATATAATATCTTCAATCTCTTTTTGAGTAAGAGGATGATTTTCATAGAGATAGGTTTCTAAATCAACACCTTCAGCATAAGACATTACAAAATAGACGGTTCCATTCTCTTCAAAAAGATTCTTTACATCAATAACGTTGGGGTGTTTGGCTAAATTAGCAACTGTTTGAGCCTCTTTTTTAAAGGCATCATAGCCCCATTTGAAGTCAGCTTTATCCTCTTTTGAATTGGTGGGAACTACGGTCATGTTAGGTCGTCTATTGGCATAGCTTTGGGGAAAATACTCTTTTATGGCAACCTTGGAGTTGAGTCTACAATCATACCCCAAATAGGTAATACCAAAGCCTCCTGGATCTCCTAGATTATTTAAAATCTCATAGTGTCCATCATTGAGTTTTGTTGATGGCTTTAATCCTACGGTAATATATTCATCTGTCTCTTCTAATTTTTTTGTTTCCATCTGTTCCCTTTACTAAAAAAAGTCATCATATCCAGAATTATCCTCTGGAGGCTTCTTTTTATCTTCATTATCTTTCTCTTTGAATGTAATCTCTTTCTCTTGAATAATAGGCTCCTCTATAATAATCTCTTTTTCTATTGGAACAGGAGCCGAGGAGGATTCTTCTGATACCTTTGATGCAGTTTCCTCTATGGTTATTGTAGCACTATTAAGTTCAAAAGAGTCATCAAAAAGAGCCGTTGTAAAGATTGGTTTCTCATTTTCTATAATATTTTTTACAATTTGGTGCATCATATTTCTCTCTAGAGAGTCTTGATAAGGAGGCTCTTTCTCTATTCTTACAATAAAAGAAAAATTGCTATTGGTTGTATCAAAACTGTTTAAAACCTCTCTCTCTTTAATAGTAATTATAATGTCTGTTAAGAGTTGAACCATTTCAATGAGATACTCTTTTGTTCCTTTTGCATTGTAAAGTTCGGTAAGTTTATAGATAATACGTCTTCTGTTTTTTAATTTTATTTTTGTTGAAAAGGAGATATTAAACCAAGAGGCAAGCCACTGAACAAATGCTTCGGGAGTCTTTTCTGGAGTAAACAGTTCGTCAATATTATCAATAACTGCAATCTGCTTAAACATTAAAAGTTGAAATCCATAAAGAAAATTTTCTAGAGTATCATTTCTATAGACAAGAGGTAGATAATCTGCCCAAGACTCTTCATAAATTATTAACTCAACACCATCTTTTGTCTCTTTTATACTCTCTATGGTTAAGCGTCTCTCCTTACGTAAGGGTTTGGTAAAAGAAATCTCTGTAATATTATATTTATAGGTCTTTAAAAGATGAGCAATATTATAGTAGGGGAGTGAAAGCCCTTCATTTAATAGTGATTGAATATAGACAACAACATCATCATCTTTCTCTAAGGCTTTCATGGGTTAATCCTCTATTTCAAAAATATTTAATTTAATAATCTCATCATCTTGAGTTATCTCTAGTTGGTTACTATGAGAAGGTTCATGTTCATCAGCTTTCCATATTTTAATGCTTTTATAGTAATATCCAAAAGACTCTTGATGTAGTATCTTGTATAGGTCTGCTTCAGAGATAACCAGTTTTCCCATAGAGAATTTTTGAGTTACATCAAAATACGCTCTGGCTCTCTCTTCAATTCTATTTTTAAATGTATCACTAATTTTTTTATCTTCAAGGGTTGATACTAATGTTACTTTGATATTTATTTCAACAATTTTGGGTAGAACCACATGAGGTACAACCGTAATAAGGCTCATACTTTTAAGTCGCTCCTCTAGCTCCTGAAGAATAATCTCTTTTTTCATAGATTTCTCATCTAAAATATCTTTTGTGACCACAAAAATATCAATATCATTATCTTTAACTGAGATAGCCTTTGCTTTTAAGATATAGGGAGAAAACTCTACAGAGGCACTCTCATAATCGTGAACCGTCACTACTCTGTTTTTAACCCTAAGCATCTCTGGGGCTCTATGGATTAAATCATTTAAATTTTCAGAATTTGATCCTCCTGTGGCAGGTGTAATGTTGGTTGCTGAATCTATGGATTGTATGGTGGTTCTTAATTTTAGTTGCTCTTTTCCTACATTACCATCTTCTCCGTAAGAGATAGCATATTGTGTGGCATAGATGTCCTCTTTGGGATTAGGGATAGAAGCATATTGATTATCTCCAAAGATAATTTCGCCATTTAAACTGTTGAATTTATAGACCTTCTCATCACTACTGTAGTCAATAAATCTCTTCTTTCTCTCGATAGGTTTATATTTCTGTTTATTAATTTGTAGGATAGGAGGATAGACAATATTTTTATGATTGAGTTTAAACTTCATATTAGGAAGACCAATAGAAATTCCTACAAACTCATTTCTTAATGTCTCTTGCTGATAGACAATCGTTGTGTTTTGTAGAATAGTATTGATACTATAGGGAAAATTAAATGTAGCTTTTTCACTACTAAATTTTGCTCGTATCCACATCCCTTTAAGGTCAAAAAAGTGTTCACTTTCTGTAGAAGATTCTATCTTAAATCTAATGTCGCCACTTCTGCTTAAGTGATTGGTGTTGTCCTCTACTACTTTTAATGTTCTCCATGATTGTTGGTTATATATCTCCCATTTTATTGAGAGAGCGGTTTCTGTAAGAGAGTGTTTCTCTACATCAAAAAAGATATCTAGATAGTTATTTTGAAGATACCCATCAAACCCAAGATATAAAGATGTATCGGCTTCTGATTTCTCTGATAGAAAACTCTTTTTAACATTATCTTTATGTTCATTGTGAAACTCTATTTTTCTAATGAAATTACCATTATTATAAACATAGCAGTGTTCTATAATCTGTTTGGGTTCTTGATAGGAGATTTTGATACTATCAAAGTAGGGGACATTTAATTGCTCTTTTAATGGGTTAACTACATCTTTCTCTTGATTTCTAATGGCTTGATAGAACGCTTCTTCTTTTTTTTCTCTCTCTTGGGTGTAGCCCTCTTTAATTACTTTGGCACGAATAGCATAGCGATTTTCTCCATCAATAGAGGCTTGATGAAAATTTTGAGGTACTTTAAATGTAATGGTGCCACTACTCTGTAGATGGTCAACACTATTTTGCTCTATAGGCAAGTGTTGCCACTCATTTTTATTGATAGGGTATTCCCACTCAATTTTAAAAATACTATTACTGGTTCCCTCTCTTTTAAAAGTTAAAGTAAGGTTCTGACCTGTTTTAGAGAAGACTTCATCTTCAATTAAAAATAAATCATGCTCTTTTGGCTCTAGTCCAAAGGGGTAGAATCTGTTATTTAAATCTAATGGGCTACTATTATAAAAAATTTTATTGGGTTTACTTCCCTCTTGTGCTGTTGCTACCTCTGTATGAATCTCATAAATTTGAATATCTTCATCTTTAATCCATCGATGGGCTTCTATATCTATTCGACCTCGAATATAGTTAGCATTATTATCGGATAACTCTTTGATAATTTGGCTTGAGAAATCTAAGTTATCTCCTTGTAGAGTAATGAAAAAGTGTTCAGCATTAGTTGCTGATTTATACTTTTCTTGAATTTTTTGAGAGGTCTCTAACGTTTTTAATTTTTTCCATATTTCGCCATTAAAGTACTCCCATTTTATCTCATTAAACCATTTATCTGTAACTTTTTTAGACTGTTTTATATCAAGTGAAAAAATAATAGTAATTATATTAGATAGTGCTAGTGTATGAAATTTTTTATCTTCTAAATAGATAATACTCTCTTCAATTTCATGACGCTCTTGAAAAGGTTTAAATGGAGTCTCTAGGGAGTGCATATTTAGTTGATATTTCTCTTTTGTCTTGTTGTAAGATTTAGAGATAATCCTCTTTAACTTTAGATTAGAGATATAGAGAGTGTTAACCGTTTCAAATATGAGTGGTCTATCATCAACCTCTTTTTCTGATGTAATAAATTGTGTTTGAGGATGGATAAGTTTGGTTGTTTTTTTCTCTTGATGCTGTTCAAAATTTTCTACAAGATTGAATTGAACTCTTGATACTGAAGGAGAGACAAGGTTAGCATTGATTCCCAGCATCTCTAAGAAGGCGATATAGTTTTTATCGGGAACACGATTAAATCGATATAGAAGCATCTCTGTCATCGAGGAGAATAGTTCTACAAGTGCGATTCCCGGATCACTAGCATTATGGTTTGTCCATGTAGGGCAGTGTTTAACAATACTTTTTATTGCCTCGTCTTTAATTTCATTGTAGCTTCTATCATCAAGTTTTAGTGTTGTTAACATGGGTAAAAATTCTCCTCTTTAGGCATATTCAGTGAGATAAAATGGATAGACCAAATTATAAGAAGAGTTACTCTCTCTTATTTGGTAGTCGATTTTTATATTGATAGCACTCTCTGTATGAACAGATATATCTATCTGGTTTAAGGTAATTCTATGTTCCCATCTCTCTAAGGCTTCTGTAACATAAAATATTGCTAAGTTGTGAGTATCTATAGTATTGGGAGCAAAAAGGAGTTCATGAATACGACACCCAAAATCGGGACGCATTAAGCGTTCTCCTATTTTTGTAGAGAGTATAATAATGATAGACTCTTGAATACTCTTTTCATATTGAGAAGTTTTAATTTTTTGATGTTTATCTACTTGAAAAGGAAATGCAACCCCTTCTCCTAAAAAGTTATTTATCATAATCTAAACCTTTCTATGCCTATTTATAATAATTTATGATTATATAGGAATAGAGGTAAATAAGATATTAAAAAATATTTTTTTTAATATTAAATAAAATTATTAGATAAAATTGTTAAATATTTAAAAAAATTAGCTGTTTAGCTCTTTTTTTACGATTTTTTTAGTTTTTTAATGATAAAATCAGGGAATAAGATTGAAAAATCTAAGAGAATAACCCCTAATTATAGAGACTATTTTAGATATATGGGAGAGGTTTTTATGTTAAATCAAGAGTTAGTATTATCAACTATATATAAAGAGGATAAAGAGTCTGTTCTTTTTAATCAATTACCTCATTTTTTTAAAACACATTTTCAGAGTTTTCTCTCTGCAATGGGTTATGGTGTAGTCGTCAATAGCGGTGGAAATTTGTCTCCGTATATTATTGAGACTATCTCTAGTAGTAAAAATAAGACGGTTAGTTTTGAGAGTGGTACATTTATTGATAAAAAAGGTAGAGTTATTGTTCTTCCTGAGAGTTTAAGTGTTAGTTTTAATATTGATGAGTTTGATGGTAAAACTATCTATTTTTACCTAAAAGGTATTGAGACTTTAGAAGAAAAAGTTGAGCATCCTGGTCGATTTTTTATTCAAGAGACTCTACTTAAAGGAGAGATTTCACTATCTGCTGAAAAAAAAATTTCAACTAATAATGATTATATTGAACTTTGTCGTATTTCTATTGATGGCGATAATCTTTCACATCCCACTAATCCATTTAATCCTAAGAAAAATGAACTTGATATTCGTTTTGTTCCTCGTGTTTTAAGTAACAACTCTCTTGCCTCTGAAACAATAGATAAAATTTCTCTTTATTTGACTGATTATGCCTCTTTTTTTACAGAGTTAGCCTCTAGAGTAGATGCCTCTACAACTATTTTGGTGGCTTCTGAAGCATTTCAATCTGCGAGTAGAGTACGGTTTAATAGCTTCTCAACTTTTGAGGTTTATGCTATGCTTTCTCAATTGGTTAGAGTAACACTCTTTTTTTATGCCGAGGTTAAAGATAAAATTGAAGATATTGAGAATGGAGATTTTAGAAGAAGCTTAAGTCGTTTAGAGAGTATTTTTTTCTCTGAAGAGTCTTTGAATGAAGGTTCTGTTAAATTTTATGATTTAGATTTAGAAGAGAATCGAGATAAAAAGAATTTTTGGGAAAATATCTTTGCTCATATTCATGATATTTCTCACTCTCAAGATGCATGGAAACCAATTATACAACATGATGAGATTTTAAATGTAAAAAAAGATTATCTTCTTTTGGGACGATTAGGTGGAGAGAATTTAGATATAGAGATAGATTACGACTATATCTCTGGAAACCATCTAAAAATTACCAAAAATGATATTAACCCAGAACTATTAGATATAGAGGATTTGGGTAGCTCAAACGGAACATATTTTCAGGGTGTTCGTTATGAGGAGTATAAAAAAGTCACTGTTCATAAAAATGCGAAGATAGAGCTACATGATTATGAGTTTGATATTTATAATAATCCTGTAGTTAAAGATTTTTTGGCGAATTAAATTAAAGGAGAGGGGAAATGGCAACACGTAAACAGGCTGAAGCCCAAGGGGGAACAGCAAAGATATCTAAAAAATCAGAGATTATTATCGGACGAGCAGGCTCTAAGGGATTAGATATAGAGATAAGTAGTGATTTAGTCTCAGGTAAGCACCTTAGAATTTTTAAATTGGGCTCTATGGTTATAGCAGAAGATTTGGGTTCAACAAATGGAACAATGATTAATGGAGAGAGAGTCTCTGCAGGTGTACAAAAGAGTATTGACTTTAATAGTAAAATTATCTTAGCAGAGAGTGAGCGGGTTGATTTGACTCATCCTTTAATCTCAGCTTTGTTTGAAACAGTATCTTCAGCATCAGGTAGTGCTACAGGTGGTGGAACACGTAAACAGAATGTGGCTTCAGTTGGTAACGAGACTCCTATTATAGATAGGGATATGGGCGGTGCACATATTCATAGATTTGATAAATTTTATCCACCTTCTTATACCTTAGAAGAGGAGAAGTCTTGTCGAGGTAAAAAAGAGAATATTGTTCTTAGAGTTTTTTCAAAAGAGACAGAGCTTCGTATTATTGTCTTTGGAGAAGAGAGCCAAGATTTAATATTTAATGAAGAGCGTTCTTTTTCAGCTCAACTAGAAAATATTCGTGATTCTTATGAGCGTAGATCTTTTATAAAACAGGAGATAGAGAATCTTCTTTATGTTCATAAAGAGCGATATTGTCAAGAGGAGATATGGCATCATGTTTTAACAACAGATGGAAATTATAAAGATGGTGGATTTGTCAAATTGGTTAGTGAAAAGTTTGAGAATCGTTTAAAAACAAAAGTTTATATTAATGACAAGCATTTTAAACGACCCAATGAAGAGGAACATCTAGAGTTTGAAGATACCGAGTTGATTGAGATTCGTGCAAAAGAACTTCATGAAGAGCTCATGTTAAAATATGCAGAGAGAGAGAAAGAGCTTGAGTTTCCTGTAAATATTGGTTGGTTGAATTCTATTTTAGAGAAGATTCCCTATTTTTATAAAAAAAGTCCTATCTCTGCTTTTTGGGTCTTTCTCTTTTCTCTTTTCTTTATCTTTTGGTTGGCTATCTGTATTAGTGGTTCTGTTATGGAGCCTAAAATTAACAAAAAAACCACTCTCTTGAAGGTCTATTTTGGTTCAGTGGAGGAGCCTTTATGTGGTAAACTAGCAGAGAAATGTACCGCTTATCATGAGGGTGGTTGGTTAGCGAAAGAGACTAAAAAACGTTGTAAAAACTATTGTGCTTATCAAGTGCTATCAAAAGATGTCTGTACTGAAATGGGCTTTCGGACTAAAGTGATAGGTGGAGAGTTGGTTCAGCAACCTTATAGTATTTTACCACCTAATCGAGCTATTGGTTCAACAACAAGTAATGGAATTGTTCTGTTTGTAAATAATACCTCTAGTGAGATTGTTATTGAGCTAGAGAGTATTAAGGTCGATGGTCAAGAGTTACCTGGAATTATACTGCCTATTAGTGGAAAAACAAAGTTTGTTTTAGATGCTAAAGAGCAGGGGTATCGTTATGATATTATGTTTGAGTCAAGTGCTATTGGACAGTTAGAGAAGGGGCAGTATCCTTGTGAGATGAACTTTAAAGTGACACTCAAAGGGGAAGAGCCTCATCTTAAAACCATACATTTTAATGTAGAAATTTAATAAGGATGATGCTATGAGACGTTTAACTATTCTGTTTTTTTTCCTCTCTTCTATACTCCTCTCCCAATCTTTAGTGATTTCAGGAGAGAAACGTTTTGTAGCTTATTTAAAAAAATTAGAGAAGAATCAAAATCAAGTAAAATTTATTATTCAAGATAAAAATAGCTCCCTAGATGCTTTTAATGATATAAAGCTCGCTAAAGCAACCGTGGCTATTGTTCGTGGGGATATTTTAGCTGATAATATGGGAGTTAAAAATTTCTTTACAAATCGTGCTTTTCAAGATTTTAAGGTTGTCTCTAAACTAGATGACTCCTTCTCTACATATCTCTATTTGGTCTCTAAAGATGGTATGACTGATGCCTATACTCTTTTGAATCCTGATCCAAAGAGAAAAGAGATGAAAAAAATCTCAGTGGGATACCTTAAAGACCTCTCCAATATTTATCTTTTAGATATTGCCAAGAGTGTTAACTCTAATTATCGTTTTCGTTATAAATTTTATTCAGCAGAGGAGTCTTTTGCTAAGTTAGAAGAAGAGAGTATTGATGCGGGTTATCTTTTTCTCTCTAAAAAGATGGCTGATAAAGCCCGAAGCGAGGGGTTTAAATTAACCAATATCTCCAAACCTGTTAATATTAAAGAGGAGAATTTTGCAAAAAAGATAAAAGAGCAGAAGGCTTTTCATAAAATGGCTAATGGTATTAGAGTTGATAATTATCTTATCGCTTCCTCTTCTATCTCTGATTTTGATTTAACTGTTTTGACCTTTGCCTTAAAAAATAGTGGTTCATTAGTTAATAATGTTAAAGCAGAGTATGGAGAGGTGGATAATCGTATTCCTAAAATTGCAGCTAAAATTGATATGCAACAGGCTCAAGCTAAAGCTGAAGAAGAGGTTCATGCTAAAGAGTGTGAAGAGGCAAAAGAGAAAGGATTAGAGTTAGCAACTCCAAAGGCTTCTTTAAAAATATATACAAAAGATGCTGTAAAAAAGATAAAATCAGTTTTGAGATCAATAAAAGTCTCTGAAGAGCTGGGATACTTTAAACCTCAGCTTGACCATCTTCTTCTGAGTGTGAAAGAGACTAATAAAGAGGGAATGGTTCTAGTTAAAAGCGTGCTAAAACAAGTTTCTGAGTGTAATACGGGACAAGTGGCTTCACATCTTGTTGCACTTAATAGTAAAGTGGATGAGATACAGAGTAGTCGGAAAGAGTTAGCGATGATTCAGAGTCAAATTTTGCAAAAAGGACAACAGGATAAAGAGATGCTTCTTCGAGAGGAGAGAGAGATGCTTTTACAAGAGGAGAGACGTATCGAGAGCGAAGCCAAAGCGTTAGAGTTTGAGCTAGCTAGAGAGCAACGGGCAGAGATTAAAGCATTATCAGCACCCGCAGTTGAGAGTGTAGAGGTAAAGAAAGAGACAGATGATGGTTTTCTCTCTATTTTTACGGGGCTTTTTAAGTAGCCCCAGAGCAGAGTTAATAACTTATACTTTTCTAAAATTTGGATTTTGAATCCCTATTTTAAAAACAGTAACTTTAAAACTAATAAATAAATTTTATTGGGGAGTATAAGTTATTAATTGTGCTTTAGCACAAATAAAAAAAAAGGAATTAGTATGGCACTTGAATATTATACACCAGGCGTGTATGTAGAAGAGGTAAGTAGTGGATTTAAACCAATTACGGGTGTTCCTACAAGTATTGTTGGATTTATTGGCGAGACACAACAGGGTGCATTAAATCAGCCTGAGATGATTGTGAGTTGGGGTCAATATTTTGATAAATTTATAGGATATACTGTTGTAGAAAAAATGAGTCCTAGAGGAACCAAGGTATTGGATGCCAATGGTAATGTTGAGATGGAAAATATTCCTAACGACATTGTTACCAGTCTTGATTGGGGTGTCTATGCTTTCTTTAATAATGGTGGGTCTAAATGTTATGTTGTCTCGGTAGCACACCCTGCATCAACTCCAGACCCTAAAGAGATTAATGCTCTAAAGCAAGAGATTGAAAGAGCAGAAAAAGAGTTTAATAAAGATAAAAAAGATTCTAAAAAACAGTTAGAGTTGAAATCTTTAGAGAATAGATTAGCTAAAATGTCAACAGCTTCAAGCTCAGGTATTACTAAAAGTATTATTGGTAATGATGGCGGTGCTGGAAAAAGAACAGGTCTTCACTGTTTTAAAGATGTAGATGAGATTGCCCTTCTTGTAGCACCAGGAATTACAGCACAAGCTGTTCTATTAGAGATTTTATCTTATTGTGAAACATTTAATATTTTTGCTATTTTAGATGCACCACAAACACTTGATGAACTTAGTGACTATGGATTATCTACTAATCTTAATGGACTGTCAGGATTAAGTGCAAAATTGGTCTCTAAACAAGCAGCACTCTATTTCCCATGGGTTAAAACTTATGACAAGAAGACAGATAGTAACATATCAGTAGCTCCAAGTGGATTTATTGCAGGTATCTATGGGCGAGTAGATAACCAACGTGGTGTCCATAAAGCACCAGCAAATGAAGTGGTACGATTGGCACAAGATTTAGAGTATAACCTCTCTGATGCAGAGCAGGAGACACTTAATCAAAAGGGTATTAACTGTATTCGAAACTTTAGTGATATAGGTATCTCTGTATGGGGTGCAAGAACAACGATTACATTGGCTGATCCAGAGTGGAAATATATTAATGTTCGACGACTCTTTAATATGATTGAAAAATCATTAGAGAATGGTTCTAAGTGGGCTGTATTTGAGCCTAATGATGTCTTTTTATGGAAAAAGCTCAAACGAAATATTACAGCGTTCTTAACCAGAATTCATAAGAGTGGAGCATTAGTAGGTGCTAATAGTGATGAAGCATTCTTTGTAAAATGTGATGAGACGACTAATCCTCAAGAGAATATCGATGCAGGTATTGTTGTCGTAGAGATAGGTATCGCACCTGTTAAACCAGCTGAATTTGTTGTCTTTAGAATATCTCAAAAAGCACCAACTGCTGTAACTGAGTAAAAAATAAAAAATATTAATAAATAGGAGAGTATATAATGGCTAGAGAAGAAGATCCCTTTGTAGGATATGATTTTAGACTAGAGATTGATGGTGTTGAAGTTGCTGGCTTTAAAGAGGTTAATGGAGCAGAGACAAAAACTGCTGTTATTGAGTACTCTGAGGGCGAAGGTGTTAACGGTTCTATTCGTAAACTACCAGGCAGAACTAACTATACTAATGTTGTTCTCAAACGAGGTGTTTCAGAAGGATTAGACCTTTGGGAGTGGTATAAAGAGGTTATTGATTCTGAGAGAGAGTATGAGCGAAAAGAGATTGCTTTACACCTACTTGATGATGGTGGAGAACCTCAAAAGACTTATACTTTTTCTGAAGCATGGCCTTGTCGATATAAAATTGATGCAGTTGATGC
>Ga0256827_10002442_pt1 | contig 11972 bp, 14 predicted proteins | sample CV84metaG_FD_185977 | JGI IMG/M metagenome (GOLD analysis project Ga0256827, IMG submission 185977) | Hydrothermal vent microbial communities from East Pacific Rise, Pacific Ocean - CV84 | ecosystem: Environmental > Aquatic > Marine > Hydrothermal vents | place: Pacific Ocean: East Pacific Rise... | reverse complement strand
ATAAAGAACAAAGAGATGAAGCCACTGTAAGTAATGGTATCATTACTGTACCTCTAACAGAGATAAAGATGCAAGAGACAAAAGAAGAACCTTTGGATACATTAGCCAAAGCCCAAGAAGTAGCACTAAGTGTCTATAACCCTACAAATGAAGCAGTGAATGATATGGCTGTGGATAGGGAGTAAGGTAGATTTTATAGGGTCATTAGGATAGGTAATTTTACTGTACTTATATACGATAAAGTATAGTTGATATATTTAAGATGTTTTTAAAGAGAAATATTCTATACTCACATAGCTAAACTGCCTGTGAGGGCATGGACAGAAAGCCACAGGTCTTACTTGAGACGGCTGGGTTGCACATTAAAATATAAAATTATTTATATATTTATGGATAATGATGCAACGTAGATTATACTACTTTACATTTTTATATTTTTATATTTTTTCTTTATGGGTATGATACTTGTATGTTTATGTATGTTCTAAAATTTAGAATTAGACAAAAATAAGTATGTTAATAAAGATAGCAAACAAAGCATTAAATAGTGAGCAGGGGGAAGAGGATGTTTGGAAGATATGTTGTAGTGGGGATATGTGCAGTATGGCTGGTAGGATGTACTGGGAAAGATACGATTCCACCAATGCCACCTAAAAGTGAAAAGACACAACTAGAAGAGAGTCGAACACTTGCAGATATGCAGAGTAAACTAGAACGTATACGTAATCCTATAGAGGGTGAAAATATCTCTGAGCAAAAGAGAGATGCACGAGATGAGATAGATACTCTCTTAGGGGATGCTCAAAGTTATAAAGGTAAGGTGTCACGTTTCGAGAAAGCACAGTTAAGTGCACTTAAAAATGCAAAAAAATCGTACAAACATAAGCTTAAAAAGCATAGAAAGAAGCAAGCTAAAGCAATTGTCGTATACAAAAAAAATAAAGATACTATTGATATGGTAAATGAATATGAAAATAAACTTAAATATTATTAAAATAGTTTTATTTTTAAGCTTTTTTAAATCAGTATTATATGCAGGTGCCTATACTGATAAATGTGTTCGAGCTGGTTGTGGTGGATGTAAGCTATTACTACCACTTGTAAAAATAACTGCAAAGAAGATAGATAAAAAACATTTGATGTTAGAAAAAAACATTAAAAGTTTTTATAAAGATAAAATCTTAAAACCAAATCTTAAAGAGATAAATAAAATACAAGAGGGTATCACAAAAAGTATTGCACGTATTAATACTATGGAACATGAAGCAAATATAGACAGTAAAAAGCTCATATGGTTACTTAAAAAAAATAAAGAGTTCTATACATTACCCATTGGAGTAAGCCGATGAGACATTGGATTTTAGGTTTGGGTATTTGTTTATTGGTAGACCCATCATTTGGAAATGATGCTATGAAAAAAGCATTTTCTGAAGGTATTAAGGCTTCTGTAGAGGTAGTCAAATATGAAAGAGAACAAGCGCTCAAAGCTATACCAGAAGGATATTGTGTTACTGTTATAGGTAAAGATAACCCCTTGGATATGTGGGAAGAGGTAAAGCTGGAGTCTTTGGCACTTTTTCTTAAATTAGACCCTTCTTTGTTGGTCTCTAAAAATGCTGGCAATAACGCAAAAAGGATTTTGTGTTTGAGCATTGCCAAAGAGAGACAAGAAGCAGATGAGACACTCAAAAAGATAGGTAGGTACTATCCAAAGATAGATGAATATATCACTAAAGTAGAGATTCTCCCTAGCAAAGCGATGCATAGAATCATCCCTGGTGTAGGTAAATTTTATGAAAACAAACAGAATGAAATAGAAGTGTTTACTAAGAAGTTAACACCAGAGAGAACTATAAATGGGCGTCTTGTGCTTTTGAGTGAAAATGAGAAATCAAAAATACTCTTTGATAATGGTTCTACCAGAGTAGTAGGAACACCACTTAAAAATGTTTCGTATGTAGAGCATACTGTTTATAGGAGGAAAAGCCAATGACATTGAGTGTTATACAGAAGATGCAAGAATTACAAACGATTCTAATTTTTGGTATTGGTTCATTATTCTTATATTTGGTAGTGCCTGTGGCACTTTTCGCCAATGAAGTACGTTTGGCGAAACAGTCGGATGATACCTCTGGAACAGCAGCTATTTTTAATAGTTTGATTCAGGCGTTTTTTTATATAGTGGCGTGGTCAATTTTTGTGAGTATTATTGTTTTTTTGGTTATAAAATTGGGGCATGGTGATGCAACCAATCCAGCAGTAGGGATTGATAGGTTTTGGAATATTGAGTGGCTGGATAAGACTAAGACGATAGATGTTTTGGATACAAGCGTATTCCCTCCGGATACGAAACAACTAACACAAGCAAAACTTATAGTAATGATAGTGACATGGGCAAAGGCTTTAGAGTATATGCTTTTGGGTGTACTGTTGGCTCTGACACTGAAACTTACGATGTCATTACCACTACTCAAAATGAGAAGAGCGGATCATTATAAAATGACATCACAAATAGATGTAGGTACGATGATGAGTACTTTTATGACTGGTATCTTGGGATGGGTTATCTTTAGTGTGATAATAGGGCTTGAAAGTACGCTACTTACATCACTAATACAGAAAGATCCTAGCGCTACCGTAGTAGCTGGTCAAAAAATTAAAGTTTTGGATGATTTGAAAAAGTTACTTTATTTGGGTATGACTAAATTACAATAAAAAGGAAGAGAATGAAAAGAAAAATAGTAGTAGCCGTTGTACTTTGTCTAAGTACTGGCCCACTGTATGCTAAAAAAGCAGATGCAGACAAGTTTTTTTATGAAAAAGGATTTACTGATGGTAAAAAAGAGGGGATGCGTATAGGGTATGAAAAAGCTAAAAAAGAGGTGCTTGCAAAACTCAAAAGCCGACTCAAAGCTATAAAAGCTATGGAAGCAGGGAAGTATCTCTCTAAAAAACATAAGATTACTGCCCCTCAAATCTATCAGGTTAAAAAGCCAGATGGTAGTATGTCTGTTTTGGTAAAAGGATGTAGACTAGAGGGTGAATTAACCCCAGAAGAGATAGTACTATTACCTAAAGCAGAAGAGTCTTATACCGGTATCTCAGGGGCAAATGCAAATAGTCTGTTGCCTTCAACTGTGGATACTAGTACGACAGATAGAGGGGTAAGTAATGGAGTCTTTATGCCAGGGGTAGATGCTAATCGTTATGATAAACCACAGCTTGCAAATAGCATGACCAATACAGTCTATAAATATTTACCTAATACAAATTTTTATACCAAACTCCTACGTAGTTCAGGTTTTCCATATACTATTAGCAATGGTGGGACGAATTTAAAAGTAAGGTTCTCTTCTGAGAGAGAAGCGATTATATTTTTGAAGCGTTATGACCTAGAACCAGGTCGAGATGTTAAGTAGAAAGGTATAAATGAAAAGCAATATACGAGCCAGTCGTCATAACAAAAACACTTCTATCATCGCGAAAATAAGTGATTTTGTTTCATTAAATGCTTTTGTATTGATGTTGATTATGTTTGCTATTTGGGTACATCAGGTTTATGTGGTAGGCTCTACGGTAGACAGAGTAGAAAAGCGACAATCTGCCATGATAAAATATCTAAAAGAGAATGTGAATAAAGTCTACTTTTTAAGTGCTTCAGGTATGGCGATTACTGCTACTAGAAGTGAAGTAAGCTATACAGATGAACGTTTTAAATCGTATATTGCCAATGAGATTATAGATAAGCTTATTAGCGGAAATATCGTACTCTCTTCTAATTATAAGGTTACCTATGTATCAGGAGAAGATATACTCACTAAAAATGATAGAATAAATAATTTTTATAAACGTTTTGTAGCACCGCATACTGTTGTATTGAGTACCTTTACTAGGGCACTACATCGTGCAGTGGTAGATGGGCGTTATCCAGAGTATATCAATGTATTGTCTCATCGCTATACTAGTTATATTATACAAAAACCCAATAAAGAAAATGGATTTAAAACCATCATAAAAGCTTCATTATCTCTAAATGTTTTGGTAAAATCATGGATACGTGAACTGAAACAGTGGGATACAAGAGAAGTAGTTTTAAATGTACCATTTGAGTTCTATATTGATGTGGTAAAATATGTGAATATTGGCAATCCTTTTGGGATTCATTTTCAGAGTATTAAGCTACCAGTACTCCAAAAACCTACAGCGACACAGGTAGCAGAGGGGAAGAGATGAGAAAGTTTTTTTTAGTGGCTTTTATATTATCAAGTACACTATGGGCAATGGTACCTTGTACAACAAATGTTTCTTACGAAATGGATATATTGGAAGTTGATACTGAGCAGATGTTAACGACAGAAGAAGGCATTTTAAAAAAAGCTATAATACGCTATAAGGAGGCTCTTGACAAAAAAAGAGAAATGATGGAAAAATTATGGAAAGCAACAACGGAAATAGAGTTTTTGATGAAACACAATCAGGAACTCAGAAAAGAGATGATTAAACATTGGGAAAATGTGAAACAATCACACCTAGTGATGTAAGTAATTTCAATAAAAGGATTAAAAATGAGAAAATTACAGAAAATAATATGGACGGGGATATTGCTCTTACCAACAGTAATATTACATGCAGCTCCAGCTGCAGCTGCAGCTGGAGCTGGTAGTGGTGGTGGATTAGATGAAGGTATCGAGATGGTTGCTTCAACAGGTACACTTTTTGGTACGATTATTGTGGTGGTAGCTGTGTCACTTTGGATGTTACCAATTGCTTTTGCAGGTTTGGTTTATACTGGTCAGAAGAAAAAAGCTGAACAGATGCATGAAGAGGTAGGATTAAAAGCTGCTATTTTGGCATTACTTTCTGGTGTATTGGGGGCTGCTATGGCATATTATATTGTAGGAACTATTGGATCATACGCTGAACAAGGTAAAGCTATTACTAAAGTTGATTTGGAATCAGGTAATAAGTATTTATTAAAAGCAGTTATTGGATCTGGTGTTGAAAAGATTAATCCTTAATAGTATATAGGCATTTGTTATCGTATGTAAGTTAGAGTTTTCTTTAGCTTACCTTTAAAATATGATCTATATTGTATCTATTATAATGTAAGTCGTTTTTAATAATTATTTTATACTCTACGCAATGATGTGTAGAGTGTAAAGTGATTGTATTAAGTAAATATAAGGAAGTATATGTTTGGTAAATTGATGAAGAAAAAACCAGAAATATCTATAAAGAATGATACAGATACACCTGTAGAAAATATAGAGACTCAATCTAAAAAAAAGTGGCGTAGTGCAGATATGGTTTTTGTGGGAGGATTGATAGCTATTGTTGGGGGGATGTTATGGATGATGGGAGTAGGATCTTCTGAAGAAATATCTACAGATAAAACAGTAAAGAGTGCTAGAATAGAAAATAAACAAAATATAAAAAAAGAAGATGTTGTTATGGCAGTCGTAGATAAGCAGGAGGGAGCTATTGTTAATGTGGCTTCTACACCTGCACCTACACCACAAAAAAAAGAGGAGACACCACCTTTTGTTTATGATAATAAGGCAGATTTTTCAACAGATAATCTCATGCCCCCGCCTGAGACATATGAAAAAAACAATACAGTAATAGCCCAAAAGATTGCTAAAATAGAGAAGCCTACCCCTATAAAAGAAGAGGTAAAACAAAAACCACAAGCAATTGCACCTACCGTTACACCACAAACACAAGCAATCACTGCAAAACAAGAAATAAATACACATGAACCTAAAGTATCTAAATCTGTACCAGTAGAAGTGAATACAGTAGTAGATACGCCAGCTAAAAGAGAAAATCAGATAAAAGAGAGTATACCAAGCAGTGAAGGGTATGTCTGTAGTATCGTAGAAGCATATCAAAATATGCTGGGTAAAGAGATCATGTATTATACAAAAGATACACAAAGTAACAAGTATACTCCTGCATACAGTCAAGCTAACTGGGATGAGTCTGGGGTATTAGTCAAAAAGAAGCTGATGGTGACACGCGTTGATTTGTCTGAGCGTATGGCAGAGGTGGATAAAGACAAATGGATTCCTGCATTAGAGTTTATGACCTGTACAGTGTTACATGAGGCTGGGCAATGACACTCCCTTTACCTAAGACAGTAAAAGCTACCTTGACACTTATTAATAGAGTGGTAAAAGATATTATTTTGCGTCGTATCGATGATAGGTATATTGTGGGGGTGGATACTGCGTTTAGTATTACAGGTTTTTCAAAAGAGGATGCTTGTGTCTATTTACGTCCTAATGAAAAATTTCCTCTTTATGGTATAGCTTTATCTAGTGGAAGTAATTTGCCTACACAGATAAGTTATTTTGAGAGATTGGTAGAAACGTATGGTGCCAATGAAGATTCACGGGTATTTTGTTTTTATACAAAATCACCATTTCGTCTCAATGGAGAAGATGAAAATTTCTGTACAAAGCAAAATTTTTATATTTTTTCTCACTCCAAAGCATTGCTTTTAGAGATAGCACAATTTTATGAGACTGATCTACTTCAACCTCAGGATATTTACCGTGCTTTTTTAGATATAGGGCTTAATATGAACTACTATAATGATGTAGATAGTTTGGATCTTAAATCTTATTTAGAAGTGCTTGAACTTCCTTTGGACAAGATGGCATATCTTTTTCGTGTTCTCTACGCCGAAGGCGTATATGGTGCAACTACCAAGTCTGTTGTAGGTGGTAAATCGATGAAGGTCTATCAAGGGGTGGGAACCAATGGTTTCTTCCCTCCGAATAAGCCAGATATTATCCGTGCCATGGAGCCCAAATGGAATGGTTATCTTAATTTCTCTTTAGAACTTAATACACAGAAAATACGTTGGGACATTAAACAACGTGCACAATATGTTGCTAAAATAGAGCTAGATAAAGAGGTAAAAGAGGGGCATCGTATGATAGAAGAGGCATTTGAAAAAAATCCTTCACACTTTTTACTTATGAACTGTGTATTGGTAACAGATACACCCTCTACGATACAAGATATCTCTGAAGCACTCAATATAAATTTTGTAGAAAAAAAGCTGTTTGCCAAAGATGTTATTTATAATACAACTATTAGAGAAAGAGATATAGGATTTGACTTTATTATCGCTACATCTGATGCCAAAAAATTTATTACCCAAGTGCATCGTACACATAATCCAGAACTTATAAGACCTGCTGAGATATGCGGACGTGATGTAACAGGAAACTATACAAAATTTAGTTTTTATGAATCTGCAGTACCACATGCAGCTGTCATCGCTAAATCTAGATCTGGTAAAACAGTGTACGTTTTAGGACTTATTGCACAAGCAATACGTGCCACTATTATCGCAGACCCTAACTATATGGAAGATAGTCGTGATATTTTAGAGAATAGCCCAGTGATGATTACGGATGTACAACGCTTAGGTAAAGATGTAGGGATTGTACAGTTTGACATAGGATATTCTGGACTTAAATGGATTACACAACTAAAAAAATATACGCCAAAACAGGTCAATATTTATACAGATAATCTAAATAAATTACGTTTTGGTTTGACAGATGTTAATACTTTTATAGAAGCAGGACGAGTATTTATTGATAAGACAGATGCACTTTTTATGGTAAAAACTATCTCTTCTTTATTTGAGCTCAATGGACAAAAACCATTGACGACACATGAATCACAAGCTATAATTGATGTACTTGCAGAACTCTTTGCTGATAAGAGTTATAAAGGGTTGACTTTTAGAGAACTTAAAGAGCTTGGTGGTTATGAAGATTTACTAGCAGAATTAGAAGAGGAATTAGGTGAATTGGATGATTTTTCTGCTACAACTGAAGTGGATTTACCTGAGCATTATGCATTTTGTCAGGTACCACTACTCTCTGATGTAATACGGGTACTTAAAATTCGTGCCAAAGCACAGCGTATAGAACAAGAAGAGCGTGATATTTATGCATCGGCAGCGTTGAAGCTAAAACCAATAGCAGAGGATCCATTCTTTGGGTATTATAATAGAACCAATCTACCTAATTTGGATTATTTTTATATGGAGCTGGAGTCTTTGAAAAAGTTAGGTGATAATGTCTTTATCCCTATTTATATCATGGTATTTCAACAACAGTATAGAAAAGATATAGCCAAAGCACAAGAGGCAAAAAATAGAAATACCCCAACAGTAGAAAAAATCTATATTATGGAAGAGGCACATAACCTTTTTAAAATTCCTTCATTGGCATCTTTTTTTGGTGAGGTGGTAAGAGAGGCAGCTAGATATGGAATTGTATTTGTATTTATTACACAAAATGCTGAGGATATTCCACAAGAGGTACTACTAAACTTAGGTAATCGTATCTTAATGCCTGCACCTGGAGTGGATAGAGAAAATCAAATTGCACAACTCTCATATTTTTGGCAGACAGATGATGAGAGTAGTAAAGAGAGCAAAGAGATTAATACTGATTTTTTCAAAAACTACTCTAAACGTTTTGCAGCAGTGATTAAAAATGCCAATGGGGTATTTACTTTAGAACAACGTATGACCAAAGAGCAGGTATGGCTCTTTAACTCTGATGCGGTAGGAAAAAAATTATGATAGAAGTAAAAAAGGAAAGAATATGAGACAAGTATTGTATGCAGTCATTGTATCTCTATTTTTATTACAGAAAACACTGATAGGAGCAGATGCGGAAGCATTGCCTATGGATGAAAAAATTTTTAAATATACACTTGGTGACTACTGTTTAGATAAATCTTATAAAGCAGCAGTAGGAAAAGATAAGAGTGGTATTACTACAGATAGGGAAGAGGACTGGCGCTATAATACAACAGATTCAAGTTGTTGTTGTACCGATGGTATTCTTGATGTATTTAAAGAAAAAACAAAAGATATAACGAATAAACGTGTTAACCCCGCAGTAGATAAACTTATAGAAGCTTTGAGAAATCAACGTATGGCATCTGATGATAAAATAAAAGAGTTGGTACATTTAAAGTATGTAAATACACTTTATTCTTTTTTTGATAAAACTAATGAGGAGATGAAAAGTAAAACATATACTATGCCAGATGAAGATGGATGTATAGATGTAGTTACCTTCCGTAAATTAGAGAAAGATGATTTAAATAGAAATGGTGTTTATCGAGAAGGTATACTCAAAGAGACACTTTCGTTATTGCATGCATGGAAAAAAAGTGTAGATATGATCGCTGAAAAAAATATGATAAAGGTGGTGAAGTAGATGAAAGTAAATGTAAAATATTTTTTATTGATTTCTATAATTATGCTGAGTATTGCACCTCAAAAGGCAAATGCAGTTGTGTGTTGGCTTGTAGGTGGTTGTGATATTGAGACATGTGATGGTGCTATACGTTACTCAATGAAAAAACAGAAAAAGGATCTAAAAGAGAGACTTGAGGACTTGAAGAAAACGATAAACGAAAATACCGAGCAAACAGAGCATCAAACTAAGATTATTGAACAAGAAGTACTTGCCTATAGGCGTTTGTTGGTACGTATAAAAAAAGAGACTCTCTCTTTACAAGAGGGTGTGTATCTTTCTAAGCAAATTAGTAATAGTGAAATATTAGGTACAACCATAGATATTTCAAAAAAAGGAAAATAATGAAGCAGTTACACAAGGGAATCATATATCTAGTCTTGGCTTGTCTCTCTCATACTTTTGTCTATGCAGAAAAGACAGTCAATAAAGAAGTCGAAGCATATTTGGAAAAAACACGAAAAATAACAGGGGATATTACTGAAAATGCAGCTACAGGTAAAAAGGTTGAGGATAAACGAGATGGGTATTTTGATAACTATATGGATACGGTGATATGGAACGATACCTTTAAGAAAAAGACCGATAATATTCCACAGACACAAATATCTGTAGCAGGAACAGAAACAATTATATTAGATACACCAGTAGATAAGTTAAAAGCAGAATGGAGTGCTGAAGAAGCAAGACTTGCTGCATTAAAAGCTCAGGAAAGAAATGTAAGTAAAGAGACACCTATTATTTTTGCTGGAGGATATTGTACACTTGATGAGACCTTGGCTATTTCTAAATCAAATCTCTTTGGCAAACTCGAATGTATGTTGGATTTTGGTGAGGGTGGATATAAAAGAGTAGAGGTATTTACTGGTTTCTACCCTGATTATAAAAGAGAGATGGTAATTGCTATTCCTGCATATATGACTTTTGATAATGGGGATAGAGCCATGTTCTCTGGTATCGTTCTTAAAGCCAATAAAACATCTATGAATATGGCAAGCTGGGTAGATAATAGGCGTATGCAAAAAATGCTTGCAGAGGGGCTATTGATGACCAATGATTTAGTGTATAGATATGCAGATGGCTATATGAGAGCTTTAATAGCTTCAAAAGTAACAGAAGAGGTGGTGTACCCTCCTAATTATGATGGGAATGGTAGTGGTACTAGAAATTATTATGATAATTATTACTATCCACAACCTACGTCTGTACGTAATGTAAATCCACCTGAGGCTAAAGATTATATCATTAGTGCAGGTATTACACTTTTAACTAATATTTTTTCAATTGTAGGGAAGGATTATATTAATTCAAAAGAACCACTTTTTGCTGTTTATCCTCAAAAAGTATATGTAGAGGGTATGGTCTCATTTGATAATAAAGGATTGGCACAGAGGTTTGGACAAATCTCACAAAGTCGTCAAAATCAGACAAATAGTAATAACCAACAGTGGATAGGTGAACGTAATAATATCGTAAATAGTTATGGACATTCAAAACAGGGGACAGTACCTGCTCCTCAAACAAATACAAGAAGTAATGTAGGAAGTGGTAGAAATAGAGGGCTTATTCCAGATGTTATTAGAAGAGGTTTAAAATAATGCATAGAGGGGTGAGTATAAAATGGATTTATGGAGGCAGAAAATGAAAAAGATAGTTTGGTATATACTATGTATAATGGTTGTGGTAGGCACGCTAGAAGCACGTCCTAGTCGAACAAATAGTAATATACCGCAAGTAGGGATAGATGTATCTGTGGATCCTTCTGGGGTACCGGTACAACTTCAAAGAGATAGAATCGAGATGAATACAGTTGAGAATGCAGCTTTATATAAAGAGTCTCAGATAAAAAGAACACAAAGAAGGATGATTTTATCTGAGATATTTGATCCTGATGTACTTATGCAGCCTGTAACACGTGTGATTCGTGCGATTGATAGTATTGGTGTAACGCCAGAGTATATTACGACAATACTTTTCCCTAATGAGATGGAGATTAAAGATGCTAAAACTTCTTTTGATGCACCATTATTGGAGTTTAATAAAAATCTTTTAAGGTTTAGACCTAATCAAGAGAGTTTTCATGCAGGAAATATGGTAATTACATTGAGTGATGGACAAAAGAATTATGAGATGTCTATACAAATAAGTAGATATTACCAAAAAGATTGTAGTGTTAAAAATAATCAGTATATTTGTTGGAAAATGAGAAAAAGTTGGACTAAAAGTAAAAGTAGTAAGGCATATCCTTATGCGTATAATAATCTTTCTATTTATTATACCTACAAAAATGCAAAAATATTAGAACCTATGGATATTATTTCTATTTATGAAAAACTAAAAGGTCATCCTTTAAATCTCAGTAAAAATGGTGATTTTGATGTCGTTACTTATGATGGAATCAGTTATCGAATTATCAGAGATGATACCTTTGGTGAAATATACTATAGGGCACATAAATATAGAGTTAAAGTCGGTTCGTAATAGAGATTAAAGGGTTTAAAATGAAGTTTAAAAGTTTAATAGTTTTTTTATTGGCTATCGTACATGTGTATGGGAATACAAATATTACATCTAAGGAAGATATACGTAACGTAAATAAGGGATTAGTGTATCTGCAAGGGCAAGAGAAGGATAATACCCAAAAAATAAAATTAAAAAAGTATTATTTATCAC
>Ga0256827_10002440_pt1 | contig 11976 bp, 9 predicted proteins | sample CV84metaG_FD_185977 | JGI IMG/M metagenome (GOLD analysis project Ga0256827, IMG submission 185977) | Hydrothermal vent microbial communities from East Pacific Rise, Pacific Ocean - CV84 | ecosystem: Environmental > Aquatic > Marine > Hydrothermal vents | place: Pacific Ocean: East Pacific Rise... | reverse complement strand
ATTTTTAATACAGAGAAATCGGAGGCAATAGCCCAAATGCAATTTAAATTTAATTATGAAAAAAAAGCAGCTATAGATAGTATTGCTACTGCCAAAAAAATGGAAATAAAAGATGCTGAAATAGCAAAAACCAAAGCAGAACAAAAAGCCCAAGAAACACAGCGTAATATGTTTATAATTGCTTTTGCATTAATGTTAATACTTGCAGCATTTGTATTTCGTTCTTATAGGCAAAAGAAAAAAGCAAATGAATTACTCGCGCAACAAAAACAACAAATATCAGAGGCAAATGAGGAACTAAACCAACAAAACGAAGAAATAACAGCCCAACGCGATGAAATAACAGAACAAAAAGATAAAATAGAAGAAATCCATCACGAGATATCACAAAGTATAGATTATGCTACACGTTTGCAAGGAGCAATTTTGCCCGAGCCAAAAATACTGGAAAAATATTTATCAGAATATTTTGTATTGTTTAAACCAAAAGATAAAGTGTCAGGAGATTTTTATTGGTGGAGTCATGTTGAAAATCATACAATTATAACAGCTGCTGATAGCACAGGTCATGGAGTACCAGGTGCCTTTATGAGTATGCTTGGCTCATCATTTTTGCGAGAGATTGTACAAAAAGAATATGTAACTCATACAGGAGTAATATTACGTAAATTACGAAAAGAAATAATAAAATCGCTAAAACAAAAAGGCGAAATGGGTGAGCAAAAAGATGGAATGGATATGGCAATTATTTCCATTAATCATGAAACAAATATTGTTCAGTTTTCGGGAGCTAATAATCCTCTTTACATAGTTAAAAGTGGAAAGTTAAAAGTAGAAAGTGAGGGAAGTGATACTATAAAACTTTATGAACTTGACGAACTTTCAACTTTCAAACTCTATGAGGTGAAACCGAATAAGATGCCAATAGCCATTTACGAGAAAATGGATAATTTCACTACTCACGAAATTCAACTAGAAAAAGGCGATATCTTATTTATGTTTTCTGATGGATATGCTGATCAATTTGGTGGTCCGAAAGGCAAAAAGTTTAAATACAAACCATTCAAGCGTTTATTATTGGAAAATGCAAATAAACCAATGACAGAACAAAAAGAGATTTTACATAAAGCTTTTGAAGATTGGAGAGGTGATTTGGAACAGATTGACGATGTTGTAGTGGTAGGTTTGAAAATTTAAGAAAATATAAATAATAAAAAGCATTCAACATATAACAAAAGCATTTAGGAAATCCCGAATTAAAAAAACGACAAAGTTTGTAGAACTTGCATAAAAATGCATAACACTTAGAAGCTGCTTTGCATTTAAAACTTTTTATGTAAAATTTTACCAAAAATTAAAGTTTGCGTTAAAAATAATATTAAAGCAAGCCAAAGAGCATTATTTTCCATATAGTTTTGCAATAAATAAAAAGCAGGGAAAAACACCAAAACACTTGAAAATAGCATTGTGTTTCGCATCTCTTTAGATGCTGTCATTCCAACAAAAGCACCGTCCCAAATAAAAGAAGCAAAACTTAAAATTGGAAGAAGCCAAGTCCAAAATAAATATTTTTCGGCAAGTGCAATTACTTCGGCTTGTGAGCTCATCAATTTTATAATTTCTTTACCTAAAAACAGATAAACTAAGGTAAAAATAATACTTATTAAAAAGCTGTATTTAAATATTTCTTTTATGGCTTTTACAAGCTTTGCTTTATTTTTTTTGCCAAAATATCTTCCAGTAAGTGCTTCAGCAGCATAAGCAAATCCATCAACAAAATAACTGAAGAATATATAAAATTGAAATAGAATTGTATTAGCATCTAAAACCAAAGTCCCACGGTTTGCCGATGAACCTGTAAAAAAAGTAAACACAGCCATAATACCAAGCGTACGGATAAAAATATTTGCATTAACTGCAAAATATCGTGAGAATTCAGATTTATTAATCTTAATTTTTAATTTATAGTTTTTGAAATAATTTTTATATTTAACATAAACAAAAACCAGCGAAAGCAAAAGCCCAAAATATTGTGCAATAACAGTCCCAATAGCAGCTCCATCAGAATTCATCTCTAAATTATAGATAAAGAAATAGCTTAAAGCAACATTAACAATATTAATAGAAACTGCTACAATCATTGGATATTTTGCATTTTGCACACCAATAAACCAACCGTAGAACCCATACAAGGCAAGGGTTGCAGGTGCTGCCCAAATTCTAATAGCAAAATAACTAGAAGCAAATTGTTCGGTTTGCTTTTCAGCATCAAGCAAATAAAAACTTAGTTTATCTATCGGGTATTGAAGAAAAATTAGCAAAATTCCAATGCTAACACCTATCATTACAGGCGAAATTAAATTTGATGCAATTTTACTATTATCTTTTCTACCAAAGGCTTGTGCAGTAAAACCGGTAGTACTCATTCTTAAGAAATTCATTCCCCAGTAAAGAATATTAAAAATCATTGCACCAATAGAAACAGCTCCAAGATAAACATGAGAATTTAAATGCCCTAACAAAGCCAAATCAACAATACCAAGCAATGGAATTGTAATGTTTGTAATGATGTTTGGAATAGTAAGCCGAAAAATTTCTTTTCTCATTTTGCAAATTTAATTTTTTACAGCAAAACGCACAGTATTTCTAGATTTTTGTTCTAAAAGTATTTTCTTATTTTCAACTAATTCAGAGATTATTTTCTCATTGTAGTGTCGCACTGTAATAAGTTGTAAATCGGTGTTATAGCGTATTATAAAATCATTTTTTAATGATGATAAAAGCTTTTCTGCTTTTTTAGTATTATCTATTACAATAGAAAAACTCACTGCCGAATTTTCCATTAAGTTAACCTTGATTTTTAGCTTATCTAAAACTTTAAAGATTTTGCTAATATTACCTTCTTCGATAAAGGAAAAATCGCGTGGCGAAATAGAAATTAGGGCTTGATTTTCTTTTATAATGATAATTGGAGATGTAATTTTTATTTCTTCATCCTCGAAATTTGATATAAAAGTTCCTTCTTCTTGCGGGGTTATAAATGATTTTACAAACAAAGGAATACTCTTATTCTCTAGTGGTTTAATAGTTTTTGGGTGAATAACCTGTGCTCCATAATATGCTAATTCTACACTTTCCTTATAAGTTAATTTATCAATTTTTTGCGTTTTCTCAAAAATTCTAGGGTCTGCATTTAAAATGCCTGGAACATCTTTCCAAATTGTAACTGATTTTGCATTTAGGCAAAAAGCTAAAATAGAGGCTGAAAAATCAGAACCTTCTCGCCCAAGCGAAACAGAATTTTGTTTTTTATCCGAAGCAATAAACCCTTGAGTAATATATATTTGAGAGTTTTTGAAATTAAAGTTTTCTTTAATATTTTTTTCAGTATCGCTCCAAATTACTCGCCCATCGCGAAAATAACCATCGGTAATAATACTTTTTCTGATATCAATAAATTGATTTTTAGTATTCTGTGAGTTTAGATATTCGCTTATTATTGTTGTTGAAAGCAGTTCTCCAAAAACTATCAGTTTATCGTATTCATAATCGTAATCTTGGCTTGGTGCTTCGTCTAATTTAATTTCTAACTCAGTTATCAAACCAGCAAATTTAGTATAAACTTGGTGGTTATTTTCAAAAAGTTCATCAATAATTTCTATATGAAATTGTTTTATAATATCGAGTTTTTCTTTTTGCTTGGTGTCTTTTGTAAAATAAGAATTTATTAAATCTTCAAATTTGTTGGTCATTTTTCCCATTGCTGAAATTACAACAACAATTTTTCCATCAGCATTTGCAATAATCTTAGCAATGTTTTTTACTGCTTGTGCCGATTTTACTGATATTCCGCCAAATTTGAATATTAACATTTAATTTATAGTTTTAGAATTCTTTTACAATTAATCTGTTTTTGCTTCGTTTTATACTTTCTCTTTCATTTATCAATAGAAAGCTAACAAAACTAAGTTGTGAAAGTGAGAAAAGTATTGTTTTATCAATAAAATAAAAGCCTATTATTAATATAACAAAATATGATAATGCTCCACTTAACAATAAATATTGTCTTTTATTTATAAAGGAAAAGATACCTACAACAAGTATTAAGGCAATGGTTATTAACTCTATAATATTTGTTTTAATATCATTATAAACATCAGGGCTATTAAAAAATTGATGAAGAAAAAATCCTAAGAATAGCATTAAAAAACTAAGAAACCAAGTAGTTTTTCTAACTATTGGCAAATACATATATTTTACCGAGAGTGTTCCTGCCTGTATAACACTTATCAGAATTGAAAAAGAAAATAAAATAATTGAAATTCGCGATGCTTTTTGAATTATTAAAGATGTTTCTTCTGAAGGAATTACAAATTCTAGATTTTGAAACAAGATACTTAACAGAACAATAATTAGTAGGGTTGAACTAAGTTTATGGTATTTATTATAGTAACTTACTGCAATAAAAAGTAAATTAATATTAAAAAGAAATATTCCTAATTTTAGATAAAACATCATTTTTTAAGTATCATTTTATAATGTAAAATATCTGCTTCAATAAACTGTTCTCCAACTTTTTCAAATCCAAATTTAGAGTATAAAGGCATTGCATCTATTTGTGCATTTAAATAAACTGTTTTGTCTGTATCTTTAATTTCATCTAATATAAAAGCTAGAATCTTAGATGCTAATCCAAGTTTTCTGTATTCTTTTAAAACAGCAAATCTTTCGAGTTTAATTTTACCGTCAACTTCTCTTTTTCTAGCTGTTACAACATATTTATCATCATATTTTAATAAATATTGTTCACATATATCATCTAAATTATCGAATTCTTCTTCTGTAGAAACCTTTTGTTCTTCACAAAACACTGTTTGCCTGATATATAATGCTTTTTCAAATAAGTCACTATCTGAAAAAGAAAATTTAATTATTTCTATTTTATGTTCCATATTAGTTTTCAAGAATTGCATAAAAGTAAAAAAGTTGTCCATAATGAACAACTTTTTTGAGGATATTAATATGAGGATCTTTTATAAATTGACCAAATCGGTATTGTTTATCTTATCTTTACAAAGTTTATAACCCTCGTTATACCATGCATCAACACCCTCTTTTAGGTTGTATATTTTTTTATAACCTCTTCTCATTAATAATGCAGAAGCAGTTAAGCTCTGGTCTCCTTCGTCACAATAAATAAATATAGGTTTGCTTTTTCCGTTTTTCTCTACTACTTTAAATAATTCTTTAGTATCTTTCACGTATCTAGCTCCTTTAATTCGACTTCGTTTGTATTGTTTTGCAGTTCTCATATCAATTAATATATAATTGTGGGCTGTATCCAAACTCGTTTTAAACTGAGTAGGAGAACAGTCTTTAAAGAAAACATCTTTTTTTGCTTTCTGAGAAAACGAAACTAAATTAAAAATTAAAACTAGTGTGATTAATAAACTAAATTTCTTCATTTAAAAACAAATCTAAAATAATTTTATCGGAGGTAAACCAACCGATTTTTGACAAAAATAACATTTTATCTTTAAGAATTATTGTATTGGCTTGATTTAACTTATTAACATTATCAATTAGTGCTTTGGTGTACAATTTTCCTAAATTGGCATCAATAAAGCTTAAATCAACACCTTTGTTAGTTCTTAGACCTGTTAATAAGTATTCATTGAACTTATCTTTTTTAGAAAGTATTTCTTTTTCGTAGTGTGTTTTCTTAAAATTTATACTTTCTATAAATTTCTTCACATTTGCAATGTTCCACATTCGTTCTTTCCCGTTATAGGAATGTGATGAGGAACCTAAACCAAGATATTGAATATCTGCCCAATAACTTGAATTATGCTTAGATATAAACCCTTTTTTTGCAAAGTTTGAAATCTCATAATGTTCAAAACCATTATTCTCAAAGAACTTATTCAAATATAAATATTGTTTTTCACTATTGGTATCGGTGATTTCACGTATTTTGTGTTTTTCAACATATTTTTTAAAAACCGTTTTGTCTTCAATTGTTAAATGATATGCCGAAATATGCTGTGGCTCAAGCTCTAAAATCTTATTTGCTTCTTGTTTTAAAAAATCTAAATCGCTTTCTGGCAAAGCATAAATTAAATCTAAACTAATATTGTCGAAACCTATTTTTTGTGCATTTTTTACTGTCTCAATTGCAGTTTCTGCATTGTGTCGGCGGTTCATTAGCTTTAGATACTCATCGCTAAAAGATTGTATTCCAATACTTAATCGATTTATGCCGATTTTTTTTAAACTTTCAAGATATTGCTCTGATAAATCATCGGGGTTTGCCTCTAGTGTTATTTCAGGCTCCTTTATTACCGAAAAAACATCTTTAATCTTTGTAATTATCTTACTAATATCATCGGTAGAAACTGTTGATGGTGTTCCGCCACCAAAATAAATTGTTTCTACATTTTTATCAGAAATAAAATCTTTTTGTAAATCTATTTCTTTAATTATTGCACCAATATAATCGTCTTTATATTTATAACTTGCACTTGTGTGAAAATCGCAATAATAGCATTTTGTTTTACAAAAAGGTATGTGAATGTATATTCCTGACATATTGTTTGCAAAGGTAGATTAATATATGCAAAAACAATAATTTTAAGATTTCTCAAATACAAATAATCAATTTAATTATGATAATTTATTTAAGCCAAAAAATCCAAATTAATAAACTTGGATTTTTTGACTATATTACTTTGGTTTTATTCTAAAACTTTAATCTTAGATTTAAATGCTGTTATATCAATTTTTTCGGTTTTTGCGGATTCAAATTTATCACTTTTATAAGTTCCCCAATCGGCTTTGTTAGGATTACTTACAAAAGTCACAATATTTGTCATTTCTACTTTAGAATTACTTACATAAAACTTATACTCAAAACTAAACTTATTTTTCTCTTTTATACTTATATCCGTTTTTTCTAAATCAAGACTAATTTTTTTAAATTTATTATCAGCAATTCCAATATTAATAAGGCTTTTATAATCTTTAAGATCTATATTGTTTTTTATTAAATCAATTTTTATTACACTTTGCGATGCTGTTCCTTTTAATGTATTTAACTCTTGAATTGTAAATTTTTCTTTATAAATATCTTTAAAATAAAGATATTTTAATGTTTCTACATTTAATGATCCTTGTGTTAATTTAGCAATAATTGTATCGGCTTTAACAATCGTATATGTTGATTTATTATTCCCAACAATCATTTTTTTAACATTACCAAAATAAAATATACTATTATCAATATCGCTTTGAAAATTATTAATTCTGTCTATGGCAACACTATCTTTATGTCCAAATAGTTCCAGCTTTTTCATTTTTCCAAATTCAAATTGCGAATGAGTTGCATCTATTGTTGAAATACCACTTTCGTTAATTTTTATTACAGATTTATGAGCATCTATACTAAGCGAATCTTTTACTATAGAACCTTTTATATTAGATTTATGACTTTTAAAATAAAGTGATTTACAAGAATTAAAAGTAACATCACTTATGAAAATATCTAAATGCCCCTTATTAAAAGATGTAATATTTGCATTAGCATAAGCTATTTCTAAATTAAGATTTTTATTTATTTTTTCTGTTGTTAATGTCCCTCCACTTATATTAACTTTCACATTTCCATTTGTTTCGGGAATATCTACATTACCAATTATATTCTTAATATCAAGATTAAAATCTTTAGGAACAAATATTTCAAAATTTGTCCATACATAATCGATATTAGATTCTACTTCGTTATCAAATTCAAATTGATTAAACTTTTTGCGTTTATAATATTTTTCTTCCCCATTATGAAGTGTAATTTTAGAATTGTTTATAGATTTTGGATTATAAAAAAGGTTATTATTAATAATAATATTCTCATTATTTTTATAAACTAATAAATCTATATTATTTAGAAAAATTACTTTATTTTTTTCTTTAGCTTTAATTGTATAAGAAGCAACAATTTTAATTTTATTTTCACTCCATATTTTTATTCTTGTATTAGAATACCAAGAAATTAAAGAAATAGCTTTTGTGTTGCTAATATCAATTTCTTTTGTAATAATTGTATCAAAATTCGGGTTTTCATCATCTATTGAATATGCAAAGTAATTATAGTCATTGATAAAACTATTATTAATAGGATATGAATTATTTACAGAATTCTTTTCTTCTTCTTTTTGTATTATTTCTTTTTGTATTTGCTGTTTTTCGGAATCTTTATAAAAAAAGGTATTTTTATTTTCTTCCTGTTCTTCTTGTTTAAGAAAATCTCCTTCATTATTTACACTGATAATTTGCTGATTATCCGTATTATTGGGCTTTTCTTGATTTGTTTTATCATTTATATTAAATGAATTTACAACAAAAAAACCTACTGTTAAAATGCTTACAACTGTACTTACCATAATAATTAATCTTTTAATGTTAATACTAAATTCTCTTTTTTGAGAATCATTAAAATCATCAATCATTTTATTAGCTTCATCAAGCGAAATAGGTAATGCTTGTGTTTTTGCGAGCTCGAAATATTTTTTTAACTTATCCATAATAAACTCCTTTCTAAAAAAACATTAACATTAATACACTTGACTTTTTACTAACCGGCTCATTTATTAATTCAGTTTCGTTTAATAAAAAAGCTAATTTCTCTCGCCCTCTTTTCAAGCGTTGCTTCATAGCAGATTCTTTACAATCTTGGATTTTGCATATTTCTTTTATAGAATATCCGCTAATTTCAAAAAGAATTAAAGCATCCCGCTGATTTTCGGGCAATTTGCTTAAAGCATCATACAAATATCGAATATCTAATTTTGTATCTGATGCTGTTTCGTTTGATGTTTTAGAGAAAAGTTCTTTTTCGCTTATTGTACCAGAAAATTTTTGTTTCCTTAAATTATTTCTGACAATATTATTTGCAATACCAAATAAAAATCCCAGAAAAGCTTTTTTACTTTTTAATTTAGAAAAATTTTCTAAAGCTGTAAGAATAGTTTCTCCTGCTAAATCTTTTGCATCCATAATACCATAACTCTTGGCTGCGCAAAACCTTTGTAGTGGCTCATGTGCTTTTTGATAAAGCTTTTGAAATTCTATTTTCTCCTCTTTTGTCATCAAAATAAACTAAAATGATTGTTTATTATGTAAGTAGCACAAATGTAAATAAAGTTACATTGTTTTATAAAATTTTTTTTGATTAATCTTAATAGTGTTAATTTTCAAATAATTACAAACTTTAAAATACTTATATTAAATCAATAATGAAATAAGTTTTAAAATAAGCAATAAAAAACTTAATTTTGAGACTTCAAAAAAATAAAATAAAAATTATAAATAGATGAATATACACGAATATCAAGCAAAAGAAGTACTTAAGAGTTTTGGTGTAGCCATACAAGAAGGAAAAGTTGCAAAAACTCCTGAGGAAGCCGTAGAGCAAGCAAAAAAATTAAACGCAGAAACTGGAACAGAGTGGTTTGTTGTTAAAGCACAAATTCACGCAGGTGGTAGAGGAAAAGGAACAGTGAAAGAGACAGGCTCTCACGGAGTTGTTTTGGCAAAAGGTTTAGATAAAGTTTCTGATATAGTTAAAGGTATTGTTGGTGGAGTTTTAGTAACAAAACAAACTGGTCCTGACGGAAAAAAAGTAAATCAAGTATTAATAGCACAAGATGTTTATTATCCTGGTGATAGCGAACCAGAAGAATATTATATGTCAGTTCTTTTAAATCGTGCTACAGGACGTAACATAATTATGTATTCTACCGAAGGTGGAATGGATATTGAAACTGTTGCAGAAAAGACACCTCATTTAATTTTTAAAGAAGAAATTGATCCAAAGGTTGGTATTCAAGGATTTCAAGCACGTAAGATTGCTTTTAATCTAGGATTATCGGGTAAGGCAATGAAAGAGATGGTTAAATTTGTAACTGCACTTTATAGCGCTTATGAAGGAACTGATTCTTCAATGTTTGAGATAAATCCTGTATTAAAAACATCTGACGATAGAATTATTGCAGTAGATGCAAAAGTAAATCTTGATGATAATGCTCTTTATCGTCATCCTGATTATGCAGCTTTACAAGATAAATCTGAAGAAGATCCATCAGAATTAGAAGCAAAAGAGCACGACTTAAATTTTGTAAAACTTGACGGTAACGTAGGTTGTATGGTTAACGGAGCAGGTCTTGCAATGGCAACTATGGATATTATTAAACTTTCTGGTGGAAACCCTGCAAACTTTATGGATGTAGGTGGTGGAGCAAATGCTGTTACTGTTGAAGCTGGTTTTAGAATTATTTTAAAAGATCCAAATGTAAAAGCTATTCTATTAAATATCTTTGGTGGTATTGTTCGTTGCGACCGTGTTGCAAACGGAGTTGTTGAAGCTTACAAAAAAATTGGTGATATTAATATTCCTGTAATTGTTCGTTTACAAGGAACAAATGCCGAAGAAGGAAAAGAAATTATTGATAACTCAGGACTAAAAGTACATTCTGCAATTACATTGCAAGAAGCTGCTGATTTAGTAAAAGAGGTTGTTTAATAAGAATTAATAACCATAGATTGGTTATTCTGTAAGCCAAAGGTACATTATTTTTTTAGTTAAAATATTATGTACTTTTGGTTTTTTTATGCCTAATAACCTGAGTTCGATTAATAATTTAATTCTCAGAAAACTAAAAATGCATTAGATTTACACTAAAAATCAAGAAATTATAACGGGTTATTATAAGTGATTTTTAGTTAAAAAAGGAAATATTAGTAAACAAGTTTAAAAAAGGTGACATATTAACATAAAAAAGCCCGCATTTGCGGGCTTTTTATTTATTAAATTGCTGAATAATTCTAGCAATAATTAGTTGATTTTATTAATCTTTCCAATATACTCACCATCAGAATAATTAAATTGTATCATATAAGTACCTTCGTCAAAGTCAGTTAAATCAATGTTTATACTGTTAGAATTCACTTCTTTTTCAATTATAGTTCTACCAGTTAAATCCATAACTTTATAACTACTAATTCCTGCAGCATCAATTTGTAAATGACCTTTAGTTGGGTTTGGATAAATTGAAACTCCTTCTGGTAAATCTGCGTTTATTCCACTTGTTATATCAAGTAATGCAGAGTTAGAAGTAACTGAACCACAATCTCCTGTTACTTGGCAAGTATAATTACCCATATCAGAAGTAGAAGCATTTGTAATAGTTAATGTTGCTGAAGTTGCACCAGAAATATTACCACCATTGCTTAATGGAGAACCATCTAAATACCATTGATATCCTGTTACACTTCCAGTAGCAGTTACAGAGAATGTAGCTGTACTTCCTAAAGCAACTATTTGATCATTAGGTTGAGATGTAATAGTAGCCGCTGTGTTTACTGTTACAGTAGCTGTATTTGATGTTACATTTCCACAAGTTCCAGTAACATTACAAGTATAATCTCCAGCATCAGAAGTTCCTAATCCAGAAATTGAATATGTACTAGAAGTAGCACCTGAAATATTAGTTCCATTATATTGCCATTGATAAGATATAGCAGTACCTGTAGCAGAAGTTGTTAATGTTAAGTTATCACCAACACAATAAGAACCTCCTGTAGGTTGAGTATTGATTGTTGTTGCAGCATTAACAGCGATAGTAGCTGTATTTGATGTAGCATTACCACAATCTCCTGTTATAACACAAGTATAATCACCATCGTTTGAAGTAGAAGCAAGCATAGTATAAGTTGCCGATGTTGCACCAGAAACATTACTACCATTTAATTGCCACTGATAAGTTAATCCGCCACCTGTTGCAGTAACACTTAAGCTTACGTTATCACCTTCGCAATATGTTCCACCAGTTGGTTGTGAACTAATTGCAGTAGCAGGACTTACTGTTAATGTTGCAGCAGTAGTAGTTACACTATTACATGTATTTGTTATAATACAAGTATAGC
>Ga0256827_10002439_pt1 | contig 11977 bp, 13 predicted proteins | sample CV84metaG_FD_185977 | JGI IMG/M metagenome (GOLD analysis project Ga0256827, IMG submission 185977) | Hydrothermal vent microbial communities from East Pacific Rise, Pacific Ocean - CV84 | ecosystem: Environmental > Aquatic > Marine > Hydrothermal vents | place: Pacific Ocean: East Pacific Rise... | reverse complement strand
CAAGATGCAAATGCTAAAAGAGTTTGGGAGTTTGCTAAAAAGCTTGAGGGCTTAAAAAGAAATTCAGGTATTCATGCAGCTGGTGTTGTAATAAGTAATGAAGAACTTTGGTATAAAACACCTATTTATAAGCCAAGTGGTGAGGATACTTTTGTAACTCAGTACTCGCTAAATTATCTTGAAGATGTTGATTTAATTAAGTTTGACTTCCTTGGTCTTAAAACTCTTGATGTTATTGATAATGCTATTAAACTTGTAAAAAGACGCTATGACAAAGATATAGACTGGCATAAAATAGATGAGAATGATCAAAAAGTTTATGAGATTATTCGTGGTGGTGACACTGTTGGAATGTTCCAAATAGAATCTGATGGTATGCAAGATTTAAATCGTCGTCTGAAACCAGATAGTTTTGAAGACTTAATTGCGGTCTTAGCACTCTACCGTCCTGGTCCAATGGAGTCTGGAATGCTTGATAGTTTTATTGAGCGTAAGCATGGACGAGAAGCTATTGAATACACTTTTGATGTAATGAAGCCCATACTTGAAAACACCTATGGGGTCATCGTTTATCAAGAACAAGTTATGCAGATTGTTCAGTATGTTGGTGGTTTTAGCCTTGGTTATTCTGACATTATCCGTCGTGCAATGGGTAAGAAAAAAGATATGGCAACTTACAATGCAGAGTTTTCAGAGGGTGCTGTAAAACAAGGTCATCCTTATGATGAAGCATCTAAGCTGTTTGATTTAATTGAAAAATTTGCTGGATATGGTTTTAATAAATCTCACTCTGCAGCTTATGCAATGGTAACATTTCAAACTGCATGGCTTAAAACTTACTACCCAGATGAGTTTATGGCAGCACTTCTAACTTCAGATAAAGACAATACCGATAAAGTTGTTCGCTACATTGATGAAGTAAAAAGAATGGGCATAGTATTAGGTCCACCAGATGTAAACCACTCTTACCTAGAATTTTCAGCAACTACTCGTCCTTCTGAACTTGATTCAGAATCTGAGCAAAAAATAATCCTATTTGGTCTTGGTGCTATTAAAGGTGTTGGAAAATCAGCAGTATTATCTGTTATAGAAACCAGAGAAAAAGATGGTGAGTTTAAATCTATACAAGATTTTGTAAATAGAATTGACCCATCAAAAGTAAATAAACGATTTGTAGAATCTACAATAAAATCTGGTGGATTTGATCAGTTTGGTTATAGTCGTAAAGCATTACTAGAACAGCTAGAGCTTATAATTGAAACTGCTAAAAAAGCAAGTGATGCTAAGAAAAATGCAGTTGGAAGTCTTTTTGGAGATGATGAAGAGATTACTACTGTTGAGTTGAAACTTAATAATTCTGAAGAATATGGACTTAAAGAGATTCTAGAATTTGAAAAAGAAACTTTAGGTTTTTATGTATCTGGGCATCCACTTGATGAATTTCGTGAGTCAATAGAAGAGTTGAACTATACTCTTTCTTCTGAGATAGAAAGTACAAAAGATGGTGCATTTGTAATTTTTATTGGTAAAGTTGAAGATATAACTAAAAAAATTAGTAAAAAAGGAAATCAGTTTGCAATTGTAAACTTGATGGACTTTCATGGAAATGTTGAGATAATGCTTTTTTCCGATAAGCTAGAGCAATTAGAAGAGATGAGACTTGATGAACCAATAGCATTTAAGGCTAAAATCACTCATACAGAGATGTTTACTCGCATTGGTGTTACAAAAATTATGACTTTAAAACAAGCTGCAAAAGAGACTAAAAAAGTCAAAAAAGAGGTTAGAGAAATTCCACAAGAACCAATACATCTTGCAATACGACTTGATGATAATACTGAAATTTTAGATGAATTATATAGTCTTGTAAGAGCAAATCCCGGAAATCGTGAGTTAAAACTGACTATAATTTCAAAACTTCAAAATGTAGTTATAGACTCAGCAATAAGAGTAGATTCTAAGATTTTAACAGCCCTAGATGGTAATGAAGATATAGATATATTGGCTTAAAAAGCCTTTATATCTTTATAACCTCATTAACCTCAAGTCCAAAACCAGCTAAACCAACAAAGTCTGTTTGTTTTAGAGATGTTAGTATATTCATTTTAGATACACCTAGTGATGTTAGTATTTGAGCGCCTGTACCTATCTCTTTCATAGCGGAATTATCTTGATGATTTGTTTTATTTATAAATACTAAAATTCCACCATTTTTCTTTAGATATTCTATTGAATTAATTAAATTATTGTATTTTTCTTGATTTAGTAAAAGTTCAATATCTGGAATAACATTATGAACTCTAACATTTGTTATATCTGCAGAACTTTTAAAAACAACTGCTGTATGCTTTATTTTATCATGATCTTGAAATATAAATTCATCTACTGTTGTATTGAAAAAACTAATTTCTTTTTTTTCAATTTGTTTTACAAGTGTTTCATTTGCAAGGCGATATTCAACTATATCAGATATAAAAACTGTTACAAGATTGTGTTTTTCACCAAAAATATCTAAATCATCACGACGAGCCATTGTCCCATCTTCTTTAATAATCTCACAAATAACACCAGATTCACTAAGTCCAGCTAAACGACATAAATCAACACTGCCCTCAGTGTGACCAGTTCTAACAAGTGTACCGCCATCTTTTGCTATTAGTGGAAAGATGTGACCAGGTTTTACAAGTTCAGTTGCATGACTTATTGGATTTGCTAAAATTTTAATGGTATCATCACGCTCACCAGCAGATATGCCAGTTAGGGCATCTTTAGCATCAACACTTACTGTAAATGCTGTTTCATAAGATGATGTGTTTGAACTAACCATAGGATTCAAATCAAGGCGAGTAGCAATAGTTTTAGAAAGTGCTACACATATTAAACCTCTTGCATGTGTAGCCATAAAGTTTACATGTGCAGGTGTAGAAAAAGCAGCAGCATAAACTAAATCACCCTCATTTTCTCTATCTTCATCATCAATCATGATAACCATGTTGCCTTTTTTTATTTCATCTATAGCTTTTAAAACTCTATCAATTGGTGTCATATTTTCTTCTTTATTTTAATTAATGCGATTATACTTAAAAAGTGTCTTAATTCAAAATTGAAATTTAAAACTATACATATAAAAAAGTTTTAAGAAAGTCAATTTTATATATACTTTTGTTATGGATAAATGGATTAAATATTTAAAAAATAATGATTTTTTAGCAGTAAAAAAATACATAAAAGATGGTGCAAACTTAGATGATGCAAATGAAAATGGTGAATCAGTTTTAGCAATGTCACTTAGGCATAAATGTGATATTGACTTAGTTATGCTTTTGGTAAATAGTGGTGCAGATATATATGATTTTGATGAAGAGGGTGTTAGTATATTTGAGATGGCAATTACATATGGAAATCTAGAAATGGTTCAATATATGATAGGGCAGGGAATAGATGTAAATGAAACAAAAAGAAAAAGTCTATTTTCACCACTAATGGCCGCTGTATGTTATGGAAAAAATGACATCGTAAAAACACTATTAAAAAATGGTGCGAAGAAAGATGTTAGAGATTTAAAAGGTATTTCAGTTATTGATTTTGCTAGAAAACTTAATAAAAAAAGTATTTTAGAACTTTTAGATTATGATGAGAATACTCCGAAAAATACTTCTTACGCAAGATAGTTAGCTTTATAAAATAAAAATTTTGCACTTTAAAGCAAAATTTAGATATAATCGCAACAATTTTAATATATTTAAAGGATACTTTTTGAACCTCTTAAGCATTTTCTCTTTTAATTCTGAAAAAAAACCTGTAAAAAACGAAGCATCTTCTCACTGGGTGAAGTGTAAATCTTGTCAATCTTTAATGTACTATAAAGAGGTTGAAAACCAAAAACATGTATGTCCAAAATGTGGTTATCATATTCGTATTGGTGTTAAAGAGCGCATTGAACTTTTAGCAGATGAAGGTACATTTGTTGAATATGATGATAATTTAAAACCAGTAGATCCAATAAAATTTGTAGATAAAAAATCTTATAAACAGCGTATAGAAGAAGCTACTAAAAAAACTGGTAAAACTTCATCTGTTGTAGCTGGAGAGATGCAACTAAATGGTGTATCTGCTCAAGTAGTTATATTTGATTTTGCTTTTATGGGTGGAAGTTTAGGTTCTGTAGAGGGTGAAAAAATTGTTCGTGCAATAACTCGTGCAATAGAAAAAGAGCAGGGTGTAGTTATTCTTTCTGCATCTGGTGGCGCTCGTATGCAAGAGTCAACTTTTTCACTTTTACAAATGAGTAAGACTTCAGCAGCATTAGCAAAGTTAGCAAAAGCAAATCTTCCATATATTTCAGTTTTAACTGATCCAACTATGGGTGGTACTTCTGCATCATTTGCAACTCTTGGTGATATTATTATTGCTGAACCAGGTGCATTGGTTGGTTTTGCTGGACAAAGGGTAATTGAGCAAACTATTGGTTCTGCTTTACCAGATGGCTTTCAAAGAGCAGAATTTTTACTAGAAAAAGGTTCTGTAGATATGATAGTAAATCGTAATGACCTTAAAAAAACACTTTCAGATTTACTAACACTTTTTAATAAAGTTGCATAATGCGACTTTATGCCTTATGTGATCAGGAGTTACTTGACTCTAAAAACATAAGTGTTGAAGATTTTGTAGAACTTGCAAAACAACATAATGCTGAGATTATTCAATACCGTAATAAAACAGCACAAACTCCTTTTATAAAACAACAACTAATCAAAATCAGAAAAATTTATGATGGCTTTTTAATTGTAAATGATGCTTATGAGCTTATTGAATTTTGCGATGGTGTACATGTAGGGCAGGGTGATTTAAAAAATATTGATAATAATATTTTTAAAGCAGTTAAAATTTTAAGAGATGTAATTGGAAGTGATAAAATTTTAGGTATATCTACTCATAATGAAGAAGAGGTGCTTGAAGCAAACGAAATGGATCTAAATTATATTGGTTTAGGTGCTTATAAAACTACAAATACTAAAAAAGATATATCTGGAATACTTGGAGATAAATTAGATACTATTGCATCTAAATCTAAACATTTTGTAGGTGCTATTGGTGGAGTAAAACTTAGTGATACTTTTAAGCATGTAAGATATAATGTTATAGGAAGTGGGCTGATTAAGTGAATATAGATATTGTAAGTATCGCTAAAAAAGAGCGTTCAACTTATGACCCATTAGCAAAAGAGTTAACAAAAATGATAAGTCGCTTTGCAAAAGTACAAGATATTGAACTTTTTAACAAAGATGTAACAAAAGCACACACTATATCAAGAGAAGCCTCACAGAGTGCATATACAAAGATTTTAGAACCACATATAAGTAAAGGTTTTACTATATCTTTGCATCCTGATGGAAAATTAATCGACTCTTATGAGTTTAGTAAGCTTTTAGATGGTAAAATATCAATTAAATTTTTAATAGGTGGAGCTTATGGCTTTGAGGATTCTCTTTTAAAAAAGAGTGATGCAGTTATAAGTTTAGGAAAATTAACTATGAGTCACAAAATAGCAAAAATCGTTTTGCTTGAACAGATTTATAGAGGTTTTTCTATTTTAACAAACCATCCATATCATAAATAAAATATACATGAGGAAATTAAGTGCAAACTAGTGAGTTAGAGTATTTTAAAGAGATTTTAGAAAGTAGACAAGCGCAGATAGTAAAAAATATTTCTGGTGTAAACGATGAACTAGAACAACTTAGTTCTTTAGAACTAAGCGATGAAGGTGATCATGCATCCGTAGATAATAATTCAATGGTAGAGAGTGCTATAGTTCAACAACAAGAACAAGAATTAAGAGAAATTAATGTAACATTAGGGAAAATATCTGCTGGTGATTACGGAATATGTGAAATGTGTGAAGATCCGATAGGCTTTCAAAGACTAAAAGTTAAACCACATGCTATTTATTGTATTGATTGTAGAGAAATAGTAGAAAAATCTAAATAGGAGTTTTTATATGTATATTAAAAGGTACACGATAGCGTCATTTATACTAATTGTTTTAGTTGGTTGGTATGTTTATTCTTTTGTAACACAAGATAGCATAAGTATTGATATTTTAGGTGTTAATTTACCTTCACTTTCAATTGCTATGTGGGTTACTATTCCATTGTTTGTTTTATATATAGCAAGTGTTATTCATATGTCATTTTATTCTTTATTAGGAAGCCTTAAGCTTCGTAAATATGAAAAAGATTTTGATAAAGTAGTAGACTCAATAGTTGATGCTTATCTTGGTAAAGAAAATCGTTCACACTCTTTTAAAACAGAAAGATATAAGCTCTTAGGTGCATTGGTTGATCATGCTACTATTTTACCAGATAATGAACTTGACTCAGATATTGGCAATGAAAAAATATCTGAAGTTTTATCGCTTATAAATAAAATCAGAAATGGTGCAAGTGTTGAGCTTAAAAAATACGATCTTCCATCATATAATCAAATTGCTATGCAAAATGCTAGAAATCAGTATAAAAATGGTGATTTATCAGCTGAAGATATATTGTCAAATATGAGTAAATATGATAACTCTTTAGGTAAAGAAGTGTTTATTGATTTTGTAAAAGATGCACCATTGTATGCTATAGAAAAATACAAATCTTCATTAACAAAAGAAGCTTTATTTATAATTCTTTCTCGTGTAAATGCAGATGAAAAAACTCTTGAAATAAGTAATGAAGCTCTTATGTCATTATTTGCCGATTTAGATTTAACTTCTGATGATTATATGAAAGTATCACAAGCTCTTTCTCATGGTATGATTCCTGAGTTAAGAATGAATTTATTTGAAACACTAAGTACTAATGATGATACTATTATGGAAGCATACTTATTTACACTATTTGATTTAGAAATGATTGAACCAGCAAGAGAGATTTTAGAAAATTCTCAAAATAATGAATATCCATATTTTAAAGCATACCTATCATTAAGAGAGTGCGGAAAGCACTTTGATATAAACCTTTTTGTCTAAACTATCTTTCTCTAAACCTCTATATGTTTTAGCCCCTCTTGCGGGCTTTACAGACCTCCCTTTCCGCTCTGTTGTTAAAAAGTTTGGGGCAGATTTAACAGTCTCTGAAATGTTAAGTTCAAATGCACTCGCGCATGGTTCTACAAAAACATTACATATGTTAGAAAAATCTCCAAATGAAGACCCTTATTCTGTTCAAATTTCTGCTAGTGAAGTCGATATGGCTAGAAGAGCAGTAGAGATTCTAAATGATAAAGATGGCATAGATATTATAGATTTAAATTGTGGTTGTCCTGTTCCAAAGGTTGTAGGGCATGGAAGTGGTAGTTCTCTTTTGAAAAACTTACCACTTATGGGCAATATAATTAAATCAATAAAAGACACTTCAAATAAAAATTTAACATCTGTAAAAATAAGACTTGGATTTGAAGAAAAAAATCATATAGAAATTGCCAAAATTGTTGAAGCAAATGGTGCTGATTTTCTAGCAGTCCATGGTCGTACTCGTTCTGGCAAATTTAAAGCTCCAGTTGATTATGATGCAATAAGAGATATTAAAAAAGCTGTATCTATCCCTGTTATAGCAAATGGAGATATAGACTCTTATGAAAAAGCTCAGTGGGTGCTAGAGCATACTGGCGCCGATGGTGTTATGATTGGAAGGGGTGCGGTTGGTGCTCCTTGGATTTTTCATCAGTTGCGCAATGGAACTAGTCATATTGACAAAAATATAAAACACGCTATAATCATGGAGCACTTTGACAAAATGATAGAGTTCTATGGGCAACATGGTGTTGCGATGTTTAGAAAACATACACATACTTATTCTAAAGGTTATAGAGGTGCATCAGCACTTAGAAATAGCGTAAATAGTATATCTAATATACAAGAATATCGTGATCTTCTAGATGACTTTTTTACAAATAGCGAGCAAATCCTCTAATGTTAGAAATAAGTAACTCGATTAAAACACTCGATGAAAATGATATAGGCGATAATTTATTTTATTATGAATACAATGTAAAACATCTTTTATCTTTAATTAAAAAAGATATAGATAAAGATGATCCTCTTTTTTTAAGTTCTTACCGCTCTTTTGAAGGTGAGGTTTTTGAGAACTTTATTTATGAAAAATTACTTAGATATGCACAAAATAATGATGATATAGCACAGTTTGTTTTAAAAGGTTTTCACCAAAACAGATTTAAAGCAAATGCAAATACCTTGTCAATAAGTGAAAAACAACAAATAGTTTATAGAACAAAAAGTCGTGAAATTTCTGAATTTGATGCAATGCTTGTTACAAAAGATAAAGAGCTGTATTTTGTAGAGATGACTCTTGTTAAAAATGTTTTAAAACTTAGAAAAAGACTTAGAAAGAAAAAAGCTCTTTTAGAGATTATATTCCCAGATTATACAATTAAGGCACTTATTATTCTAAATGTTGGGGCAACTGGTGTTAAGCAATTTCCATCATATTGTAAAGTATGGTTTACAAATGAATTTTCAGCGCTACATGTACTGGAATATATTGTAGATAAAAATAAAAGAAAACTACTTCCAATAGAAAAGATAAATACACCCAAAATGATAGAGGCACATACCCTTAAGAACTATCAATTTAGATATTACAATACAATGAGCTGGATTACTAAAACTATTCGTGCGCATAAAAAACATATTTTAGATATAAATTTTTTAATGAGTGATAAAACGCAACGATATCAAGACTTGTATAATAAGTTTTATATAGGTTTTATAGATGCTAAAGATATTAGAAATACACTCTCTTTAGAAGATAAATGTGAAGATAATCATAGAGTTGTTGTTGCCATAGAAAAGAAACACTCAGATGAAATAGTTGTTACATATTATGTTCAGTATACTCGTAAGAGTTTATTTTTGTACACTATGGAAGATAATCAAGTTACTAAAGAGAAAAAAGATCCCTACGGTATAACAGTTACAGAAGTATTTCATATAAATAAAATGATGAATGATTCTTATAGACTAACTTCTTCTAATATAAAAACAATCAAAAAACTTCTAAGTGAAAGATATAAAAGAGATCATTAAACTCTCTTTTATCTATCTTCATAAACTATGGCTGCTGCCCTTTCTTTATATGCTTGAAGTGGTTCTTTTCTCTCTTTTTTAATCTCAGTATTGGTTTTATCATGTAAAAAATCATCAAGTTCTTTATGTCTGTCTTGTAGTATAGTTTCAAAGTCACTTTGTGTACTTGGCTTATTTTCTGTATATTTATCTAAAAGCACATTGCTATTTCCCATTAAAACCAAGTAGCTTTGTTCTGCAAAGTCAAGCATTACTACACTATTTTTTTCATCTATTGTTTTTTGAAATCTAATTTTAACATCACTATCTTGTGAGCTTAATTCTTGTTTAGCAGTATTTTTCGCATTGTCTTTAAAAAGCCAAGTTGAGTTTGCCTTTTTTGTTTGTTGTCCTTGCATACTACTTGGAGTTATTTTTCTTTTTATTACAAATAAAATTATAACGCCAATAATCATAATAAATATAACTATATAATAGCTACTAGATATATCACTACCTTTTTTTGTAGGTAAAGAAGATAACGAATTTTGACTTGGCTTAGTTGTAAGGCTTGATTTTTTAGTATAGTCACTTTTTTTCATAAATCTAAGTCTAAGACCGTAAGAATCAGATGTCTTAGATGCTTTTAAAACAATTCCATGTGGTACATAAGCAATTATTTTTGTATATTTTGACATTGGTGTAATACTTAGTGATTTTATATATTTTGACGAAAGTTGTTTTAGTTTTGTAGATTCTATAGACGCATCACCGAGTTTAATGGCAATCATAGACTCACTTATACTTTGTTTGATTGTTCCTGTGTAGGGAGTGTCAAATGTTATCATAACATCTACTCTGTCTGTTCTATCATATATGTTGTAGCTTAAAATTTTAGAAGCGAAAAGAGAAAATGGGAGCAGGCAGAGTATAAAGAGTTTAATCATGATTTTTCTTTTGAAAGGTAGTATAAAACTGCGGAAGAGTCTAAAATCTCATTTATACGAATAGCAAGATTTTTTTCATAAACCATAACCTCACCTTTGCCTAAAATACGACCATTAATATATGACTCGACACTCTCTCCCGCTGGTTTTTTTAAATCAATTATAGAACCTTTTTGTAGTTTTAAAAGTTCAGCTACACTTAGTTCAGTTTCACCTAAATCAGATGTAAATTCTACTTCCATATCTAGTAAACCAGCATAGTTCATCCATGACAATTCTTCATCAACATCATATTTAGCTTCTTCTCTACCAAACTCATGTTTATGCATTCTTGACATTAACTAAGTTCCTTAATTGCTACAATCATCTTAGCATTATTTATCTCAATTAGCTTTGCAAAGTCATAATCATAATCAAAAATATCTATCTTTTCAAAATGTGGAGTCTTAATAATAAAAGGATTGTCTGATTCTTCTGAAATAACTTTAGCACTTCCAACAATTAAGTTTGCAGTTTCTAGCATCATATCCATTAAAGTTTCTTCATCACTTTCATCTTCTTCTAAAAAAACAGTTGAAATCTTTTGTGCAAAATTTTTACATGCACCTAGGTAAACTCTATGACTTTTATTTTCTTCTTGCATCTCTATGTCAATATAGGCAATAAGTATTTTTTCTTTTGAAATTTCATCACTTAGAGTATGTGGAACTCTTATTTGGTGTATACAAAAATTTTCTGTTGCTTGTATAATAGTGCTTAACATTAAATGACCCCTTAGTTAAAACTATTATACTTTATTCCATCTCAAAATAAAATTAAACTAAAGCAGATGTTTAGTATAATCTAGCAAAAAGTTGAAATAGATGATAGAGTTATTACTTTTAGGTAGTGGTGTTGGTGTTCTTTCTGGTTTTTTAGGAATTGGTGGTGGTACTATTTTAATTCCTATTTTGTTAATCTTAGGTTATGCAACCAAAGATGCAATAGGTATTTCTGTTGTACAAATGGTTTTTTCATCCGTATATGGAAGCTATCTGAACAATAAAAAGGGAACTTTAGATATTCCTTTAGTTTTTAGCATTGGAATTGGTGGTTTTTTTGGAGCGCTACTTTCTGGCTATATTGCAGCATTGTTTTCTGCTAAAACTTTAGAAATTATTTTTTTAGCTTTTGTAATTTTTGCTATTGTTAGAATGTTATTTATAAAATTACACGAAACAAAGGAAAAAGAATTAAACAAATTTTTTCTCTTTTTAATCGGTGCATTAGTTGGAGTTATGAGTATGACTATTGGAATCGGTGGTAGTATTATGCTTGTTCCAATCTTAGTTAGCTTTCTACATGTAGAGCTTAAAAAAGCTGTATCAGCAGGCTTGTTCTTTGTTGTTTTTTCATCAGTATCTGGTCTAATTTCTCATTTTTTAAATGGGCATGTTGATTTTAAAAGTGGAATAATAATAGGCTTAGCTTCTTTACTTGGAGTATATATTGGCATACATTTAAAAGACAAAGTTAGTAGCATATTTCAAAAAAGAGTATTGGTTGGTTTTTATTTATTAATTGTAATATATTTAATAAATAGAATTTTTATGTAATTTTAACACTAAATTCACATTTTTTTTAGGTACAAATAGATAATATAATAAAGTATATCTAAGGAGATGTTGATGAAAGATGTTAAGAATATTGAAATTGGTAGAATAAAAGATGATGGTTACAGTATAACTGTTATTCGTGATGGAAAAGAACAAGATCTTTTTTATCATGATCCAGTATTTTTAAATGATGTTGTTAGAATTGGTGAACAAGATTTAAATCTTGAGTTTAAAAGTGGTATAGTTTTTAAACTAGATGCAAACTCTGAAGTTATGATTGATGAGTATTTTTTAAAACACAATAAAATAATAGATAATCCAGAAAACATAGATACTGCCGCTGGAGATGAACAAGTAAATCC
>Ga0256827_10002438_pt1 | contig 11984 bp, 11 predicted proteins | sample CV84metaG_FD_185977 | JGI IMG/M metagenome (GOLD analysis project Ga0256827, IMG submission 185977) | Hydrothermal vent microbial communities from East Pacific Rise, Pacific Ocean - CV84 | ecosystem: Environmental > Aquatic > Marine > Hydrothermal vents | place: Pacific Ocean: East Pacific Rise... | reverse complement strand
AAAATTTGAACAAATATATAAATTAAAGAATTATTCGAATATAACTGATCTATTTTTTATGATTACGCATTTGCAAACAAAATACATGTATGATATTGAACTTATACTGAAAAGAAGAAAACATATAGCTACTATAAACTATAAAAAAAGTTACAAAAATCTTAATGACATATTAATTGAATTAAAGAAAAATCATACGAATCACAAAAATGTTAGTTTCAACTCAATTTTAGATTTATATACAAATTGGATTAATGAGCAACAAGAAATTGACACAGAACTAGTAAACTTATTAAAATTAAGTTAATAAAACACGCAATAATAAATATATAATGTAGTTATTTTAATGAAAATTAGTAATAATTTTATTGTTAATCTAATTATTATTATATTTGGGCGTAATTTTTTTTTAAAATAAAGTATTATGACAAGATTTGTAAAAAGTTTATTATTAGTATTATCTGTTGGTTTAATATTTCTTTCTTCGTGTAAAAAAGAAGAATTAAAAGATGGAGAATACGAAAATCCAACACCTCCAGTAAATAATATTGGTAAAATGTCGTGTTTTACGAAAGCATCGAAGTGGGAAGCAAAAACATATTATGCAACTGTATTTAATAATATGCTAACATTTTATGGCGTTGGCGAAAAAGATGATACAATTGAAATAAATGTATTATTAAATGAGAATGAAACTTATTATGAGTTCTATAAAACAGGTTTAAACTATGGAGCATATACTAATAGAACTGTAGATACAATTGGGTATAATTCAACAAAATATTTTGTTGCAACAACTACTGAACCTGGAAATCCTATTCCCCCTGCAGGAAATATAAATTTTTCGGATTTAGACATTACAAATAAATTAGTATCAGGAACTTTTGCTTTTAGAGTAAGTAAAGAAAACGTGAATAATCAATATCCTATTACAGAAGGTAGGTTTGTAAATTTAAAAATTTCGCCTTATACTTTGGCAGAGAATAAGATGACTGCAAAAGTAAATGATGTTGATGCTGTTTGTACTACATCTACGGTAACAGCTCTTAGAAGTTTGGCTGATAAAAGAATTACTATTTCAGGAGGTTTCGATACTAATAAAGCATTATTTATTACGTTTATTGCAGATACTATTAGTGCTGGAGATACTCTTAATATGAATCAATCTACTTATGGAGTTTATTATGATGGTTCTCAAAATATAATAAGTCATAATGGGAAAATTATAATTAATGCTTTTGACACTATTGCTAAAATAATAAAAGTTAATTTTAATTATTCTTATAATGGAACAACTGTAGAGAATGGAGTTGCTGATGTAGAATATTTAGATAACTAATATAAATAATAATATATTATTAGAAGCCGTCGTTTGACGGCTTTTGTTTTTTAAAGCAAATGAAAATTATAGATCTAAATAAAAAACAATGGCAATACTTAACTCTTGTATTCCTCTCTATAATATGGGGAACATCATTTATTTTAATTAAAAGAGGTTTAGGAACGTATTCAAGTTTACAAGTAGCATCGTTAAGAATGATAAGTGCTTTTGTTGTAGTTCTACCATTTATACCAAAAGCATTAAAAAAATTAAAAAAAGAGTATTTACCATATATATTATTTATTTCAATAGTAGGTAACGGAGGTACTGCCTTTTTATTTGCATTTGCACAAGAGCATTTAGAATCATCGGTAGCAGGAATGTTAAACGCAACAACACCTATATTAACATATGTAATTGGTGTAGCTTTTTATAGAGTATTGATAAAATCACATAAACTACTTGGACTCTCAATAGGTTTAATAGGAACTTTTTTATTACTATACTTAAATACCACAAAAAGTATAGATAATAATATAATATATATGTTTCTATTAATATTAGCATCGGCTTTTTATAGCACAAATGTTAATATGGTAAAATTTAATTTAAAAGATTTAGATGGAATAACAATATCAATACTAACTTTTGCAATAATTGGCCCATTTGCCACAATAATATTTTTTTCTTCAGATTTACAAACTGCTTACTCGTTACCCAATTTTTGGGAAAACACCATGTATATTGTTATTTTGGGTTTATTAAGTTCAGTTTTAGCAACAGTAATTTTTAATATTTTAATAAAATATACTTCAGCAATTTTTGCATCAACAGTTACATATTTAATACCAATTGTTGCAGTAATATGGGGATTTGTTGATGGCGAGAAAATTAGTATTTTTGAAGTGCTATCAGTTTTTGTTATTATAGCAGGTATTTATTTAGTGAATAAAGAATAAAACATGAAACTTAGATTACTATCATATTCAGTATTATCAGGAATATTATTTTTCTTAGCATGGACAAGCTTTGGATTGGGACCTGTTTTGTTTATCGCATTTATACCTATATTATTTGTTGATGATTATATTTTTGAAAATTCAGATAAATTAAAATCAATAAATATATTTTATTATACGTATTTAACTTTTATTACTTGGAACTTACTTGCTACGTGGTGGGTTTACAACTCAACAATTGAGGGTGGTCTGATGGCTTTTATATTAAATTCGCTTTTTTATTCTATTATTTTTTGGGTTATACATATAATAAAACGTAGGCTAGGTAGAAGAATTGGTTATTTTGCATTACTAATAATATGGTTAGCGTGGGAATATACATATATTCATGGCGAAATTTCGTGGGTATGGCTTGTTTTAGGAAATGGGTTTGCACAAAATACTAGTATTGTTCAATGGTACGAATACACAGGAGCTTTGGGTGGTAGTTTTTGGGTATTAATAGCAAATATTATTTTATATAATATTATTAAGCATATTTTAACTTACAAAACTCTTTACGGACAAATATTAAACTCAATAATTTTATTAATAATAATTATTATACCTATTAGTTATTCGTTATACACTTATAATACATATACTGAAAAAGAAAATCCAATAAACGTAGGAATTATTCAACCTAATATTAATCCATACGGTGAGAAATTTGGAGGTATGAGTAATTATCAGCAACTTAGTTTAATGTTAAATTTAGCAGATTCAATTATTGATGATAATACAGATTATATTGTAGGTCCTGAAACTGCAATAAATGACAATATATGGGAAAATACTATATATAAATCAAAAAGCATTACACGTTTAGATTCTTTTGTTAAAATTCATCCTAAAACACAATTTGTTATTGGTGCTACAACAAGATATATGTATGAAAATGGTAATCCATCAATAACCTCAAGAGCTTATGGTGATGATTTACGGTATGACTTATATAATACAGCACTACAAATATCAGATAGTAATATAAATATATACCATAAATCTATGTTGGTAATAGGCGTAGAAATGTTTCCATATCCCAAATATTTAAGTTTTTTAACTGATATGGCTATAGAGTTGGGTGGTACATCAGGAAGTTATGGTACACAGCCAGAGCGAGTTGCTTTTTCAAACGATAAAAACAAAGGAAATGTAGCACCAGTAATATGTTACGAATCAATTTATGGTGAGTTTGTTACTGGCTATATTAAAAAAGGAGCTAATGTTATTTTTGTTGTTACAAATGATGGTTGGTGGGGCGATACTCCTGGCTACATACAACATTTGAGTTTTTCTAAATTAAGAGCAATAGAAACTCGTAGAAGTATTGTACGTTCGGCAAATACAGGAATATCATGTTTTATAAATCAGCGAGGAGATATATTGCAACCTACAAAATATTGGGTTAAAGATGCAATTAAAGGCAGTGTTAATTTAAATGACGAACAGACATTTTATGTGAAAAATGGCGATTTTATTGGTCGAATTGCTTCATTTATTGCATTGTTATTGTTGCTAATGTTGATTGTTAAAAGTATTAAACCTGAGGTGTATACTAAGAAATAGTATCTTTTAGTTTAAAACTAAAAAACAAGCCTACTAAAAGAAATAATATTACAGAAATAAATAAAATATTATATCCAACAAGACCTAAAAGAATACCTCCTGGTATTGAGAAAAACATACCAAGTGAAGTAATATTATTCTGAATTGCAATATAAACTGGTCGTTTATCATCAGGTGAAACAATAAAAATTAAATTTGAAAATGAAAGTTTAAATCCATCACTTGCAGCACCTGCTAATATGAAGATTACAGAGTAACCATATAAACTATTGGCAAATATTGCGATTGTAATAGCCATTATCATTATTACAAATGATATAATTACTATTAGTTTATTCTTATTATGTGATGATAATTTACCCCAAAATATATTGCTCAAGGTTGAACCTGATAATAGTAAGAATGCGAATAAAGCCGCATATCCTTTACTTATTTCTAAAGTATTTATGGCTCTAATTCCAATAAAAGGGAATATTAATAGGAATGAATATGAGAACAATCTAGTAACTATTTGGTTTTGTAAAAGCTTATCTGATTTTAGAATTTTCATTGCATTTTTAAGAAATTTACCGAAGTTTTTTTCTTTCTCACTAACTTCAGTCTTTGTAAACTCTGTCATTAATGAAACCGATAAATAACCCAAACTCATAAAAATAGAGCTTGTTAAAAATAAATACGCAAACGAATAAGGTTCGTTAAAATTTGCTAAAAACCAACCACTAATACCTCCGCTTGCAATAGCACTTATACCAGAAAAAAACTGGCGAATGGCTATTGTTTTACCTCTATATTCGTTTGTAAATGACTTACCTACAAGTTCTGAAAAATATACAGTACCAAAGCCTGCTGAAAATGAAAAAGAGAATAATCCAAGTCCAAAAAGCCAAAGAGTGAGAATGTGGTAATTTTCGCCAAAAAAATAAATTGATAAACCAATACTAAACCAAGTAATAAACCTGAAAATAAAAATAAGTTTTAATGGTCTTAAAACTTTACGATATGTTTGAGCATAAAATGCTGCATAAAGTTGCATTATTACTGCTCCTCCTCTTAAAAGTGAAGAAAATAGTCCAATTAATGCACTGCTATTACTAAAATAATTAACAATAACAGGTAAAACAGTTGATGGTTCGGCAATACCAATACCTCCAGAATAGAAAAAACCGTGTAAAATTATTTTTAACCTATTAGATGGTAAGTCTATCTTTTTTGACATTACAACTATTGATTAAAGTGTATTGGCAACTTCTACAATTACGTGGGGGAAATGTTTGTATTCTAATGTATGAATTTTTTCAGCTAATGTTTCAAAAGTATCTTGTTGCGATATCTTACATTTAGCTTGGAAAATAATTTTTCCATCATCGTACTTATTATTAACAAAATGGATAGTTATTCCTGATTCATTTTCTTTGTTTTCAATAACTGCTTTATGAACATTGTCGCCATACATTCCTTTACCGCCATAATTTGGTAGTAATGCAGGATGTATATTTATAATCTTATACTCATTTATTAAATATTCAGGAATTAGAAGTAGAAAACCAGCAAGTACAATTAAATCAGTATTATATTTTTTTAAGATATTTAAAACAAAATCTCGGTCTTTAAACTGTAATTTCGTTATAATCTCGCAAGGAATATTTAGTTTTTTTGCACGTTCAATAACGTAAGCATTTTTGTTATTAGTAACAATTAACGAGATATTTATTTCGTTGTTATCCTTAATATAATTATAGATGTTCTCGGCATTTGAGCCAGAACCCGATGCAAAAATTACAATATTTTTCATTCTTTTATTGCTATTATTTTTGCAAAGGTATTTTTTTTATAATAAAAAAATATTATTTTCTATGTTCTTTTAAACATTCGGCTAAACTATCCTCCCAATAGGGAATAAATAAATTAAAAGTATCTTTTATTTTTGACTTATTTAGTACGCTATAATGAGGACGTGCTGCTGGAGTTGGATAATCTTTTGTTTCTATTGGAAATACTTTGCAATTAGTATTTGTTAGTTTAAAAATAGTTTTTGCAAAATCATACCAACTTGTAACACCTTCATTTGAGTAATTATAAATTCCTGCAACAAATTCATTATTTTCTGAGTACCTAATAATTTCAATAATAGCTTCAGCTAAATCTGCAGCATAAGTAGGTGTACCTATTTGGTCGAAAATTACATTTAGCTCGTTTCTTGTTTCGGTAAGAGATAGCATTGTTCTAATAAAATTCGCACCATAGTGAGAGTATAACCACGATGTGCGAATAACAATTGATTTTTCATACTTTAATGCTTCTATTTCGCCAGTAAGTTTACTTGCTCCATAAACCGAGTTTGGTGATGTTTTATCATCTTCGGTATAAGGCTTATAATTTGTGCCATCAAAAACATAATCAGTAGAAACTGTAATAAAATTTATATTATATTCTTCAGCAAAACCCACTAAATTTTTAACTGCAACAGAATTTATTTTATTACATAATTCAGAATCTGTTTCTGCTTTATCAACAGCTGTATAAGCTGCACAATTAACAATATAATCAATATTGTTTTCGTCAAAAAACTTTGATAAACTAATTTCATTAGTAATATCTAGGTTATCAACATCAGTAAAAATAAAGTTAAAATCTTTAACATCAGAGGCTAAATTATGAATTTCTTTTCCTAATTGTCCATTGGCTCCTGTTACAAGTATCGATTTCATAGTTTCTAAAATATAAAATTCATATCGGCATCATTTAGGCAAGGTAAAACTTTATCTTTTGCTGAGATAATAGTCTTTTCGGCAGGTATTCCCCAATCAATATTTAATGATTTATCATTAAAATTTATTCCTCTTTCCGAGTCTTTGTTGTAAAGATTATCGCACTTATATGCAAAAACAGCAGTTTCAGATAATACTGAAAAACCATGAGCAAACCCTTGAGGTATAAGAAATTGATGCTTATTATCTTCACTTAATTCAACAGCGTGCCATTTTCCAAATGTAGGCGATCCTTTTCTTAAATCAACAGCAACATCTAATACTTTACCTTTTAATACACGAACCAGTTTTGTTTGTGCATAAGGTGCCAGTTGATAATGTAATCCTCGAATTACGCCATAAGAAGATTTGCTTTCGTTATCTTGAATAAAATTATAATTCAATCCGTTATCTTCAAAAATTTGCTTGTTAAAACTTTCAAAGAAATATCCTCTATTATCTTCAAAAATTTTTGGTTTAATAATAATTAAACCTTCAATATCTGTTTTAATTATTTCCATAAATTAACTCTCTATAACTTTAATATTATCGTTAGCAATATCAAATAAATATTGTCCGTATTGATTCTTCTTTAATGGTTCTGCAAGTTTTAATAGTTGAGCTTTATCAATAAATCCGCGTTTATATGCAATTTCTTCTATGCAAGAAGCTTTAAGCCCTTGTCTTTTTTCAATTGTTGCAATAAAATTAGAGGCTTCAAGTAAACTATCATGAGTTCCTGTATCTAACCAAGCCATACCACGCCCCATAAGTTTAACTTTTAACATATTTTCTTCAAGGTACAGTTTATTTAAATCTGTTATTTCTAACTCGCCTCGAGGCGATGGTTTTAATGATTTTGCTTTTTTAACAACAGTATTATCGTAGAAATATAATCCTGTTACGGCGTAATTTGATTTAGGATTTTCTGGTTTTTCCTCTAAACTAATAACCTTACCACGTTCATCAAATTCAGCAACACCATATCTTTCGGGATCTTTTACATAATAACCGAAAACCATAGCACCTTCTGTTAATTTTGATGCGTCTAATAAGGTACTACCAAATCCATGTCCGTAATAAATATTATCACCAAGAATAAGACAAACTTCATCGCCTTTAATAAATTTTTCACCAATTAAAAATGCTTGTGCAAGCCCATCAGGTGATGGTTGTATTGCATATTCAATATTAATTCCTAATTGACTTCCATCTTTTAACAAATCCTCATATAAATGTATATCAGTTGGTGTAGATATAATTAGAATATCTTTTATTCCTGCAAGCATTAAAACCGATAATGGATAATAAATCATTGGTTTATCGTAAACAGGTATAATTTGTTTTGATATACTTATTGTTAATGGATAGAGCCTTGTTCCTGAGCCTCCTGCTAAAATAATGCCTTTCATTTTATTATAAATTTAATGTTTTTTTAAAATAATCAATTGTATATTTTAAACCTTCGTCTAATTGAATTTTAGGCTCCCAACCGTCCAATTTTTCTTTTGCAAGAGTAATATCTGGTTTACGTTTTGCTGGGTCGTCAGTTGTTGCTTTTAAATTAACAATCTTAGATTTAGAGTTTGTTAATCGTATAACAGCTTCTGCTAATTGTTGAATTGTGAATTCATTAGGGTTTCCAACGTTTACAGGGCCTGTAAAATCTTTTCCTGTGCGCATCATTCTTATCATACCCTCAACTAAATCATCAACATATTGGAAGCTTCTTGTTTGTGAGCCATCGCCATAAATAGTAATATTATCACCTCTAAGTGCTTGAATAATAAAATTAGATACAACTCTACCATCGTTAGGATGCATGCGAGGTCCGTAAGTATTGAAAATACGAATAACCTTTATGTCAACATTGTTTTGTAGATGATAATCCATAAATAATGTTTCTGCACTTCGCTTTCCTTCATCGTAGCATGAGCGTGGTCCCCAAGGGTTTACGTTCCCCCAATAATCCTCTGTTTGAGGGTGTACAATAGGGTCGCCATAAATTTCACTTGTTGATGCTTGTAGTATTCTAGCGTCAATACGTTTAGCTAAACCAAGCATATTAATAGCTCCCATTACCGATGTTTTAATAGTTTTAATAGGATTATGTTGGTAATGAATTGGAGATGCAGGACATGCCAAATTATATATTTCATCAATTTCAACGAAATATGGCATTGTTACATCATGTCTTACAAGTTCAAAGAAAGGGTTATCTAATAAGTGAAGTACGTTCTTTTTTGAACCCGTAAAGAAATTATCTATACAAATAACTTCTTTGCCTTCTTTTAGTAGTCTGTCGCATAAATGTGAGCCAACAAAGCCTGCACCGCCAGTTACTAATGCTTTTTTCATGTCCATAATTATAGTTTTTTAATCTGTTTGTGTTTAATTCCCCGTCCCTTGGGACGTATAACACAGTATTTCATAATGAAACCTCATCCACTTGTAGATAGGAAATTCATTGGTGTAAAAAAAACTACCCGAAGGCAGTTTTTAATGATTTTTTATTTATTTTTTTGGTGCTCTACCTATTGAGTGGTATTCCCATCCCATTTCTGCCATCTCATCTATACTATAAATGTTACGACCATCAAAAATTATTTTATTTTTAAGTAATTTTTCAATTATTTTAAAGTTAGGCATTCTAAATTCAGACCATTCAGTCATAATTACAAGAGCATCAGCATCAATAATTGCTTCGTACATTTCTTTTACATACTCAATTTTATCACCAATTTTTCTCTCGGTTTCTTCCATTGCAACAGGGTCGTACGCCTTAATTTTACCACCTTCTGCTGTTATTTTATCAATAAATACTAATGATGGTGCTTCGCGCATATCATCGGTGTTTGGTTTAAACGATAAACCCCAAAGAGCAATAGTTTTACCCTCTAATTCATGATTAAAATATTTTGCAACTTTATTGTAAACAACAGACTTTTGGCGGTTGTTTACTTTTTCAACTGCTTTTAATATATCTAACGAATGTCCGTACTCGTCTGATGTTCTAATAAGTGCTTTTACATCTTTAGGAAAACAACTGCCTCCATAACCTGCTCCGGGATATAAAAATTTGTTTCCAATACGTGTGTCAGAACCAATACCAATTCTAACAGAACTAACATCAGCGCCAACTTTTTCGCATAAATTTGCAATGTCGTTCATAAAACTAATTTTTGTAGCTAACATTGAGTTTGCTGCATATTTAGTTATCTCAGCTGAAGGAATATCCATAATAAGAACAGGATGATTGTTCATTGTAAAAGGCTGATATAATTTGCGCATTACTTTTGTTGCTCTTTCAGAATCAACACCTACGACAATTCTATCTGGTTTTAAGAAGTCGTCAATAGCACTTCCTTCTTTTAAAAATTCAGGATTTGAAGCTACATCAAAAGCTATGTCAACTCCACGTTTGTCTAGCTCATCTTGAATAGCTTTTCTTACTTTTTCGGCTGTTCCAATAGGTACTGTACTTTTAGTAACCATTACCAAATAATCGTTCATATACATACCTACCTCTTTTGCAACTGTTAAAACATATTGCAAATCAGCACTTCCATCTTCGTCGGGTGGTGTTCCTACAGCACTAAATACAGCCTCTGCATCTTGAATACTTTCTTTTATTGATGTTGAAAAATGAAGTCTTCCTTTGTTAATACATCGTTCAACCATGTCTTCCAAACCTGGCTCCCAAATAGGAATAATCCCTTTTTTTAAATTGTTAATTTTAACCTCATCAATATCAACACATGTAATATCAATTCCTGTTTCTGCAAAACAAGTACCAGATACTAATCCTACGTACCCTGTACCTACCATTGTAATTTTCATAAGCTCAATTTTATTGTTTTTGTTAGTTTTTTAAAAACATCAAAATTCTTTTTTTATTTAAATCCAAAAATAAAATAAATAAAGAACATATTTGATGTTAACAAGAAAAAATACGCATGTTTATATTTTTTGTTTCCTTTTATAAAAAAAAGTTTTGTTTTTAAAAAGGGTTTGAATAAATTTAAAAATATTTTAAAACAATAAGAATGTCAATTTCTGAATTATATAATAAATTTAACGAATGCTCTGAAATATCGACTGATAGCCGAAACATCACAAACACCTGCATGTTTTTTGCTTTAAAAGGTGATAATTTTAATGGTAATAAATTTGCTCTTGATGCGATAAAACAAGGAGCTAATTATTCTATTATTGATGAAAAGGAATTTGCAATAAATAATAAGTGTATTTTAGTTAACGATGTATTGGAAACTTTGCAAAAACTGGCTAATTACCATAGAAAGCAAATTAGAATTCCGATTATTGCAATTACTGGCACAAATGGAAAAACCACTACAAAAGAGCTACTTACAACGGTTTTGCAAGCAAAATTTAATATAAAATCTACAAGTGGTAATTTTAATAATCATATTGGAGTACCATTAAGCTTATTGGGGTTTACGCCTGATTTAGATTACGGAATTATTGAAATGGGAGCAAATCACCCAAAGGAAATAGAATTGCTTTGCAAAATAGCTGAGCCAGACTATGGTTTAATAACAAATATTGGTAAAGCACATATTGAGGGTTTTGGTAGTTTTGAAGGTGTTATAAATACAAAAAATGAGCTATACACTTATTTAAAAAATAATAATAAAATTATTTTTTATAATTCGGATAATGAAATACTTAGTAGCTTAATTGGGGATTATGCCAATGTTGAGAAATATTGCGTTTCTGATAGTTGTAATGTGAAAGGGAGAGTTATTTCAGCTTCACCAATGGTTGCTGTTGAGTTTTCTGAAAATTCAGAAACTGTTGAAATTAGCACAAATTTAGTTGGTACTTATAATCTTGAAAATATTGTTGTTGCTTGTACAATTGGCAGCTACTTTAATATGAGTTTAACAGAAATAAAAAAAGCTATTGAAAGCTATGTGCCAACAAATAATCGTTCGCAATTAGTTGAAAAAGGCACAAATAAAATTATTGTTGATGCATATAATGCCAACGCTACAAGTATGACAAATGCTATCGAAAATATTGTAGTAATTGAAAGCAAAAACAAAGTACTTATTTTAGGCGATATGCTTGAACTTGGTTCTTTATCAGAGCAAGAGCATAAAAACATTTTAGTATTAGTTGAAAAATTAGGGTTTACAAATGCTTATTTTGTTGGTTCGGAATTTTATAAGCAAAAGAATAATAAATATAAGTTTTATAAAAATACAGCCGAGTTAAAAACATATTTATTTGAAAATAAAATTATTGATAGTTTAATTCTTCTTAAAGGTTCTCGTGGTATAGGCTTGGAAGTATTATTAGAATATTTTGATTAGTATATATACT
>Ga0256827_10002437_pt1 | contig 11984 bp, 7 predicted proteins | sample CV84metaG_FD_185977 | JGI IMG/M metagenome (GOLD analysis project Ga0256827, IMG submission 185977) | Hydrothermal vent microbial communities from East Pacific Rise, Pacific Ocean - CV84 | ecosystem: Environmental > Aquatic > Marine > Hydrothermal vents | place: Pacific Ocean: East Pacific Rise... | reverse complement strand
ACTTACTGACCCTATTTTGATACATAAGTTTTGGAGATGGCTAATGGAGCATCAAAAGAGGATTGGGGATATTGTGGAGTTTAAAAATAGTAGAGTGAATATAAAAGAGTTGAATCAAAAATATAGAAACAGTAAAATTAAAATTGATGGCAAGATACGGTGGATAGAGAGGATAACTGATATGGGGAGTGGGCTTTATCTAAAGATTCGAGATGATAAAGGCAAGGTTTCTATGGTGCGTGATGGGCTAGGAAAACCAAGGGTTTATGGGTATGGGGTTTTTGAGGTGTGAAGGATTGATATCACACCTTAAACCCCATACTTTTACCATCATTATCAAAACTAGAGCCTAGCTCTTTTTCTATCTCTTCCATAAAATCTTTTATAGTAAAGACAGACTCCTCTCTAACAGCTACTTTGTAGGCTGTATTTCTAACAATAAGGTCTATCTGTCCACCTGTTAGCTCATATTTGGCAAGTTTTGAGACATCAAAACTCTCCTCATAGGAGGCTTTTTCTAGTAACATAAAGTGCCATAACCTTACTCTCTGTTTTAGGTCTGGTTTTTTGAACTCTATCTTGTAGTTAAAACGTCTTGAAAATGCTTTATCTATGTTATCTAGTAGATTTGTTGTTGCTATCAAAATTCCCTCAAACTGCTCTATCTGCTCCAAAAAGATATTTTGCATCTGATTGTGCATCTTGTCTGCACTGCTTCCTGTCCCCTCACTTCTTGCACTTAGGAATTGGTCTGCTTCATTTAATAGCAAGATTGGGTCTACCTTTGCTTTTTTGCTTAGAGTTTTAAAGTCATCAAAAATCTTACGCACATTTTTTTCACTCTCTCCTACATACATAGATAAAATTTTGGAGCAGTCAAAGCTTAGAATAGGTCGTTTTAGAGTTTTGGCAAGGCTAACAGCAGTCATGGTTTTTCCAGTTCCAGGACTACCATAAAAGATAATTCGGGCATCTATACCTTTTCTTTTATCTTTAATTCCCCACTCTTTTAGTTTTGCAAATACATCTTTGTCCACCTGTCTTACTACCGTATCTAGTAGCTTTTTTGTATTAGGATGAAGCACTACATCATCAAGCGAAGTAGTAGGATTTAGATACTCAAAAATATCCTGCTCCTCTACAAGTTTATCTAGTTTTAGCTTGGTAACTTTTTTCTTTTTATTTGGATGTATAATCTTTTGCAAAATATCATCTTGAAGATAGAATGAACGACTAATCCCTCCAAACATATTTAGTATCTCTTCATAATCTAGGATATTATCGCTAAGAAGTTTTGAGCCATCTTCTAGTAGAGAACGGTTACGGATTTTGTCATACTCATCAACAGATATAAGCTCAATAAGTGTATTCATATCTCTAAATTGACCCTCTCCTCCTGAGTATTCCTCTTTTAGAAGAGCCAAAAATATCTTCTGTTCACGCTCATCAAACTTTTTCTCTGCAAAAAACTCCTCTACCATAATAGGCTCATCTGTCATCTCTATTCTAGCTTTTATACGCTTGTTTAAAAGAGAGAGTTTGTTTTGAAGTCTACCTATACTAAGAGAGGTGTCTGTAAAACCCTGTTGAGATACAGATATTTTATGTAGTAATTCTATGGTATCAAACTGGTCTTGTAGATACTCCAAATGGTCGGTGTATGGTTTTATCTCTGGTAGAGATATCTCTAACGACCCATCCTCTAATAGACGTAAAAGGCTGATGCTTGGAGCTACTGATGTATTTAATATCTCTAGTTTTATTACCTCTTGAGTTTTAACCTGCCCAAAGCTCATCTGAACAAGCCATCCTAAATTCATAAGATTTTTTACCAAAACTAAATAGTTGAGATACTCATACTCATTTGAGTTAAAGCACTCTTGGACAATATCAATAACAGCACTCTCTTCGAGACCTTTGACAAATCGTTGACAAACATACTGAAGAATAATGGCTTCCTCTTTGGAACACTTTAGGTCATTATATATGGTACTTTTGATGATATCTTTTGCTGTAATGAAGTTTATGAGATGTTTCACGGCTATTCCTAGTTAAACTGTTATGATTAGATTATAGCTAAATATAGGTGAAAAGATAACTTTCAACCGTTTCTACTAAAGAAAAGGAGGGAGGGATATAAAATATGAAGTTAAAAGTTATCTAGTTAGAGAGCCAAAAACAAAAAAAGGGAAGAAAAAGTTTCGACTCTCATGGCAGTATTATAACAAATAATTTTAAATAAATGAATAAAAGTCTCTAAAATGTAAAAAATAAATTTAAATTTAAAGATTAATAAATATTTAATATTATAGCGTATGATATTCTGTATTTTATACAATAATAATAGTTTAAAAATATGAATAGAAGCGATAATATCGGTACTTTAAAGAGTTTACTTCTATTTTTTATAAAATCTATATTGAGTCTATTTTGAACATATATACAATAAAAAAATATAATAAATATTATTTTTAATTTTAAATTAATCTTTTTTTAATAATCTTTAACTTATAATTTTAATTATAAAAATTTATTAAGGAAAAATTAATGTATAAAAAATCATCCACACTATTCTCTTTGGTTGCATCAGCACTACTTCTATCTAACTCTACGGTAGTTGCAAATGATATTGTAAAGATAAAAAATGACAGAGTATCTCAATCACATACTGCTCCTAAATTTGCTGATAATGAGATAATTATTACTTTTAAAGATGGTAAAAAGCCTACACAGATGTTCACTAAACTACTTCAACAGTTTTTAGGAGAAAAAGATTATAAGGGTCATGAGTATAAATCTCTTGGTGCAATGCACATTAAATCTAGTAAATTTGGAACAAATGCACTAATTAATATACTAAAAAATTCTGTTTTTGGTAGCTATATTAAAACTGTGAGTCCAAATACTATTATGACTATTGATTCAACCAATGATAGCAACTATAACAAGCTTTGGGCGATTGAAAATAGTGGTCAAGAGGTAAACGGTAAAAGTGGTACAGCTGATGCAGATATGGATGTTGCAGAGGCATGGGAGAAGACAAAAGGTGACAGTAATGTAGTAGTAGCTGTTCTCGATACAGGAGTAGACTATCAACATAGTGACCTATATGAAAATATGTGGAATGGAAATAAAAATCACGGATATGATTTTGCAGGTGATGATAATGGTGTAAATGATGATGACCCAATGCCAGATTTACCATATGATGAAGATGGACATTTCCATGGTACTCATGTAGCAGGAACAATTGGTGCTGTAGCAAACAATGATAGTGGTATTGCAGGTGTGGCTCAAAAAGTCTCTATTATGGCAATTAAAGTATTTAGACCAAATGGTTATGGTTATAGTAATGATATCCTAGAGGGATTAGATTTTGTAGCTCAAAAGGTAGACGAAGGTGTTAATGTAGTTGCAATCAACGCCTCTTATGGTGGTGGTGGAAGCCAAGGAGATTCTATTAGTGATGCTATTCAAAAGTTGGCAGACAAAGGAGTAATATTCTGTGCCGCTGCTGGTAATGAGAGTAGCGATAATGATGCAGAGCCTAGTTATCCTGCTTCATATGATATCCCAAATATTATTGCAGTAGCAGCAACTGACCAAAATGATAAGTTAGCAGATTTTTCAAACTATGGAAAAACAAGTGTAGATGTAGCAGCACCAGGAACTAATATTCTTAGTACATACCCTGAGGATAAATATGCTTACCTTCAAGGAACATCAATGGCAACACCAAATGTTGCAGGAGCTGTAGCTCTTTTGGCCGCATACTATCCTGACTCTACTATGGCAGAGAGACGTGCTATGATTCTTGACAATGTAGATAAGAAAGATAATCTAAATGGCAAAGTAGCATCTGGTGGTAGAATAAATATCAATAATGCACTAAAAGAGAAAGAGGCAGAACCTGAGCCAAACAACGCTCCTGTAGCAAAAGATGATAATGTCTCAACAGCTTATGAGACAAAAGTAACAGTAGATGTTTTGGCAAATGATAGTGATAAAGATAAGGATAAACTAACTATAGACTCTTTTACAACTCCTTCTAATGGAGCAGTAGAGAAAAAAGATGGAAAACTAATATATGCACCAAATGAGAACTTCTCAGGAGATGATAGCTTTAGCTATGTAGTTACTGATGGAGAGGATAAAGCAGAGGCAAAAGTTACTGTTAATGTAAAAGAGGAGGAGAAGAAAAATAGTATCCCTGTAGCAAAAGATGATAATGCCTCTACCTCTTATGAGACTTCTGTTAGTATTAATGTTCTTAAAAATGATACCGATGCTGATGGTGAAGATTTGACTATCAAATCATATACCACTCCAGATAATGGAACAGTTGAAAATGTAGATGGTGAGTTGGTCTATACACCAAAAGATGAGTTCTCAGGTGAAGATAGTTTCAAATATACAGTTACTGATGGTACAGACACAGCTACTGCTAAAGTTGTCATAAAAGTTGAAGAGGAGGAGAAAGAAGAGCCTGTAAATAATGTTCCTGTTGCACAAGATGATAAAGCTACAACTAAATATGAGCAAAAAGTTGAGATTGATGTCTTGAAAAATGATACTGATAAGGATGATGATACATTAACTATCAAGTCATATACTCAACCATCAAATGGAACAATTGAACAAGAGGATGAAAAGTTAATCTACACACCAAAAGATGAATTTTCTGGAGATGATAGCTTCAGCTATACTATTACAGATGGTGTTGATGATGCAACAGCTAGAGTCTCTATTAATGTAAAAGAGCAACCAAAAGAGGAGAAGCCTACAAAAAATACTCCACCTGTTGCAAAAAAAGATAAAGTTAAAACTAAATATGAGACAGAGATAACTATTGATGTTCTCAAAAATGATAGCGATAAAGATGAAGATAAATTAACTATCATCTCATATACCGACCCAGAGAATGGAACAGTAGAAAATGTAGATGGAGAGTTACTCTATACACCAAATGATAAATTTTCAGGAAAAGACTCTTTTGAGTACACTATATCAGACGGTACAGATGAAGCTACAGCAGAGGTAGAAGTCAAAGTTAAAAAAGCTAAAAGAGGAGGTTTCGGTTTTTTTAGAAAATATATAGATGATGACTCTTTTGGAGCAGATTCTTTTAAAGATAACTCTTTTTGGAAAAATTCTTTTAAACATAGATAGATAAAAATAGGGTCATACATCTCAAAGTAGAGTTGACCCTCACAAGATAAGACAAGTGATTATTAATCTTGTCAATTAAAAAGCATTTTAAAGTGGAGTTAGATAAACTACGCTCATGAAACATTACGAATTAAAAACCATCAGTGAGCATCTCCAAAAATTTAACTATATTAGTCGTGCTAGACGGATAGAAAACAATACAATTGAGCTAACCTTTGATAGAGACAATAGTTACTTTTTTCACATGACAAGAGGTGAAAGTTTTGTCTATAAACATAAGTCTATACGACCTCTACAGGGGTATAATGCACCATTTGATACTCTGCTTCATTCACTTGTCTCTGCCTCTCGGATTGTAGATATTCAAGTGGTTAAGGGGGATAGGATTATCCGTTTTACTCTTGCACCAAAGAGTAGCTATAAAGAGAAGCAGATAGTATTGCAGTTTGAGTTTACAGGGAGACATACCAATGCTATACTTATTGATGAGAATGAGGTGGTGATTGAGGCGTTAAGACATATTGATGCAGATAGCTCTTTTAGAGTTATTCGCCCAGGGGTTGAGCTAAAATCTATACCTCCTTTTACAGGTAAAAAAGAGTTAGATGGAGAGATTGATGATATCGAAGAGTATCTATCTCAAAAATATCTAAACTATGAAGCAAAACGTGTAAATGGACTAAAAAAGCAGAAGCTTTTAAGTGTTGAGAAGAAAAGAGAGAAACTACAAAAACTACTTGATAAACTACCAAACCCAAAGAGTCTAGCAAGAGATGAAAAAAAGTATCAAAATATTGCAAACATTATTTTGGCTAATTTGTATAAGATAAAACGCTATGACAAAAAGCTAGAGACTTATGATTTTGAGGGAAATGAGATAACTATTAAGCTTCCAAAAGGGGTTGTTCCAAATCGTATTAGTGAGTATTTTTTTAACCAAGCAAAACGAACAAGAAGCAAGGCTAAAAATGTGCATATAGAGCAAGAGAATCTATCAACAAAAGTAGCCTTTTATGCCAATATGTATTACGCAATAGAACAGGCAAAAACCACCCAAGAGCTAGAGCTTTTAGTACCAAAACGTGCCAAAGCTCAACGCAAAAAAGAGAAGATAAAGGAGTGTGAGCTATTTTGGATAGATGATTATAAGGTTCTAATAGGAAGAAATAGCAAAGAGAACCAAGCCCTTTTAAAACTTGCAAAATCCAATGATTTGTGGATGCACATCCGAGATATTCCATCCTCTCACCTTATCATAAAGACCGATAAACAGAACCTACCTGATAGTGTCATAGAAAAAGCATCCAAACTATGTGTAGACTTCTCTTTGACCCAAGCAGGAGATTATGAGGTAGACTACTGCAAACGCCGATTTGTCAAAATTCAAGAGGGTTCAAATGTGGAGTATGATAAATATAAGACCATAAAAGTTAGAAAAGATGGTATAGAGATACGAGAATAATTGAAATTTGGTTATAATTCATTAAAGTTAAAAAAAGGATTTTAAATGAAATTTATTACTGATAATAAAGAGAGATGGATAACAGGTCTAGCTCTTTTAGCTGTGACCTTAACTGTAGGATTTATTGATAATAAATTTCTAATGTGGCTCTATCTTGGAGCGTTTTATATGGTAGGGTTTAATGAGGCAGTTAAACTCTTTGATGTCAAACAGAAATCTCCCTATATATATGCAGGTATTGGTTGGATTATCGCCTACTTTACCCCAAATCCTGATGATTTATTCTTCTTGATGGCAATATTTTTTGGTGCAAAACTAGCCTATACCCAAGAGCATGAGAAGAAGAAGCTTATATTGCCATTTCTCTACCCTACTATCGGTTTTCTGTTTATGTTTATGCTATATACTAGCTATGGAGTCAACTGGCTTATTTGGCTATTGTTTGTTGTAGCTTTTACAGATGTAGGTGCTTTTTTTGTTGGGAAGAGTATTGGAAAGACTCAGTTTTCTCCAACCTCTCCAAATAAGACACTAGAGGGGGTTATTGGTGGAGTTTTGGTTGCTACTATCATGGGAACACTCTTTGCCTATTATATGAATCTTGATACTCTATTATCAGCAACTATTATCTCTTTTTTGACAGCAAATGCCTCTATTTTTGGAGATTTATTTGAGAGTTACCTAAAACGTGAAGCAGGGGTAAAAGATAGTGGAGATATTTTACCTGGTCATGGTGGAGTTCTTGATAGAGTTGATGGGTATCTCTTTGGTGCTGTAATCATGCTTATTGTTCTAAGAGCGTTATAATATGATGAACTCTATTGTAATACTAGGCTCAACAGGCTCTATAGGTGTCAATACTCTACTAATTGCTAAACGTTATGGCTTAAAAATCGAAGCGTTGGTAGCAGGTAGAAACATTTCTCTACTTAATCAACAGATAGCAGAATTTAGCCCAAAATATGTAGCAATTGCAAATGAAGCAGATATAGGAGATGTAAATCACTCAAATATCTTCTGTGGAGATGCAGGGATTTTAGAACTTTTGGAGCTTACCAGTAGCCCAACTATTGTAAATGCTTTAGTTGGATACACAGGGTTAGCCCCAACCCTAAAAGCGATAGAGCTTGGGCGAAAAGTAGCCCTAGCTAACAAAGAGTCTTTGGTCGTTGCAGGTGAGTTTATAGATATGAGTAAAATCGTCCCAATTGATAGTGAACACTTTGGTTTATGGTACTTGATGAGCCAGAGACCATTTAGCAAACTATATGTGACAGCAAGTGGTGGAGCATTTAGAGATTGGGATATAAAAGATATGCAGACAGCTACATTCTCTCAAGCTTTAAAACATCCAAACTGGTCGATGGGAAATAAGATAACTATAGATAGTGCAACCATGACAAATAAACTCTTTGAACTACTAGAGGCAAAATGGTTATTTGACACCTCAAATATAGATGCGTTTATCGAAAAAAAATCCATTATTCACGCTTTAGTAGAGTTTAGCGATGGCTCAACCACGGCACACTTTGCAGGGGTGGATATGAAGCTACCTATAGCTTTTGCTCTAAACAATAAAGTAACAGATGAGATTTTACCTCCTGTTGATTTACTAAAAATGGGAAGCATAGAGTTTAAGCCTATTACAGCAGAGCGTTACCCTATTTGGGAGATAAAACAGCATCTTTTGGATAATCCTCACTTAGGGATAGTAGTAAACTCTGCAAATGAAGAGGCGATTTTAAAGTTTGAGAGAGATGAGTGTGATTTTTTTGGTATGGGCAAGATGGTTTTGGATGCGTATCGAAAATTTGATGATGTTAAAGCCTCAAATATTAAAGAGATTATTGAGATAGATAGAGAAGTACGCCAATATGTCAGATAAGATATTAATATTACACGGTTGGGGTGGCTCTGACTACCCACATTGGCAATCTGAATTGGCAAGTGAAATAGCCAAAGATTATGGAACAGTCTCATTTCCACTACTAGATAACTGTCACTTTCCAAGTAAAAACAGATGGTTAAAACAGGTCAAAAAAATATTAAAAGAGTTTAAACCTACAACTGTAGTCTGTCACTCTCTAGCCAATACTCTATGGTTTTGGTTATGCCAAGAGGATATGGTAGAGATAGAACGCCTTTTTATGGTCTCACCTCCAAGCCTAGAGACTACCGAAGCAACCATCAAAACCTTTTTTCCCTGTGAGATACCCAAAAACTGTTATGCAAAAAAGATAGAGTTAATAGTATCAGATACAGACCCTTGGATTGAGCTTGATGAAGCAGAGGCTATGGCTAAAAGCATTGGAGCAACCTATACTGTTATAGAAGATGCAGGACATATCAATGCAGATAGTGGGTATGGGAAGTGGAGATTGATAGAGGAGATGATAAGTAGTTGACCTTTTGAATCTGTAGGGAGACTCCTTGTGGGTGTTCACAACTTCTGAAATATTTGGATACCCATAAAGGGTATCCCTACAAAAAACAATAGAGTTCTTGCAAAACTAGGAAACGATGGCTTTAGCCTCGCCTTATTCGGGACTAAAGTCGCCGATTCCAAAGAGTTTTGCAAGATGTCTAATACAAAATTAAAACTCCTGAGATATCAAAACTCTAAATAGTGTATCATCTATAGCATCTTTATTATAAACTGTCTCCAGTGTAATTGGTACTACAAATTGATTGAACAAAACTATATCACTTGTTAATCCAACTGTACTTTCGTTGTATTTTTTATTCTTATTTCCCATATTGAAATCATAGATTTTGTGTTTTAGATATAGACTCTCTCTTTGAAGTGAAAGTGGTAAAGAGAAGAAATATAATGGAGTGTCAAATGTTTTTCGTAAGCTAACCTCTGCTGTTGTTGCATCTTTTACATATAGTGTCTCATCTAACGTAGGCATAAGAATTTGAGCTTTTTCATCTTGGATATTTGCTAAATCATCACTTACTCTAATACCTTTTTCGGTTGCTGTATTTGTTAAATCACTCTGCATATATGAAGCGTTAAGTCCAATATATGTCTGCCATACTATATCGTGCATCCAACTATAGGATGCTCCATAGCTTCGGTTGTCTCTATCTTTGGTTGCAAAAAGAGATAGGTTGTTGTAGCTATTTGGATATCTGCTAAGTCCATACTGTTTATGGTTGCTAAAATCCATAGATAGAGTAAGTGGTTTTCTGTAGATTGAATCAAATGCTTTAGTATACTCTAGTGTAGCAGAGCCTCTCCAATACCCTGATGCTAAAAATGGTAAATGTAGATATGCAGAGTATCCGTAGTCATCCTCCTCATCATTGTTTAGAAAATATCCATCTTTATGGTCTACTCCAAATGCTGTTGCTCCAAACTCTAAGCTACTTGCATTGTTATTGTATCCTAGCCCTACAACAGTTCTGTTCTCCTCATATGCCAATAATCCTGTAAGAGAGTTTTGAAGTAGTGGGTCTATAAAATTGGCAGTAAGGTTAAAGAGTACTCCATCTTCACTACTATATCCCAAAGATTGATTTATGGAGCTATATTTCAATTCGGCTAGAGAGTAGTAGTTATCTGATGCTAGAGGAGTAGAATCTTCAAATACTCTATTATCTTTTGTAATTTTTGAATCACTCTCCTCTATATCATATTTAGTAGTAGTAATATTTTGGTTTTTAGCTATTAGTTTTACCATCTGATAGGTAAAACCTTTTGCCGTGATAGTTGTAACCAATGCCTCTTTTTTATTGATAAGCTTCAAATCTATAACATCATCACCTACTGTAACTCTTTTTGTATTAGAACCATCATATAGATAGGCTGTACTTCCATGTTCACTTTTGGCTATAAAATAGATATTTCCACTTTTGTCAATATCTGTTACAAATCCATAGTGTCCTTGATATGAAAAGAGAGGCTTTCTGTTTTTATAAAGTGTTCTTTTATGTCCATCCTGCTTGAAGTAGTAGAGATTTCCATTATCTACATGAACCGAAGAGTTAGAGACACCATAAAACTTATCACCCACAAAGATATGAGGAGACTCCAAAGAGTTTGCAATATCAAAATAGACCATATCCCCATTTGGCATAAATCCCTGTGTCACTTTTGACTCTGTACCATCTTTTATAAATACTCCATCATCATAGAGTCCCATTATTATCTTGGTAGGTGATATTTTAGCAGATGTTTGAGTATAATACTTATTATCTATCTTAAACACCTCACCCTGTCTCCATGAACCACTCTTTGTCTCTATAATTTTTGATGGTTTCAATAGTTTTAATATTTTAGGTTCAGATAGATAGTCACCAATTAATGTATATATTTCGCCATTATCACTATTAAGAGGTAGATGAAACTGACTTGTTGCAACAGTTTCTCCATTTGTGCTTTTAAACCCTTGGTGCTTATCTTTGATATCCTCTACAAATTCGGCAAGAAGTATCTTGAATGGTTTTCCAAACTGCTTTTTAAATACAGATGAGGTAAAGATTGGTAAAATTTGTCCCGAATAGGTTTTGAAGTAGCCATTTACCTTTTCGATTCCATACTTCTCCACCAAAAATTTCTGAAAAAATCCACCAATAATATAATCTTTCTCTCCATAAGGAAACTCCAATGTTGAGTTATACATCATCTCAGGGCGAATCTCTCCTGCCTCTGCCATTGCTACCACCTCGGCTAGAGCATACCCACTATATAGCCGTCCACCATTTCCAAATCGTGACTCATTTATCACAGCATTTCCCTCTAGGATAAAGCTATTCTCTAGTACATTAGGGAAAGGAAACATCAAAAGAGGTCCAAGCATCGAAAAATATGTATCTCCAAATACCTTATGACTTGTTTTTGATATCCAATTCTCTTTTGGATTGAGTTGATAGTTATGTGCTGTCTCATGGATAAGAAGAGTCTTTAACCAAGAGTCAAAACAAAAATAGTCCACAGCCCCCGTTCCTGCACCATATAAAAACTGTAAATTTAAAGGTACAGGAGTTACACCTGCATTTGCTATTTGGTTATTGTTAGAGGCTATCGCTACGTGTATCTTCTCATCAAGCTTAAAGCCAAACTCTTTCTCATATTGGTTCATAACCTCTGTTTGATACCTCTTTATTTGAGGAATAACATCCTTATACTCCTTTGAATATATGTAGTCTATATTGTCAAATGAGTTTATCTGATAATCATCAGGAACAACAACTGTCCCCGAAAATAGATAGAGTGGTAGGGTTATAGATAATAATATTTTATGCATAGATATCTTTTCCTCTAGTTTTTAATAATTATGATATCATATAATCTCTCAAAATTAAAGCTAATTGGCTAAACATCCAAAGTTTCAGTTTGAGGAGCTTT
>Ga0256827_10002436_pt1 | contig 11992 bp, 7 predicted proteins | sample CV84metaG_FD_185977 | JGI IMG/M metagenome (GOLD analysis project Ga0256827, IMG submission 185977) | Hydrothermal vent microbial communities from East Pacific Rise, Pacific Ocean - CV84 | ecosystem: Environmental > Aquatic > Marine > Hydrothermal vents | place: Pacific Ocean: East Pacific Rise... | reverse complement strand
TTATTGAAAATAAAAAAATTCATCAAGTAAATACCTCGGCAATGCCACCAGCAGATATGGACTTTATGGCTACTGCCAAAACTGCTGTTGATGCTGTTGTTCACGTTAAAAAGCAATACGGTCAGCCACAAAATTTTTACGAATTAATGTTTGGAAGTCCATCTAGTTATACTCAAAAAGTTTTGCCTGTTGGTTCTGGTGTTATTATTAGCAGCGATGGATATATCGTTACAAACAACCACGTAATTGAGCAAACAGATTATATAGAAGTTGTTTTAAACGATGGAAATTCATATCCTGCAAAACTAATTGGTACAGATTTACAAACAGATATTGCTTTGCTAAAGATTGATGCAGAGAATTTACCTTTTATCCCTATGGGGAATTCTGATGATATTGAGTTAGGACAATGGGTTTTGGCTATTGGAAATCCTTTTAATTTAACATCTACTGTAACAGCAGGTATTATTAGTGCAAAAGCTCGCCGTATGGGGATGAACAATCGTTCTGTTGATAGTTTCATACAAACAGATGCTGTAGTTAATCCTGGAAACAGTGGTGGTGCATTAATTAATATTAAAGGAGAATTAATTGGAATTAACACTTTAATTTATTCAGGTACAGGTTCATTTATTGGATATTCTTTTGCTGTTCCTGTAAACTTGGTTAAAAAAGTCGTAAAAGATTTAACTGAATACGGAAAAGTGCAACGTGGATACCTAGGAATAAGCATTGCTGATGTTAACGAAAAAATTGCCAAAGAACTTAATTTGAATAATAATGATGGTGTATTAATAACAGAAATCACAAAAGATTATGCTGCTGATAAAGCTGGCTTACAGGTTAAAGATGTTGTAGTTAAAATTGAAGATACCAAAACTAAAAACATTTCTGCATTGCAAGAAAAAGTTGCAGAATACCGTCCTGGCGACAAAATTAAGTTTTATGTAATGAGAGACGGTAAGGAAGAAGAAATTGAAGTAACTCTTACAAATGCTGATGGCGAATTTAAATTCACAAAAGTAGAAAGTATTGATGCATTAGGTGCAAAGTTCGAAAAAGTATCTAATGCTACACAAGAAAAACTGAATATTAAAGGTGGTGTTTTGGTTAAATCGATAAGTACAGGAAAATTTAGACTAGAAGGTGTAAAAGAAGGTTTTATTATATTAACTGTAAACAAAACACCTGTTTCAAGTACCGATGATATAAAAAAAGAACTTGACAAAGCCGATGGTGGAATACTTATAGAAGGTATTTATCCTAATGGTAAGAAAGCTTATTATGCTATTGGCTTAAATTAATTATAGCTTGTCTAGAAAGCCCGATTTTGGCGTTGTTGCTCAAAATTTTAATCCTCAAATACCATAGTATTCTGCGGTTTAAATTTCTCACACGCCTTAAACTCGAACTTTCTAGCTCAAACTCTTAACCTTATAAACTTTGACTAGTTAGATATCTTTTTAAAAAAGGGATTTGTTAATGCTAGTCCCTTTTTTTGTTTATAAGTTTTAAATCTCAGTAAAATAATCAAAATATAATTAATGTATATTTGAGCAATGAAAATAAAATACATTATAATATTTTTATTTATTAGTTTGGTAAGTCAATCTCAAACAATTGACAAAGCTAGATTCGACAAGCATTATTTTAAATCGTATTGGCTAGATACTCGCGACATTGCTATATCACCAATAAAATGGGATAAAAAAGAATGGATTGGTTTTAGTGGAGTTGCAGCTACCACTGCCCTATTAATGTCGCAAGACATGAATATCAATGATTTTTTTCTAAGAAACCACACCGATAACATGGATTTTGTTTCAGAACATATATTAGAACCCTGGGGAAGCGGAGTTTATTCCATGGGTTCAATGGCAATTTTATATACTTCCGGTTTAATTTTTAAAAACCAAAGAAGTAAAAAAGTAGCAATGCTTGCCGCTAAAGGATATATTATTTCTGGTTTATATGTTCAAGTTCCCAAATATGTAATAAACCGCAAAAGACCTTATCATGAAACACCGCCAGATCCTTTTAAATTTATTGGACCTTTAGGAGGTAATTATTACAAATCAATGCCTTCGGGGCATACAACCTCAATTTTTACTGTAGCTACAATTGTTGCAACAGAATATAGTGACAAAGTTTGGGTACAAATTTTAGCTTACTCAATAGCTACAATGTCTGCTCTATCAAGAACATACGATAATGTACATTGGAGTAGCGATATTTTTGTTGGTGCAACTTTTGGTTTTGCAATGGGTAAATTAATATCTAAATCGAATAATTGGGGCTTTGTTGTCAATTAATATTTAAAAATTATCTACTTTTGCGTATTAACTATTTATTTAAAAATTGAGAAGAAAATTTGTAACAAATCTAGCTTTTGTATTATTACTCAATATTCTAATTAAACCTTTTTGGATATTTGGAATTGACATGGGAGTGCAGAATACAGTTGGAGCCGAAAGTTACGGTTTGTATCTTGCCCTGTTTAATTTCTCTCTCATTTTCAGCATTATTTTAGATTTAGGAATAACAAATTTCAACAATAAAAATATTGCACAAAACAACCAAATACTTAGTAAACACCTATCTAATATTGTTACAATAAAATTTCTATTAGCAATAGTTTACGCAATAATCACTATTAGCATTGCCTTTGCAATAGGCTGGAAATCAATTAAAATACATCTGCTTTTATTTTTAATATTCAACCAGTTTTTAAGTTCATTTATTCTTTATTTACGTAGCAATATAAGTGGCTTACATTTATTTAAAACAGATAGTATGATATCAGTTTTAGATAAAATTTTAATGATAATATTTGTTGGATATCTTCTTTTAAACCCTGACACAAATCAAAAAGGAGTTTTTAAGATTGAATGGTTTATTTATTCACAAACCCTTGCCTATCTATCAACTTTAGTCATAACATTCTTAATATTATTCAGAAAGCTAGATTTCTTTAAAATACGTTTCGATAGAAAATTCTTTATTGCTTTTTTCAAACAGTCTTACCCTTATGCTTTATTGATTTTACTTATGTCGTTTTACAACCGTGTAGAACCAATTATGCTAGAAAGACTTTTGTCTGAGCCAATAGGAGCTGCTCAAGCAGGAATTTATGCCCAAGCTTATAGAATTTTAGATGCATCGAGCCAATTTAGTATGCTATTTGCGGCTTTGCTACTACCAATGTTTGCAAAAATGATTAAACAAAAAGAAGAAGTTGGTAAACTTGTTCAACTTTCTTTTTCGTTGATAATTACACCAGCTTTAATACTTGCAATACTATCGTTTTTCTACAGTTCCGATATAATGAATTTAATGTATCACGAACATGTTGATATTTCAGCTAAATTACTTGGTGTATTGATGTTAGGCTTTGTATTTATTTCAACAACATATATTTTTGGTACTCTGCTAACTGCCAATGGCAGCATGAAACAATTAAATATTATGGCAAGTTTTGGAATGTTGTTTAATATTGGAATAAACTTTTATTTAATACCAAATTTTATGGCCGAAGGAGCTTCTTATTCTAGTTTACTAACACAAGGATTAACTGCACTTATACAAGTATTTATTGCTTATAAAATATTTAACTTTAAAATTAATTTCCTTTATTTATTAAAGCTTAGTGCTTTTATTCTTGTAATTATTGCCTTAGGTTATTTCTCTAAACAAATCTCTACCGATTGGAAATTAAACATTGTAATATTTATAGTTGGCTCTGGTATACTTGCTTTTGCTACAAAACTTATTAGTATCAAAGCTCTTTATAGGATTATTAAGTATGATGAGTAATTAATTATTATTGCTTATTAACTTTTTTCTCTATTAATGCTAATCTAGTTTTTGTATGTGCATCCATTACTCCACTTGCAACATATTCCATAATACCATCATAAGAAATCCACTTACCTTTATCAATTGAGAACCTACCAACTGCCTTATGAGATAATTTCATCATTGCTTCAGTTGGACCATCCTTTCCCATAAAACCTGGCATTTTAAATGTTCCATCTACATATTCAACAATATCATATTTAATTACTGCAATTTTTTCATTATTATCTGTTTCAATACCAATAAAAGTAACTTCATTTCTTTTATATGCACTATCGCAAATAAAACTTTGGTCATTTTGTATAAGATTTACATCTAGCTCCCATGTATCACCAATTGAAACAGGTATAGTTGGTAATTCAAATAATATTGCAATCAAGTTTTTTTGTGTACTTTTCAACCAAAAACTTTTTATCTCACCAGATTTGTAAATCTGCCCTCTTACCATAATATTAGACATAAATTGCTTTAACATTTCTTTTTGACTATCATCTAATGAATCATTATTTAACATTTCATTTTTTTCATCAGAAACTGTTTCTAATACAATATTTATTGTACTATCAGATGGATTTGTCAAGTATGTTTCATAATCAAAATTATTAAATGCTTCTGTTAGTTTCTTAAACAACTCTTTTCCATCAATACTATCTGGAATAAAACTAAAAGTTTCATCTTTGTCATCGGGATTGTTAATTACACTCATTATTGTTTGATAGCATAATGTATCATTCTTATCTATTTTCCAATTTAAATCATATTTATCAGTTTTTTGCCCAAAAACAGTAATTGATATTATAAAAAATAGTGTTGCAGTTTTTATTGTTTTCATATATTATTTATTATAACACAAACTTACAAAAAATAACTAAAAGCGAAGATAACTAATGTCATAAATTAATGGAGGAATTTAACTACCCGTTACCATAATTTCAACCCTACGATTTCTAAAATCATTAATATCCGTATTTTTTAATCTATGATTTGCGCCAAAACCTTTGTAGCTTAATCTGTTTGCATCAATACCATTTTTCACTAAATAATCGTAAATATATTGAGCTCTAGCAACCGACAAATCTTTTCTTCCTGTATCAATATCAATACCATCGCCAGAGCGTTGACAGCATATATGACCTTGAATTTCTATTTTTAAATTAGGATTTTGTTTAAGTATTCTCAAAAGCTCTTCTAGGTACGGAAAAGATGAATATAAGAGTTCATGCCTTCCACCAATAAAAATTAAATTGCTCAACACAACTTTATCGCCTTTTTTAGCTGTCTTTAAATCTGAGGTGTGTGTTTTAACTATTTGATTGTCTATTTCATTATCTATCTTTTTGTCAGTAACCGGTTCCGTTTGTTCTTTACATTTGCATTTATAAATAATATCAACCCTACGGTCTAAATATCTATCTTTGTCTTTACTACCTTCAATTTTACCTCTGCCAAGGCACGAAATAATTTTATCGCCTTTTATACCTGCATTTAAGATATAACCGTATATTTCATTCGCACGTTGTTGCGATAGTTTTGCATTATACTCTACACTTCCCTTATAATCAGCATATCCCAATATTTTAATATCATAAACATCTTTTTCTTTGCTCATTACAAAGCTATTCATTTTAATTTTTTGCCTATACGAAATATTAGATTTATTGAAATCGAAATACACGCTAAGTGTATCGTATTGAGAGAAGCTATTAATGCTAAAAATTAGAAATATAAATGTAAATAAAATTTTGTTTTCCGGTATCATATTTAATTTGTGCTTACTTTTAAACCTAACGATAAAAATTCAAAAAAATTATACAACAATTAAAATAAAAACTTAAGCCCAAACCCAATATTTCTTCCAATATTGTAATATCCCATATCTTTCAATGTGGAAAGATGATCGTAATAAACCTCGTTAAAAATATTATTTGCAGTAATAGATGCAGAAAGAGTATATTTCTCGAATTTTTTATCAGCACTCACCGAAAGATTAAAAACTGAATATTCTGCTGTTGAAGTTTCAAATTGCGATATATTATTCTGTGCAAAAGCATATGTATTGCTGATTTCAGCAGTTAGATTATCGAAAACTTTCTGTTTTATCATAAATTTAAGACCTGATTTTAACTTATTTTGCGGAATAAACGGTAAATACATATCATTCTCATCAATTCCTGTTGTATTGTTATATGTTTCAATTATGCTAAGCCATTTTGTTGGCATAATTTTAATTCCTGTCTCAAACCCATAAAGCACTGCATTAATTTGCTGATATTGATATACTTTCATTCCGTCATCAGTTGTATCGTTTGTTGGTGAAAGATAAATATAATTGTTTATGTTATTATAAAACAAAGCCAAATCGAAAACCACATACTTGGAGTGATAATGTCCACTAAAATCAACTTCGTAGCTTTGTTGCGAATCTAAATTAGAATTTCCTTTTTCGTATCTGTTACCATGAACACCATTTTGCGTAAGCTCTGCCACGTTTGGCGTACGATATGCCGAAGCAAAATTAGCTCTCAGTAGAATTTTTTTTGTAAGATGATAAGTTCCTCCAACAGAATAGCTTAAATTATTATATGTTCTATCAATTTTATCGAAGCTTTGATCTGCAATTTCGTAAGTACTTTCTGGCACTAAAATATTTCTGTAGTTAAATCTTGCCCCAATTTGCAAATGCAGATATTTAATTATGTCTTGCTCAAACAAAGCAAGAACCGAAAATTCGTTTGTTGTATAATCAGGTATAACAATATCTGGAGCAGGAGTATTTTTGTTATTTTGGTTCATTCCTTGCAATCCAAAAACCATACTTGTGTGTTCTGTAAACTGATACTGATTTTTAATTTCGTAATTCATGCTTGTTAAAGTCATATCTACAACAGTAAAATACGGATTACCTTCTACAGAATTTAATTTTCGGTGATTTTGCTGAAAACTAAAATTAACATCTGTTTTTAATTTATTAAAAAACAGTGTATTTTTTGTATAAAGCAAATGATTATCTAAATCTTGATACCAAAAATCGTTTGTTCTAGAATTACCATCTGTTAAAGCAATAACAGGTGGAATTGTTAAACCTAGTTGCATTTTGTTGTAATCGTAGAACACTCTAAAAATTCCAAAATCTTTAGTTAAACCAACAAATGCTTTTGCACTATATTGTGTATTTCGTGAGTTTGGAACAACTACTCCACTTCCATCTGTATAATCTTCAAAAGATTTTTCGCCTAAGCGGATACCCCAAAACAGATTTTTCTTTGTGGATTTAACACCAATATTTGAAACTAATCCGTTTGAATTAGAAAAATACCTTAAATTAACATCGGCAGTAGTTGTGTTTTGTTTAGCAGGTTTTTCCTTCACAAAATTAATAACACCACCAACAGCATCAGAGCCATATAGCAAAGATGCAGGACCTTTAATTATCTCAATATCATCAACTCCAAATTCATCAACCAAGTATGGATGATTTTCTGAAAACTGATAATCTTCAATTCTAATTCCGTTGTTTAAAACCAAAATATTTGATGTTGACAAACCACGTATAACAGGGGTTGCAACTCCTGTACCTTTACTTATTACATCAACTCCTGGTACTTTAGAAATAGATTTCATTAAATTTATTTTTCCCGAATTGCTTATATCTTTTGTGGGAATAGCTTCAATTTTTATTGCATTATGATGCTGCGACGAAACCCTGCTACCAGAAACTACTATTTCTTCACTAACAAAAGCGTCTTGTTCAAGTTCTATGTTTAATTTAACATCAGAATTATTAAATGTTATTTTCTTAATATAGTTTTTATACCCTAAAAAACTTACATTTATAGTAAAGGTTCCATTAGGGATATTTTCTATTACAAATTTCCCATCAGCATCACTAGCAGTTCCTTTTGATATTTCGGGAATATATATATTAGTACCAATTAGGGTTTCTTGTGTGCTTTTATCTGTAATTTTTCCTGTAATTGTGTTTTGCGCTATTAGCGAGAGCTGTATTGTAAGCAAAATTATTATATATATACTTTTCATTACATTTTTTCATTTTTTTGATACACAAAGTTATACTAACTAAGCTCTCGTTATTCTGCTTGTTTGATAAAAAATGTTAAACACATATTTTAATGATAATTATAAGCCTAGCGATTCAACAATAATCTCAACAATATCAAGAACACGAATATTGTCTTCTTTTTCTTTCATTTTAATACCATCAGTAAGCATTACCATACAAAATGGACATGCGGTTGCGATAACATCAGGATTTACTTCAAGAGCATCTTCAGTACGCATTTCAAAAACTTCCATGTCGCCTTTTTCGGCTTCTTTAAACATTTGTGCTCCACCAGCACCACAGCATAAAGCACGGCTTTTGTTTCGGTGCATTTCAACAATATTAGAGTTTAATATATTTAATACGTTTCGTGGAGCATCGTACTCTTTGTTGCCTCTACCTAAATAACAAGGGTCGTGAAAAGTAATGTTTTTACCATTAAATACTTTATCATCTAGTTTTAGTTTGCCTTCTTTTATTAGCTTATCAATAAACTGAGAATGATGCAAAATTTCGTAATTTCCACCAAGCTCAGGATATTCGTTTTTTATTGTATTGTAATCGTGTGGGTCGCAAGTAATAATTTTCTTTACTTCGTAAGCATTCATTATTTCAATATTTTGCATTGCCTGCATTTGAAACAAAAACTCATTTCCTGCACGTTTTGCAGAATCGCCTGTATCGGTTTCTTCCTCACCTAAAACAGCATAATCTACGCCACAATATTCTAACAACTTAACAAATGCCACAGAAATTTTCTTTGCTCTATCGTCGTAACTTCCTGCCGAACCAACCCAAAAAAGATACTCAGCATTTTTCCCTTCGGCCATAAGTTCGGCCATTGTTCTTACTTTTATTTTTTTAGTTTTGCTCATCTTATTATTCGTTAATTGTTATACTTATATCTTCTGCCCACTTTAATCTGTCTGTTGGTGGATATTGCCAAGGAGCACCGTTATTTTCTATATTTGTTGACATAGAATTAAGTAGCGATGGTGCTGCAGACTCTTCCATAAAGATATACCTTCGCATCTCTAATATTATTGATGGATGATCAATGTTTACAGGACATTCCTGAGCACAAGCATTACAAGTTGTGCATGCCCAAAGTTCTTCGGCTGTAATATAGTCGCCAAGTAACGATTTACTATCGTCATAGGATTTGTCTTTGCGTAAACCTGCTGCTTTTTCGGTCATTCTTTCACGATAATTTTTAACTACCTTACGTGGCGATAATTTTTTACCTGTTTGGTTTGCAGGACATGCAGCAGTGCATCTTCCGCATTGGGTACAAGTTAAAGAATCTAGATAATTTTTCCATGTTCCATCTTCAACATCTTTCATACCAAAACGAGCAATTTCTTCTTCCTCTTCCCCTTCGGCTGGTGCTGCAAATGCTAAATTTGGGTCCATCATTATTTTCACTTCTTTTGTAACCGATTCCATATTAGTCATCTGCGTAAGCGGTGTTAAACGACTAAAATACACACTTGGTAATGACATAAATACGTGGAAATGTTTCGAGTATGGTAAATAGTTTGCAAAGAAATAAATCAATAAAACATGTATCCATAAACTTGCGTGATACATATGTGTCATAGTACTAGTACTTGCAGTAAACATATTTGCAATTGCTGAGCTTATTGGATAATAACCATGAATAGTTTCTCCACTTTTTAAATATCCAATATTCATTGTTGCTAATGATATCATTAATAAAAGTATTAATGATAGAGCAAAATTTGCATCAACATGATTTTTGTGGTTCATTTCTTCGCCACCAAATCGTTTTATATGCATAAACATACGTCTAAAAAGAAAAACAATTATTAAAAGTCCTATAACATAAGCAGAAATATCGCCACCAGCCATAATAAAATCGTAGCCAATACCTAAAAATTTAAGAATACGTTCTGTACCAAACAAACCATCTAAAATCATCTCGGCAGAACCAAAAGCTATTAAAAGAAATCCCCAAAAAACTAAAGCATGAGCATATCCAATTATTGGATAACGCATAATTTTTGTTTGTCCGAAGCCAATTTCAAGCAACATTTTTAGTCTTTTGCCTATTTCATTTACTGGATATGCTTTTTTTAGCATCTTAATATTTGCATAAATCAAGGATGCAGAATACATAAAAACACCAGCAGCAACAAGCGTTACAGCGATAAAAGCTATTTGGTCAATCATACTATTTTCACTATTTGGTTAAAAGTATCCAAATATACTAATATGTACTTGTAATACATTATTTTTTTAGATGTTATAAAAAAGGTTTTTAGTTTTTTTCTTTTTTTTAAGAAAAGAAATGTTTGATGATGCAACAATTATAGTATTTTTGCGGTCTAGTAAGAAATAGGAAACTGAATATATGAGAATAAGCACATTTTTAATTGTAATTTTAATATCATTAAATGCAATTTCGCAAGATAATACTAGTTGGATTAATGCGATAAAATCTTCAAATAAAATTAACGTAAACACTGTAGATAGTTTATATAAACTGTCTGATGCTAGAATGTTTAAACATTACGAAAGATGGAAATGGATTAATCGACTAAATATTGATGAAAAAGGTTTTTTGAAGTCTAGCAATGAAATTTTAAATCAATACAAAGAAACTTATGCCAATAATAAAAGTTTTAACTACGGAAACTGGTCACCTTTAGGTCCAACCGATTGGGTAAATGGCAATTCTGGCTATAATCCAGGAATTGGCAGAATAAATGCAGTAACAGTTGATCCAAATAATTCGAATATAATTTATGCTTGTGCTGCAAGCGGTGGTTTATGGAAATCTAACGATGCAGGAGATACATGGAATTCTGTAACAGATGGTTTTCCTATACAAGGAACATCTGATATTGAAATTGACCCACAAAATTCTGATATTTTATATCTAGCAACCGGCGATAGAGATGGATATTATTCTTTAGGATTAGGTGTATATAAATCTACAGATGGTGGTGCATCGTGGGATACAACAGGTTTAAACGATGAGATTGTAGTTAATTGCATAGAAATAAACTATAATAACCCTGAAATAATTTATGCAGGAACAAAATCTGGTTTATATAAAACAGAAGATGCAGGAACTACTTGGGAAAAAGTTATCCCTTTTGGTGATATAAAAGAGATTAAACTAAATCCTGTTAATCCAAATACTGTTTTTGCTGTTAGAGAAGATAGATTTTATCGTTCTTATGATGGTGGTGATAATTTTGAAACAATTTGGGATTTTCCTACATTAAATGTTGGAAGAATTGCTTTTGATGTAACAGCAGCAGACACTTCATATATTTATGCTTTAATTGCTGATGCAAATGAAGCTTTTATGGGAGTATATCGTTCAACAAATGGTGGTACAAGCTTCACTGAAATGATTAATGGAGATGCAATAAATCTTTTAGGATATGACAATTATGGAAATGATGATGCCTCTCAAGCTTTTTATGATTTAGCAATAGCAGTTTCGCAAGAAAATAGAGATGGTGTTTATACCGGTGGTGTAAATGTGTGGCGTTCTATTGATGGTGGTGTAAACTGGAGTATTACATCAAAGTGGTATCATACTGGAGATAATTCTGTTTACGCTCATGCTGATATACATTCATTAGATTTTTATGGAAATACTTTATTTTGTGGTTCTGATGGTGGTGTATTTAAAAATCAAAATAACGAAGGTTGGCAAAATATCAGTGATGGTTTAAACATTAGCGAAATTTATAAAATGTCTAACTCTCACAATGGCAGTATGGTTTCTATTGGTTGTCAAGATAATGGGACAAATTTATACAACTCTTACTGGAAACATATACGTGGTGCTGATGGAATGGAAACAATTATTGATTATTCTAATTCTAATAACGTTTATTGTTCTATATATTATGCAACTATATATAAATCTACAACAGGAGGTGATAATAATAACCAAATATTTTCTGCAGATAATTATGGAGAAAGTGCTGGTTGGGTTTCACCTTATATTATTGATCAAATAAATAATTCTACTTTATATATTGGTGCAGAAAATATTTATAAAACCACTAATGCTGGTTATTCATGGTCTGCAAT
>Ga0256827_10002435_pt1 | contig 11997 bp, 7 predicted proteins | sample CV84metaG_FD_185977 | JGI IMG/M metagenome (GOLD analysis project Ga0256827, IMG submission 185977) | Hydrothermal vent microbial communities from East Pacific Rise, Pacific Ocean - CV84 | ecosystem: Environmental > Aquatic > Marine > Hydrothermal vents | place: Pacific Ocean: East Pacific Rise... | reverse complement strand
ATGATGAAGTAACTTTTTTTAGTGGCTATTTTCCTGCAACGTTTAATTATGATGATTCTACAATTGTAAATAATACATCAAGTAATAATGCGTTATTACTTATGGTAAATCCAGCGGATGGTCAAATTCAACAATATTATAGTTTTGGAGAAGAGGGAGATGATAGAGCTGCTACAATAAATTTGGTAAAAAATGGTTTAAATAATCAATTCTTTGCAACAGGTACTTTTAAATCAGATTCTATTTATATTGGTAATGATACCTTAAGAAATAGTAGATATACAAGACCCGATTATGGATTATCTTCTAACGTACAAGATATTTTTATTGCTCGTTTCGGATGTAAAGACATAACTCTAGCATACGATTCAATACCAACAACCTGCCCTACAGGAACAAATGGGGTATTAAAAGTACTACCATCTGATAACGCAACCGTTTGGACTTACGAATGGCAAGGACAAAATGCAACAGGTTTAACAGTTGATAGTATAGGAGGTTTGGTTGATACTGTTTGGTATTATACAAAAATAACATCACCAAAAGGTTGTGCATATACCGATTCTATTAAAATGACACATAAGCCTGCATTACAAGCAAGTTTAATTGACACATTAACCTTAAAATGTTTAGCAAGCACAAATGGAGTTGCCGCAATTATCCCTTCTTTAGGTTATATACAAGGCGATACATTAACTTCAGATTATCATTATAATTGGAGTGATGGAAGTACAGATTCATTAAGAAATGATTTAGAAGTAGGACAATATATTGTTACAATATCAGATTTATGTGCTGACACTACACAAATTATTGATACTATTAGTATAGGTCATATACCAACAATGCAAGCTTACATTCAAACGCAAAATGTAATGGTATTATGCGATACAAGTTCAAATGGTATAGGTAGAGTTGTTAGAAACTTAGGAGTTGCACCATATAAATTTGAGTGGGAAAATTCAAATACAGATACAACTTCGTTTGTTGCTACAGATTTAAGTGTAGGATGGCATAATGTAACAATTACAGATTATTGTAATGTACCACAAGTAGATTCAGTAATGGTAGTAAATATACCAACAATAGGTTCGCAAATTACAAATATGCAAAATGCAACATGTGTGGGTATCAATAATGGTTCGGCTACAGCAACCGTTTTTAATGGTATCGAGCCTTATGTTTATGCATGGTCTGCATCATCAGATACAACAGCAACATCTGCTGTATTACCCGGTGATTCAATGATTTATGTTACTGTTTCAGATATTTGTCATGAAAGAATAGACTCTGTAAGAATAGGAATAAATCCTGCTTTAGAAGTTTCGTTAGCAAACGTACAAAATGCAAAATGTACATCAACAAATGATGGATATGCACAAGTAAATATAACAAACGAGCAAGGAACAATAACTTATGCATGGTCGGCATCGGCAAGCGATTCGTCTATAGCAAATAATTTACCTGGCAATTCGTTAATATATGTATCAGTTACCGATTTATGTAATGTAACCAAAACCGACTCTGTAATGATAGGAATAAATCCTGCTTTAGAAGTTTCGTTAGCAAACGTACAAAATGCAAAATGTACATCAACAAATGATGGATATGCACAAGTAAATATAACAAACGAGCAAGGAACAATAACTTATGCATGGTCGGCATCGGCAAGCGATTCGTCTATAGCAAATAATTTACCGGGCGATTCGTTAATATATGTATCAGTTACCGATTTATGTAATGTAACCAAAACCGATTCTGTATTAATTAGTGTTAATCCAGAAATGGAGATTGATTTTATAAATATACAAGATGTAAATTGTTCTAATTCTAACGATGGTGTAGCAGAGGTAGAACTAACAAACGAACAAGGAGATGTTACATATCAGTGGGCAGCAAGTGTAAACGATACTAATGCAATAGCATTAGATTTAATTGCAGGCTATAATGTAGTAAGTGTAACCGATGTTTGTGGAGAGAAAAAGGATTCTGTTGAAATTAACTCAGCACCAGCATTACAAGTTTCAGCAATAGCCGAAGATACAAAATGTAATTCAGATACAACAGGTAAAGTATTTTTAACAACATCTAACGAATTTGGAGCAGTTGTTTATAAATGGGCAAATCTTACAGATACTACATCATCAATTGATAGTTTAATAGGAGGAACATATTACTATACTGTAACCGATGCTTGTAACGATACTATTAAAGATAGCATTGTGGTTATTAGTCCAGATGCATTAAAAGATTCGGTAGTTATTACAAATGCAAGCGAAATTGGTGCCAACGATGGTTCAGCAATGCTAATTGTGTCAGGAGGAACACCAACATATACTTACGATTGGAGTAATGGAGCAATTTCTTATGATAACTCAAATATTATGGCAGGAACATATTTTTATACAATTACAGATGCTAATAATTGTGAAAAATCTGATAGTGTAATTGTTGAAGCTGATAAATATGATATAGTTGTTTTCAATACTTTTACACCAAATGGTGATGCTGTAAACGATGTATGGAATATTAAAAATATAGAACGTTTCCCTAATTGTAAAGTTCAGGTATTTAGTCAGTGGGGTAATTTAGTATTTAGTTCTGACGGATATACAACACCATGGAATGGAACAAAAGATAATACAGGAAGCGAATTACCTGCAGGAACATATTATTATACTATTGATTTAGGAAATGATACACCAAGTAATACAGGTAACGTAACTATAATGAAATAGTAATAAAGTTAAAATTGAAAAATAAATAATAAAATAACATAGCAAATCCAATTCCCTCCCTTTTGGGGAGGGGTAGGGAGTGGCTAAAAAATTATAAAGATGAAACGATATATATTAGCAGTTTTAGTAAGTGTTTTTTTCCTAACAAGTATACAAGCACAGCAGATAGCATCATATAGTCAATATATGCACGATCATTATTTGATTAACCCTGCTGCTGCAGGAGCTACAGATTTTATGCCAATAACACTTGGGTATAAGAAAGTATGGACAGGTTTTCAAGGTTCACCAGAGTTTTATTCATTGTCAGGAAACACAAGAATTAACGATAATATGGGTGTTGGAGCTAAGGTTTTTAATTATAAATCAGGATATGAGAATAAATTTGGTTTAGATTTATCTTATGCTTATTCAATTAAAATTGGAGAATCTAATAAATTAGCTTTTGGGTTATCTGCAAGTTTGTATCAATTTTCTATTGATAAAACAAAAATAACACTCGAAGACCCTAATGATAATACAGTAGCTTATGCAACTGATAAATTAATTGTACCTGATGCAAATTTTGGTACATATTTTAGTGGTAAAAAGTATTATGTAGGTATTTCAGTTGCTCAATTATTTGGTCGTAAAGTAAATATGATGAATACAGATTATTTAGAGCAACGTCAAGTACGCCATTATTATTTACATGGTGGTTACAAATTTGCAATAAATGATGATTATTCAATAGAACCATCATTGCTTATGAAATTTGTTGAAGCAGGTGAGTTTCAAGCAGAGCTTAATGTAAAAGCTACATTTAAGAAAATTGCTTGGGCAGGAGTTTCTTATAGATTAAATGATGCAGTAATTCCAATGTTTGGAATAGAAATGGAGAAATTTATTTTCGGATATGCTTACGATATTACATTATCTGAAATGAAAAACTATTCACAAGGTTCGCACGAATTAATGTTTATATATAAATTAGGTTCTATTAAATCTACAGCAAGTTTATAAACACATAACTTCTGGTAAATAAAATAAAAAAATCCCAAGCTAAAAATATAGCTTGGGATTTTTTTATTTTATTATAGCTTAAATCCGTAAGTCACGGTGTGAGTTATTGATATTAAAATATTTAGTAAGAAAATAACTAGTATTTTTTTTGAACACACTCACGCCGTGACTATCAGGTATTTAATTCTAATAACTGCGGAATTTAGGTTATAATATAAATATTATAAATCTCTCTTTTTATAAAGAGCTTCTCCTGTTTCTTCGTCAAACTGAAGATATCTATAAATATCATCTTGATTACCTTCAATATTCTTGTTATAATACTCGAAATACTCAGCAGGTGTAGGTAGTTTGCTAGTTAAAGCAACAACAGCTCCAAGTTCGGCAGAACCTAAAAATACTTGTGCTTGGTTACCCATACGGTTATCGAAGTTACGAGTTGAAGTAGAGAATACAAAATCGCCATCAGCTACACGCAATTGGTTACCCATACAAAGCGAACAGCCAGGAACTTCAATTCTTGCACCAATCTGATTAAAAACAGAGAATAAACCTTCTTCTTTTAATTTTGCTTGGTCCATTCTAGTTGGAGGAGCAATAAATGTACGAGTTTCTTTGTTTACTCCATGACCTTCCCAAATTTTACCAGCAGCACGGAAATGACCAATATTTGTCATACAAGAACCTAAGAATACATCAGATATTTTTGTTCCTGCAACTTCCGATAATATTTTAACATCATCTGGGTCGTTAGGGCAACAAAGAATAGGCTCTTTAATATCGGCTAAATCAATTTCAATAACTTGTGCATATTCTGCATTTTCGTCACGCTCTAATAATTTAGGATTTTTCAACCATTCTTTAACAGCATCAATTCTATTTTGAATAGTTTGTGGATGTTTATAACCATCTTTAATCATATTTTCCATCATTGCGATGTTCGATTTAAGATATTTTATAACTGATTTCTCTGATAATTTAATTGATGCAGCAGCAGCCGAACGTTCAGCAGCAGCATCGGTAAGCTCAAAAGCTTGCTCAACTGTAATATCAGGTAAACCTTCCATTTCAAGAATACGACCGTTAAATACGTTTATCTTATTCTTTTTTGGAACAGTCATTAAACCTTCTTTAATAGCTTGTAAAGGAATTGCATTTACAACATCACGTAAAGTTAAACCTTTATTTAATTTACCTTTAAATTTAACTAATACCGACTCTGGCATATCTAAAGGCATAAAGCCTAAAGCACCTGCAAAAGCAACTAAACCAGAACCCGCAGGGAATGAAATTCCGAGAGGGAAACGAGTATGTGAATCGCCACCAGTACCAACTGTATCGGGTACTAATAAACGGTTTAACCATGTGTGGATAACACCATCACCAGGATTTAAAGCAACACCTTCTCTATCAGAAATAAATTTAGGTAAATAACGGTGCATTCTTACATCTGTAGGCTTTGGATAAGCTGCTGTATGACAGAAAGACTGCATAAACATTGGCGACTGAAATTTTAAACACGCTAATTCAGTTAATTCATCAGCTGTCATAGGACCAGTTGTATCTTGCGAACCAACAGTTGTCATAAATGGTTCAACTGCTTGACCAGGTAAAACACCTGTTTCGCCAATAGCTTTTCCTACCATTTTTTGAGCTAAAGTATAGGCTTGTCCAGCTTTGTGTGTTGGTTGCTCTACTACAGCAAATACGTCAATATCACCCATGTTTAAAGCTTTACGAGCTTTCATTGTTAGGGCTTTACCAATAATAAGGTTCATACGACCACCAGCTTGGTACTCATCAGCAATAGTAGAAGGTTTTAACTCGAAAGTTGAGATAATATCACCTGCTTCGTTAGTAATTTTACCTTCTTTAGTATTTATAGTGATAACATCACCTGAATTCATTTTTGTAACATCACAAATAATTGGCATTCCACCTGAGTCTTCAACAGTGTTAAAGAAAATAGGAGCAATTACACCACCTAAAACAAAACCTTCACGACGTTTGTTAGGTACTGCAGGAATATCTTCTCCAATAGCCCATAAAACAGAGTTTGTAGCCGATTTTCTTGATGAACCTGTACCAACAACATCGCCAACAAAAGCTACTTTAGAGCCTTCGGCTCTCCATTTTGCAATAGTAGCATTTCCTTCAGGGAATAATGTTTTTCCCATAGCTAAAGCGTGTAATGGAATATCAGGACGAGTAGAAGCATCAGATGCAGGCGAAAAATCGTCTGTATTTATTTCTCCATCAACTTTGTAAACCTTTACGGTTGCAGTTTCAGGAAGAGGCTTTTTAGTAGAAAACCATTCTGCATCAGCCCACGATTTTAATACTTGCATAGCATAATCGTTAGATTTGCTCATTTCAGCAATTGTATCGAACGAATTGTAAACTAAAGTTATATTTTTAAGAGCTTTTACAGCAAATTGTGCTATTTCATTGTCTTTTAATGCGTCTATAAGTGGAGTTACATTGTAACCACCAATCATTGTTCCTAAAATACGTACAGCATTTTCTTTATTTATTAAGGCAGATGTTTTATTTCCTCTAAGAATTTCATTCAAAAAATTAGCTTTTACCTCAGCAGCAGGGTCAACGCCTGGAGCAATTCTTTCAGTAAATAAGTTTAAAAGAAACTCTTCTTTTCCTGCAGGAGGATTTTGTAATAAATCGCATAAACTTGCAGTTTGCTTGGCATCTAACGGTAAAGCAGGAATTCCTTTTTCTGCCCTATATGCCTCGTGTTTTAGATAATTCTCAATCATATTTAGATATTTATATTATGTAATATTTTGACGAAACACAAAAGTATTAAAAATAAAGCAATTATTTTATGTTTTATAGCTATTCTAACTCATAAAAAAGCAAAAAAAAAGCTAACCCTTAGGTTAGCTTTTTTGTATATTTTATTATTTGTTTAGAAATAAAAATTAAGATTTAATGCTGCAGAAACTTGTGTGTCAAAACCAAAATGTGATTCTTTACCTGTTATTATATTTCCAATAACAGAAGCATCACCAGTATTTGGCATTTCTTCTTGTTCTATTACGCCTTCGCCTTGAGTTATAAGAAATATACCATAAGCAACTTCGCCTGAAACCGAAAATTTAGGAGCAAAGAAATATTCTACACCAACAAAACCTTGAAGGTTAAAACCAAATTGAGCTGCTTTTTTATCTGATACTTTTCTTGTTGTAACTTGACCTGCATTTCCTGAAGTCCAATCGGTAGTAGTTGGAGAAATATTTTTACTATTCATAATATTACCATACTCATACGATTCTTTGTTAGTATTTACTCCAAAAAGAAATTGACCACCATAAATACCTTGTAATCTGCCTTTTCCTCTGCGTTTTTCTAAACCAACACCTAATGTAATGTTCATTTGGTTTATAGAGCGAGTATCTACTACAGTTAATGTATCTGTAGAAATATATGTATCATCTTTTACATAGTTTTCAAATTTATCATTTGTATAACCAATTCTGAAGATTCCTCTATATGCAGTTTTTGCATCTATCATTTTTTTACCTGTAATTGAAAAAGGATGAGCGGCTGTAAAACCAAATGCAGGTGCTACATTAGCTGCATTTCCATTAAACATATTTCCAAAATATGCAAAAAATGGACTAGCATCAACACTTATTGAATAATCACCTGCTTCAGGTAAAATTGGAATTCCACGTTTCGATACGAAATCAGATGATGCATCGTTATCTTGAGCAAACATTGTAATAGCAGCGAAAACTGCAAGTACTGTTAATGTAAATTGTTTTTTCATACTATATTTTTATTAGTTTTATTAACAAATGTAAATAAGAATTATGAAAAAAAAGAATTATTTTGTAATTTAATATTTAAACTATTTTTAATTTTAAATGTTTGTTTTTATAAAATATAATTTGTGGCTTGTGTAATTGTCTGAGCTAAAAGGGTGTGTGTTAGCTGATGCTTTCCCATTTAAAATTTTGTTTTTCGTTTTTTGTAATATTGTTTTTTAATATTTTATTGTATGATTTTTCAAGATTTGGGTCTTTATCAAGAATTTCGATAGCAATTTGTCTAACAAACTCTAATATTTGACTATCTTTAGCTAGGTTTGCAATGTTTAATTCTATTGGCATACCACTTTGTTGAGTACCGTCAAGTGAGCCAGGGCCTCTTAGTTTTAAATCTACTTCCGAAATTTCAAAACCATCGGAGCTACGCACCATTGTTTCAATACGTTTACGTCCGTCGTTAGTTAGTTTATTACCGGTCATTAAAATACAGTACGATTGTTCGGCACCACGACCAACTCTACCTCTTAACTGATGAAGTTGCGATAATCCAAAACGCTCGGCACTTTCAATTATCATAACACTTGCATTTGGTACATTTACACCAACTTCAATAACTGTAGTTGCAACCATTATTTTTGTAACTCCTTTTACGAAAAAGTTCATAGACTTTTCTTTCTCAGTAGGTTTCATTTTTCCGTGAACAACGCTTATTCCGTATTTTTCTTGAGGAAACGCTCGTGTTATACTTTCAAGACCGTCTTCTAGGTCTTTGAAATCTAATTTTTCACTTTCTTGAATTAATGGGTAAACAATATATACCTGTCGTCCTTTATCGAGCTCATCTTGAATGAATTTAAAAACACGAAGCCTTTGCGAATCAAAACGATGAACTGTTTTTATTTCTTTTCTGCCGGGAGGTAATTCATCAATAATTGAAATATCTAAATCGCCGTAAAGTGTCATTGCCAATGTTCGAGGTATTGGTGTGGCTGTCATAACTAAAATATGTGGTGGTTTTGTATTCTTTTTCCACATTTTTGCTCGTTGTGCTACGCCAAATCTATGTTGCTCATCAATAACTACATAACCAAGGTTTTTAAATTTTACTTTATCCTCAATAAGTGCATGAGTACCAATAAGTATATGTATTTCGCCATCGTCTAATTTTTGATGCAAAACTCGGCGTTCTTTTGTTTTTGTTGAACCTGTTAAAAGTGCAATATTTAATCCAAGACCATTTAATAGTTCTTTTATTGATTCAAAATGTTGTATTGCAAGAATTTCGGTAGGAGCCATTATTGCTGTCTGATAATTATTATCAATAGCAATTAATGCTGTCATTAAAGCAACAAGGGTTTTTCCACTTCCTACATCGCCTTGCAAAAGGCGGTTCATTTGTTTAGCTGAGCCAAAATCAATACGGATTTCTTTTATAACTCGCTTTTGTGCATTTGTAAGTTCAAAAGGCAGGTTGTTTTTATAAAAATTATTGAAAAAATCGCCAACTATACTAAATTGGTATCCGTTCGATTTTTCAATTCTTACTTTCTTAAGTCGTAAAAGTTTTAACTGAATGTAAAAAAGTTCTTCAAATTTTAATCGATATTCTGCTTTTTTTAGGGTTTCTGTATTGGTAGGGAAATGTATGTTTTTTAATGCGTCTTTTAATGGTAAAAGCTTGTATTTATCGGCAATATAGGCAGGTAAAGTTTCCCAAATACTGCTGTAAACTTGCTGCATTAATGTTTGCTGAATTCTAAAAATAGTTTTTGATGTTAAAAAACTATTTTTCATTTTCTCACTTGTATGATATGCTGGTTCTAATGCAGAGTTTATTTTTGAATCGTATTTAGAAAGTTCCTCTATTTCAGGGTGAACAATATTAAATTTATTATTGAAAATAGTTGGTTTGCCAAAAATAATATATTCTGTATCTGATTTAATACTGTCTTTTATCCACTTTACACCCTTAAACCAAACGAGCTCAATAGTGCCAGTTTCGTCTGTGAAATTAGCACTTAACCGTTTTTTAAACTTTGTTCCTGTTTCCGATAGGCTTGTAAATTTCCCTTTTATTTGAATATATGCAAGGTTCTGATTTATCTCGCTTATTTTGTAAAACTTACTCTTATCAATGTATTTATAAGGATAATACTGAATTAAATCGCCATAAGTAAATAAACCAAGTTCCGATGCCAAAAGTTCGGCTTTTTTAGGTCCAACACCTTTAAGAAATTTAAGTTCGGTATTTAGTTTTTCGTTTGCCAATTACTATCTGTTTTCTAAGTATTCTTTATATATCTGATGTTTTTTTATTCCTCTATTCCAAGAATTAAAAGCTAAAAATATTCCAACAAATGTATATGTGATAACTTTTACAATAAAATATTTTAGAGTGAAGGTTTCTTCAAATGCTTTTTGTGAAAAATCGCCTTTAAAGGCTAAATCAATGGGTAATCCAACTATAGTAACTACTACAATAAAAAATAATGCCATCTTTATTATATAGACCTTTTTGCCGTTTTTTGAGGCTCGTTCCCACTTTTTTATAAATTTTTCTTCTTTAGTCATTTTCTGTGTTTTCTACTTCTGTAATTTGTTTATACCGTTTTATACCATTATTCCAATTTATATAACCCAAAAATGCACCTGCCAATGGGAAAGCAATTGCTTTTAAATAAAAATCATCTAGTATAAATTGCTCAAAAAATGTATCTAAAGTAAAATTATCGTGAAAAATAGTATTAAATAGTGGTACAAAAACAATCATTGCTCCACCCCAAAGCAAAGCAAACTTTACTATATAATATGTACGTCCTTTTGCTATGCGTTTTTGCCAAAGTCTAATAAATTTTTCTTGCGATAATGCCATTTTATTTTTTTATTAATTTTCTCGCAATATAGCTATTTTCTGAGAAAATTTTAATTAAATATATTCCTGCTTTTTCGTTTTGTAAATCTATTATTGTTTGGTTATTATTTATATTATTTTTAGAAATAATTAAATTTCCTATTGAGTTATATATCTCAATTTTATTAATTGCAGAAGTGTTTGATATTGTGAAAATTCCATTTGTTGGATTTGGAAATAATTTGATGTTATTTTCGTTCTTTATTATTGATTGGTTTTCAGTTATTAAAATAGGAGTACCCCAAGTTTCGTTTCCTTTATGATAATACGATAATGATTCTGTTCTATAATAATAAGGGTGAGCTTGTCCGTCAGGAACAAATTTCCAATTACTTAGTTTGCCACAACCTTCAATATAAACATATCTGCTATATAATGGCGAATCTTGAATATTTTTACATAGTATCGGTTCTATAAATATTGAATCTGTTAATCTTGCATAAGTTTGATTAATAATTCTTGTAACAAATCTATTGTTATATCTATTATATGAAAAATTGGTAAATCCATTTCCTGAATATTCATAAAGTTGACTAAATTCAATAGAATTAAACTTTAAATCGGTAATTAATGTGTTAAGATTGTAAACTGTTTGCGTAATAGTATCCTTATTAATTGGGTAAGTCGAAATTGTATCCATTGGGTTAAATTGTTGTATTTCTCGTCTTACTCTATAATAAATGGTGTCGTTGTTTTGAGAGTAAGTTTTCTCTATAACTCTTCTTTTTTCGTGAAAATATTCGGGCCATTCAATATAAATATTAGGGACTTCACTTGTGAAGTAATGAAATTCATCACCAACTTCGAAATCGTAAACCGAACCATAAGTTAATGGTGAATAATTAAAACTATTTAAAGTATGAGTTAAAATTTTGTATTTAATTTTTCGTAAATCCGGTATATTTATTAGTCCGTTATTTTTTGATAAAATAATTTTAACACCGTTAATAATATTATTGATTGTAGTATTGCTACTATTCTTCATATTTAGTTCAATGTATTTTACCGAGTCAATACCGTTAAAAATAGAAAGGGTGTCAATATTTATAATCTTAGCTTCTATGTAATCACCTGTTTCATAATTTACAAAATGCCAACTATTGTTTAATTGAGCTTTAGGTTTTATTAAAAAACTATCGTTTCTAAAAGTAAAATATGTATCGCTATTAGTTAATACAAATGATTTACTTCCAATTATACTACCCATATATTGGTTCATAACTAACAAAGAGTTATCATCTTGAAATGTAGTATCTCTTAAAAAATCGTTTGAATAAACATAAAAACTGGTATCGTTCGATGTAAACGATGTATCTAAGGTAACATCAGAATAATAATTTGTTGAAAGATAATAATCTGTTTCTGAAGCATAATTAATTCCATATATTTTATATGTCGAGTCTGATTTATATTTTAGTGGTTGCGTAAACTGATTAATCTCCCAATTCTGAGAAAATAAAGTATTTAAACTAAATAATAAAACAAATAATGTAATTGTTGTTTTCATAATTTAAACTTTAGGTTTGCTCAAAAATACAAAATAATTTATTATTTT
>Ga0256827_10002434_pt1 | contig 11999 bp, 14 predicted proteins | sample CV84metaG_FD_185977 | JGI IMG/M metagenome (GOLD analysis project Ga0256827, IMG submission 185977) | Hydrothermal vent microbial communities from East Pacific Rise, Pacific Ocean - CV84 | ecosystem: Environmental > Aquatic > Marine > Hydrothermal vents | place: Pacific Ocean: East Pacific Rise... | reverse complement strand
GGGCTTATAGAGTCTCCTATTTTTGATGAGGGTCTGGTCTATAAGGAGTGGATGGAAGATGAGTTGGTGGTCTGTTCTCTTAAACAATTACCCGAAAACTTAAATAAAGAGGAACTCAGTCACTACAAACTGCTTTGTCGCAATAGACAATCCCCTACCCGTCAGTTCATCAATGATTTTTTCGATAAAGTAGATCTCTCTTATGAAACATTCTATTCACTCTCAGAGATAGACAATGCTTCAGCTGCCATACAAGGCATAAAATGGTCAAAACCAAACAGTGAGCACCCTACTGTAGCCATCGTCTCTCAACTTGCCATAGAGGATGAGTTAAAGAAAGAGTTATTACATCAGTCACGCATAAAGAACAAACCGATGATCAGAAAATTCTATCTCATCTATGACAAGACAGAAGGTACACCTTCCTATGTGGAGGATATCATTGCCTATCTTCAGGAGTGGCAATAACCCAAGCCAAGATAGTGTAAGATATGCATACTAGCATATAATAAGGAACCACACCCATGAAACAAAACGCACCGTTAAAACACTTTTCACAAACTGCACTGCAAGGACTCTTCGGGCTTCTGCCTATAGTGATCATTGCAGTATTGATACTCTGGCTTTACGGGAAGATAGACCTTTTGGTGAACTGGGCATTTAATGTTGTAGGATTCACGCCTCAAAATCATGAGTTTTTGTGGTTCCTGCTGGTCATCATTGTCTTTATCTTCCTACTGTATATCATCGGTCACTTCATGAAAACCAGACTTGCAGGGTTTTTTGAAGCACTTCTGGAGAAGATACCGGGCTACTCCACCATTAAAGACATTATAGGCATCTTTAACTCCTCCAAAGAGGGAGAGAACCAAGTATTGGTTGTTGCCATACGAGGCTTTGCCAATGAAGGGTACAACATAGGGCTCATGTACTCACAAAAAGAGAGTATTATCAAAGACCACTACACGGTGACCCTCTCCATGTCTCCTATCCCAAACGGGGGGTATATGTTCGAAGTACATAAGAAAAACATCTACGTCATCGACACTGCCACCTTTGATGACAACCTGCAATATCTGCTCTCTATGGGTGTAAAAAGTTTCGCAGAGATCGTAGAAATGGAGCCAAGACCGTTAGAGGAGTTGATACAGTTAACACAGTGGTTAACCAAACATAAAAAATAGGTACTCAAAAAGTGCTATAATATATGTAACCCTATTTAAAAAGGAATATAGTATGAAAAAAGAATTAAAAGAGATCATTAAAGAGTCAAAGAGGTCACTTGAAAAAGCTGAAGAAAAGATAGAATATCTAAGTGAAGACTTAGCAGATGATGCCAAAGAATTCTGGGGCGATCTGAAAAAACGTTTTACCAAAGTCAATGAAAAGCTCAAAGATGCTTACCGTGAGTTTGATAACGAATCTGAACTCCAAGCACATCTGAGCATGATGGAAGCACGAGAAAGACTAGAAAAGGTCAAGCATTCTGCAGAGAACTTCGCACTTAAAGCCTCTAAAAAGACCAAAGAAGAAGTAGATGTTGCAGCACTTAAAGCGCACCTTGCCAAAATGGAAGCAGAAGATAAATGGGAAGAGACAAGAAAAGAACTCTCTCACACCTATGCAGAGTCTAAAGTAGAAATAGAAAAACTGGCTAAAAAAGCCGGAAAAGAGATCAATGATATCTTTGTAAAACTTACTGAGATGGTTTGATGAACATATCTGCCAAACTACTTTTAGGGCTCTCTGCCCTACTTGCATTAAGTGGATGCGGTACTTCTTCTTTAAATTACAATAAGCAACAGCTTACACTGCAGTTGGATAAAGCATTCATTCAACTAGACGGCAAATTATTACTAACAGAGTATGACAGCTATGGTTCTTTAACTATCAGACAAAAGATACTACAGCTTAAGGAGCATAATATCGTTGTCTATGAAGATGCCAGAACAGATATTGAGTATGAATTTGAAAAAAGTATCACTCAAAATGTAAAGGTTGTTTTTGATGCAAAGCATACCTATATTATCTATGCAAAAAACCATCTTTATGGCTACCAACTTTTATTACCCAACGGTAAAATACTGAATGTCATAGCCCAACAGGACTGTTGCCAGCGACTGAAAATCCTTTATGGTATGCAAAGTGAACAGTTTGACAGCATACTGAAAACCTTAGACCCTAAAGCAAAACCTGCTTACTATAGAGAGGTGATGATCATCAATGCACCTCAAAATGCTATTCAGAGTAGATGGGATGTACAAAAGGTACATTTTTATCCACTGGTCTCTCCTTTACCTAGAATGTTAGCTATGTAGTACTTCTTTCTTGAAGTACTATGATGAGAGCTTCTCTTAATTATAATTACTATAAAATTCCCTTATGCAAAAAAACCTGCCTTACTTAGCCGTTCTTATTGTCCTACTCTATGCACTTTACAATGCAAAGTTCCGGCATGTAGAAAAAGTAAAACAAAGGTCCGATACGAACTATGCCAAGCATATCAAAGAGCATAAAGCCCAAACACATACAAAAGAAGAACTTAACAACCTACAGACACCAGAATACCTTAAACAGTACATCATAGATATCATCAATCACGGTTCCAACCAATTTAATTTTCCCGGTGGAGAAATGGAAGGAGGATTTGCTTCTGTTAAAGATGCTCCAAAGATCGCTTGTTATGTACTGACACTTTCAGGGAAAGCATGCAAAGAGCCCTATCCTAAAAATGCTGCTATGTTCTATAGCAGTATCTGTGCAGGCTGTCACGGTAACAACGGTAAAGGTTTGAACGGTGCTTACCCTGATCTCACACAAAAAAAACTTCTAGGCATTCAACAGAGAGAAGCATTTTTAAAAACACTTTTGAAGTAACGTTCTGCTCACACTTTTATCTTATAATTTTTATGTAACCATAATAAAATATAACAAGGAAATATCATGAATATAATAAAAACATCCACAGTAACTTTACTACTGGCATCTACACTGGCTATGGCAGGAGGAGATATTGCTCCGATTGAACCGGAGATCAATACGCCTGAAGTGATAGAAGCAGAATCTGCATTAACAGGTTTTTATGCAGGTCTAGGCTATTCATACATGAAAATGAAAGATGACACAGCTGATACTGAGACCACCGGTCATGCTATATCGGTACAGGCAGGATATAATTTTAATCCTTATTTAGCAGTTGAAGGTAGATATACAGCCACATTAAGTGATTTGCGAGCACATGATGCTGATCAAAATTGGGATATGTCAAATGTAGCGATCTTTCTTAAACCAAAATACACTGTAGATAGATTTACACTTTACGGACTTCTAGGATATGGTCAAGTAACATTTGATAACGGTACATCCTATTCTGAAGATGGATTTCAATGGGGTCTTGGTGCCAGTATGATGGCAACAGACAATATAGATGTATTTGTAGATTATACGAGACTCTATGATGATGATGGATTTGACACCCTTGCAGGAAATAATGATATTTCTGTAGATTCAGTGAATGTCGGTGTGAATTACAACTTCTAATCCTCTTCTCTTCTTAATTTTTGATATTTCCATCCATTGATGGGAATATCATGCTATAATCCATAAATTTTAATGGATAGCTATGCACAAAATACTCACAATAGTTTTTTTACTCTTCTTAGCTACCTATGCAAAAGAGATCAACCCGATCGCAACAATCGAGACTTCAGGTCTGGTAAGTGACTTTGTAGAAGACAGTGGTTATCTTTATGTAGCCACCGATGCCGGTGTCGTAGACATTATAGACCTTAGTCAACAAAAGATCATCGATCAGATCCATTTTGAACCACTTAAAACAGCGATGGGTGATCTTATACCCACACGCATACATAGTATCGATAGAAATAAGGGTAAAACACTTCTTATTACCAGTGGGATCAGTGCTTACAGAAATGTATGGATACACAACGGGAAAGAACTTCAGAAAATCATAGATGAAACAAAACACTTGATGCCAAAATGTGCATATTTTACACGAGAAGGCAAGATCATCTTTGGATCTTTTGGCTCAGATGTAGTACTTTATGATGACAAAGAGAGTTATAAACTGTATGAGAACCATATCTCTGAGAGTACAATGGGTGGTATGGTACTCAGTCAAGATAAACGTAAAATGATCATTTCTGATGAGAGTGGTAGTGTAAGAGTACTGGATGTTAAAAGTGCGAAGATAGAACAAACTTTTGATTCTGAACATGTTGATAACATCTATCGTGTAGCCTACAGTAAAGGTGTGATCATTACTGCAGGACAAGACAGGCGTGTAGGTGTCTATCGAAGCGGTCAAAAAGCCTATCATATTAAAAGTGATTTTCTGGTGTACAGCGTAGGGCTAAGTCCCAGTGGCGAGATCGGACTATACTCTAGCGGTGAATCTCATGATCTACAGCTTTTTTATACAAAGAACGGGGAAAAAACAGATCGGCTTACCGGGCATTATGCAACACCCAATAAAATACTCTTTATTAATGAAAATTCGATCATCAGTGCCGGTGATGAGAGCAGAATTTTTTTCTGGATGTTAAAAAATAATTAATTTTTTCACTAAATAAGCTTATCTCTAAGAAAAGAAGGTACAATAGTTTCGATGAAAGATGAGGTTCGAGTTCATCTTCCGTGTGTTAAGTGTGTGTGTTAAACTCTGCTAGACCCCGAAAGACTCTCTTCTTAAATTTTCACAAAATTTAAATACCAAAGGTACAACAATGGCAGAATTAGTAAATGGAACAGTAAAATGGTTCAACGATGAAAAAGGTTATGGATTTATTCAACAAAATGATGGTGGGAGCGATGTATTCGTACATTTCCGTCAAGTAAATAATGAAGCTGGTGGTCGCGTAACACTTGCAGAAGGTCAAGCTGTAACATTCGAGATCGGTGAAGGTCAAAAAGGTCCTCAAGCTGAGAACGTAACACCACTTTAGTAGTGGTTCTTTTTACAGGCATCTTGCCTGTAAAATATATATTTCCCCTTTTAATAATTCACTTTCAACGCTTTATCATAACTTATCTCAAATAATACTTCTATCTTTTTAGTCTCATTCGGAGCTAAACCAAGTTTCATCTCCATCTTACCATCCTTTAGCATTTTATAGTCTACTTTTTTGTTGGAATTGACACTTAAAAGTTTTACTTTTATCTCATCTGTTGTTGATGTGGGAATGCGATCAATGAGTGTAAGTGTTTTTACTTTATCAGATTTATTGGTAAGGGTAAGAACAAAACCGTCTTTTTTACGTGCTGTACCGCCAAATATTCCTGTTTCACGCTCTTTTTGTACGATCGGTTTACGAAAGATATTAACATCTTCTTCTACTTTCGTATAGAGATCATATTTCTCATTATGATATTCCCCTACAGCATTCTCATTGATCACACGTTTACCCTCTTTCACTTTCCATCTGTTAGAATCAATTTGAAACTTCGGTTTGAAAGAGCAGACATGAAATGCTCTGCTGTTTACATAAGGATAGGCACGTACTTCACATGTTAACGGTACTTTCCAATGAAGTACCTGTACATCTAAAGGCAGCCCGGTAGAAGGTAGCGAAAGATCTTTTATTTTATACTCTCTGGCATCTTCATAAGAGGCTACAGGTGCATAAGCAGCTTTTGCCATTGTACCTACATCTTCCATCATTGCCAGTTCGACCATTGCTTCTTTATCATTGATAGCTCTTTTAGATTTGTACATCTTTTTAGGCATAGGCACATATTTACTGACGATCCACGGATTAAAATGTATAGGGTTCACATATTGTCGTGCAGAACGATAATAGAATATTGCCGTCTCTGCCTCAATATCGATCCCACTTCTATTGGTAATACTGAGATTTTGTGTGACAGTGATCTCTTTTTCATCTATATTTGCCTCGTAATTCGTAGAGAAAGAGACATAGCCGTAAGGGATAGTAAGTTCTAACTCTTTTGTACATATTTGTGCACTCTGTAGAGCTTGTTTGACAGGTGCCTGCTTCTGAAAACTTCTCTGCTTGATCATTACTTCCTGATTGAGCAATGTTTCTTTTTGTGAAAGTCTAGCCTGTTCTACGCCAACCTCTTTGGCAGTATCTATCACATTTTTAGCATCAAAAGAGGTAGGTTTAGGAAGAGAGATCAGTTGATCAAGTACTTTCATATTTGACTGTACAGCCCGAAGTTCCTGCTCAGCACTTTTTACTTCGTTTAAAAGCTTACAGAGCCTTTTGTCTTCAGGACAAGAAGACATGACAGAGAGTGACAGAGTATCTCCTTCACATTTGCCTTTTAACCCTTGGGCAAAACCAATGTAGTTCTCTTTAGGTATGTAGTTATACATGGTTTGATCTTGATAGACAGAGAGAGAAGAAGCAAAGCTTACACTTCCTCCCAACAGTATGAATAGTAACGATCTTGAAAGTGTCATAAATTATCCTTTTGATATGTAAGATAATTATAACAAATTTATTGTGTAGAATTTATTTTTTATTGTGTAGCGTTTGTCTCTTTGTATTTTAGAAGATATTCTCTGTTTTTTTCTTGCAAATAATCATAAATAGCTTTCACTTCTTCATCTGTAAGATAATAACGAGGCATGATCTTATGATAGCTATTGACAGAGTTTATCATCGCGTGGAGTGTTTCTCTGCGTATATCAGAACCTTTGATCTGCTGTTTCCCGTGTATATCACGGAACTCTACGATCGTTGTACCTTCACCTCTTTTCCCATGACATTGGGAACAGCTTACCCCACGGGGGGTATTGTAAAGCATTTCACCATATTCATAGTGTGAAATAAAATCTTCATCTGCATGCAAATGCATCACGAATATACATGATAAAAGTAATAATGAACGTTTCATGATAGCATTGACGTTAGTCTCCTAAACTATTTTTGATATAATACCTTAAAAATTTAAAGAGAGTATTATGCAACTCATCGATGGTAAATCATTGGCTCAAAAAGTACAGACTTCTGTCGCTACTGAAGTAGAGCAACTTAAACAAGAAAAAAACATTGTTCCGGGACTGGCTGTTATCCTCATTGGTGATGACCCAGCAAGCCATGCGTATGTAAAAATGAAAGCAAAAGCATGTGAAAAAGTAGGATTCTACTCCATTACACACCATATGCCTGACACCATCTCTCAAGATGAGATCATTGCAACCATAGAGATGATGAATGCAAACCCGCGTATAGATGGTATCTTGGTACAACTTCCACTCCCTAAGCATGTGGATACAGATAAAATACTTGAAGTGATAGACCCTAAAAAAGATGTAGACGGGTTCCATGCTTATAATGTTGGACGATTGGTAACCAACCTTGAGAGTTTTGTAGCTTGTACACCACTGGGTGTTATGAAGATGTTTGAAGAGTATAACATTGATCTCGAAGGTAAAGATGTCTGTGTCGTCGGTGCCAGTAACATCGTAGGTAAACCTATGGCTTCTTTATTGCTCAATGCCAATGCAACGGTGACAGTGACACACATTTTCACAAAAGACCTCAAAGCACATACTTCTCAAGCAGATATCATTGTGGTAGGCGTGGGTGTTCCGGGGCTCATCAAAGAAGATATGGTCAAAGAGGGAGCCATTGTCATTGATATCGGGATCAACCGTATAAAAGACGGTTCTTTGGTAGGAGATGTAGACTTTAAAAATGTTGCATCAAAATGCTCATACATCACACCTGTACCAGGTGGTGTTGGTCCGATGACCATTGCCATGCTTTTGAGTAATACACTCAAAGCAGCTAGAGCAAGGGGATAATATGAAGAAATTTTTAGATGCTTTATACAGATTTTCCAGCTCATGGACAGGTACGATCATTATCGTACTTTTTCTCATCTTCTTTGTGGCACAATCTTTTGTTATTCCGTCAGGCTCCATGAAGAGAACACAGCTTATCGGTGATTTTCTCTTTGCAAAAAAGTTCTCATACGGTATCCCTACCCCTCACCTTCCATGGCTTGAGATACCACTTCTTCCTGACTTTAATGGAAACGGTCACCTTATAGAAGGTCCCAGACCAAAAAGAGAAGATATTGTCATCTTCCGTTACCCTAAAAATCCTAAAGTACACTATGTAAAACGTTGTGTGGCTGTAGGTGGAGATGAACTCCTTTATGCAGACAAAAAACTGCTGATCCATTTCCATGAAGGTGATGCGTTCATCAAAGCGAACTATACGAAAGAAAAGATCAAGGAACTTAGAGGAAAACTCTGGGTAGAGAACCCATATATGAGTAAATATCCGGGTATCCAGTATATGCCTGAAGGTCATACTATTTTTGAAGTATTGTTACAATACTATGCTTACAATAAAGAGATAGATGTCATCCCTGTAATGGTCGACGGGTTAAATGCCCCTGCGTATACAATGGAGAATAAAACCATCAATGCACTCTATGCTAAAGTAGAGAAAGATCACTTCTACATGATCGGTGATAACCGTGACAATTCTAATGACAGCCGCTTTTGGGGCTCTGTTCCTTACTCACTCATTGTCGGTAAACCTTGGTTGATCTATATGAGTTTAGAGCATCGTTCTTACGATCGTGTATTCAAAGGTGACCAATATAGCGGAGGACGTGACCATGCAGGGCTTAAACGTGTCTGTGGGGATGTAGCCATTGACTCCAAAGCATGTGAAAAGCTCTGGGATAAACAGCGTTTCACTATCCGTTGGGGACGTGTAGGAAGACGTATTGAGAGTATTCAATTAGAAGAACCTATCCAATAAGGAAAAAATATGAAAAAATTCTATATCGCAACAGACCATGCAGGGTATGCAGTGAAAGCCTATGTAAAAGAGATAGTTACAAACTTGGGACATGAGATCATTGATCTTGGACCGGACTCTGCAGATAGAGTGGACTACCCTGACTTTGCTAAAAAATGTGCAGAGGCAGTACTTGCAGATGAAGGAAGCTTCGGCATCCTCATCTGTGGTACAGGGATCGGTATCAGTATCTCTGCAAACAAAGTCAAAGGCATTAGAGCAGCCCTATGTCACGACCACTACACTGCTAAACTCACCCGACAACATAATGATGCAAATATTCTCTGTTTTGGTGAACGTGTCGTAGGTAAAGGTATCATAGAAGAGATGATAGAAGTCTTCGCCAACACAGAATTTGAAGGCGGAAGACACGCAGGACGCGTAGCCAAAATAGAAGACGGCTGTACATTCGGTGCAGATCTGGGATAAAATACCCAACCCCTTAATTTTGTGTATAAACAAAATATTTACAGTACAATATAAACTATATTAATTAAAAGGATAATAATGAAAAAAATATCAATAATACTTACAGCTACACTTCTACTACTTGGAGTGAGTATCTCTTCAGCAAAGACCCCTCAAACAGAGACACAAAAAGATAAAAATATTCAGATATTTAGTGTCGATAATGCAAAAGGAGACATCACAGCTAAAAGTATTGAAAAAGCTTTTAATGACAGTGGCTTGGTTGTTGATGTCAATAACAATATGAATTCAATTTTTGAAAAAAGATATAAGCATGTGCACCATAAAAATTATAATTTGGCAATATTTCACAATGATAAGTCCATTGTAAAACTGGCTAAAAAATACCCAACTATAGGTTTGATCACACCACTTTCTATGTCAATCTATTCAAATGATGCAAAAAAAACCATTAATATTTCTACATTATCTTTAGCTGGAATGGCTAGAATTACTAAAATTCCTTTAACCGATCCGGATTTAATAGACTATGCTAAATTAATAGACACAGCAGTGCATAAAGCATTACCAAATGGAGTATATCTATCGGTAAGCCATACTATTGAAACTGCAAACAAACCTTTGGTTACTGAGTTCACAACAGAACTTGAAGTTGAAGAAGGTTCAACCTATACTGAGGCAAAAGAGGCATTGAAAGAAGAATTTGAAAGTGAATTGGGACCGGTTGGGTTTCTTGTACCAAAATCTTATAAACTTCAAGAAACTCTATTCAAAGAGAATGGACTTACTGATTATGATTTTTTCGATACTTACTCAATTATAAGATTTAATGCTATCTATCCAGTATCTAAAGAGCATCCGGATGCCGGTGCATATGCTCCTTTTTCACTTCTTATCTATAAGAAAAAAGGTGAAGATACAACACATATAATATACCCGTCTATCGATAACTGGATCAGTGATCTTGATATTACCGATAAAGAGACTGTTAAAGCAGTGCAGGAAACACAAGATAAGATAAAAAATATTCTTAACGAACTTACGGAATAGTTATTTCAACTTCCTATGTTTTACATGGGAAGCTATACTTCATTTAGAAAAAGGAATCACAAATATGTCACTCTCTCCAAATGATAAAAAGATCATTCTAGACAGCATTAGAGACATTCCAGACTTCCCAAAACCCGGTATTATCTTTAAAGACATCAGCACCATGCTCAATAATCCAAAGGCATTCAAAACACTAATGGATCATTTAGCAAACCGATACAGAGCCTATGACCTTGACTACATCGCAGGTATCGATGCACGAGGCTTTATTTTTGGTGCTATCTTGGCAGACAGACTGGGTGTAGGCTTCGTTCCTGTACGTAAAAAAGGTAAACTTCCCTACACTACTGTAGCAGAGAAGTATAGCCTTGAGTACGGCTTTGATGAAGTGGAGATACATATAGATGCCTTTGGTGAAAATGGCTGCTGTACTACAGGCGAGCCTTCCAAAGTACTTCTTATCGATGATCTCATTGCTACAGGCGGTACAGCCAAAGCTGCGGCAAGCCTCATAGACAAAGTGGGTGCAAAGTGTGTAGAAGCCTGTTTTATCATGGAGCTTGGTTTCCTTAATGGACGTGAAGGATTCAGTGCTCCTGTTTATTCTGTATTGGAGATTGATTAACACTTTAGGCAGAAATTGATTCTGCCTCTACAACCTTTACCCCTCCCTAACCTCCACTTTGCTATAATCCTTACAAATAATTTCCTCTCTTGCCAACGGCAAAGCTTTAGTGAGAGGAATTTGTAAAGAGCTTTGCTTTTTACAAAGGAGAAAAGATAAACCATGGATTTAAGTAAAGAGATATATATCCCAAAACAAAGCCCGTTTGACCCGGATGAGAATGGTCATTTTGGTAAATTTGGTGGACGTTTTGTGCCTGAAACACTTATGCCGGCACTTGAACAGCTTAGACTTGACTACGAAAGCATACGTTTTGATAAAGATTTTTGGGCAGAGGTAGACTACTACTACAAAAACTATGTGGGACGTCCTTCTGCACTCTACTTTGCAGAGAACCTTTCTAAAGAGCTGGATGCAAAAATCTATCTCAAAAGAGAAGATCTGAACCACACAGGTGCACATAAAATTAATCACTGTGTAGCACAGGCTATTTTGGCTAAGAGACTGGGCAAGAAGAAAATTATTGCTGAGACAGGTGCAGGACAGCATGGTGTGGCTACAGCTACTGTAGCAGCACTTTTTGGGCTTGAATGTGAAGTTTTCATGGGTGCCAAAGATGTGGCACGCCAAGAGCTTAATGTCTTTCGTATGAAATTGCTCGGTGCTAAAGTACATGCTGTTGAGTCTGGGAGTAAGACCCTTAAAGATGCAATGAACGATGCCATTCGCCACTGGGTGACCCATGCAAGAGACACCTACTACCTCATAGGAACCGTTGCTGGTCCTCACCCCTACCCTATGATGGTGCGTGACATTCAGTCTATCATCGGTTGGGAAGCCAAAGCACAACTTGATGTTGTAGAAGGCTGTCTACCTGACAAGGTCATTGCCTGTATCGGTGGTGGAAGTAATGCTCTGGGTATCTTCAGTCACTTTTTGAAAGATGAAAGTGTAGAGTGTATCGGTATTGAAGCAGGAGGAGAAGGACTCGACTGTAAACACGGATGCTCTCTTGAAAAAGGAAGCCCCGGAGTACTTCATGGACAACTCTCTTACCTCCTTCAGGATGAAGATGGACAGGTACAAGA
>Ga0256827_10002433_pt1 | contig 12003 bp, 11 predicted proteins | sample CV84metaG_FD_185977 | JGI IMG/M metagenome (GOLD analysis project Ga0256827, IMG submission 185977) | Hydrothermal vent microbial communities from East Pacific Rise, Pacific Ocean - CV84 | ecosystem: Environmental > Aquatic > Marine > Hydrothermal vents | place: Pacific Ocean: East Pacific Rise... | reverse complement strand
CGGTGGTGAAAATACCGTCGGCATCGAGCCCGAGTTCCCGGTGCAGGAGAGCGGGCGGGCCGTGCGGGATGAAGCGGTCGGGAATCCCGCAGTTGACGATCCGGGCCGGGAAAGGACCGCGGGCCGCGGCAAACTCCAGGACCCCGCTGCCGAAACCGCCGGCCACGGCATTCTCCTCGAAGGTAAAAACCCATTCGCACTCCTTGAGAGCGGCGGCCAGCAACCCTTCATCCATGGGTTTGACGAAGCGGCAGTCAAGCACCCGGCATTGCAGATTCTTTTCCGCGGCCAGACGTTCGGCCGCGGCCCGGGCCGGGGCCACCAGCGATCCGGTCGCCAGCAGAGCAACTTTGTCCCCTTGCATCAGCTCTTCCCAGCTGCCGACCGGAAGTTCCCGGAAATCGGCCTCGAGTTCGACCCCGACCCCCCGCCCCCGGGGATAGCGGATGGCCACCGGGCCGTCCATTTTCAGGGCCGTATAGAGCAGATGCTGCAGCTCGTTTTCATCGCGGGGAGCCATGATCGTCAGGTTGGGAATCAGGCGCAGGTAGGAGAGGTCGAAAACCCCGTGGTGGGTGGGGCCGTCTTCACCGACCAGGCCGGCCCGGTCGAGGCAGAGAACCACCGGCAGGTTCTGCAGGGCAACATCGTGGATAACCATGTCGAAGGCCCGCTGCAGGAAGGTCGAGTAGATCGCGACCACCGGCCGCAACCCCTGGCAGGCCATGCCGGCGGCCAGGGTGACGGCGTGCTGTTCGGCGATCCCGACATCGTAGACCCGGTCGGGAAACCTCTCCTGCATGATCCCGATCCCGGTACCGGCCGGCATCGCCGCGGTAATCCCGACAATCCGTTCATCATTCTCTGCCAGGGTCGTCAGGGTGCGGCCGAAAACCGCGGTATAGCTGGGTGGCGGCGGGGTCTCGGGAACCGCTTTGGCCTCCAGCTTGTGGCCGCTGGCGACCTCGAAAGGCCCGACCCCGTGAAAATGGGAAGGATCGTTTTCGGCCGGCTCATAGCCTTTGCCCTTGCGGGTTACGACATGCACGAGGATCGGCCCGTCGAGCCGGCTGACATTCTCGAAGGTGTCGATCAGGGTTTCAAGATCGTGGCCGGGCAGCGGCCCGACATACTGGAAACCGAGATCCTCGAAAATGGTGCCGACCGGAATCACGAACCCCTTGAAGGACTCCTCGGCCCGCTTGACCATCTTGAAAACGCTCTCGCCAACCTTGGGAATCTGGGTCAGCACCGATTTGACATCCTGGCGCAGCCGGTTGACGGCGGACCCGGTCAGCACCCGGTTGAGATAGGCCGACAGGGCCCCGACATTGGGAGATATCGACATCTCGTTGTCGTTGAGGACGACGATCAGATCCTTGTCGAGCGAACCGGCATGATTCAGGGCCTCGAAGGCGATACCGGCGGTCATCGAGCCGTCGCCGATGACCGCGACCACCCGCTGGCGCTTTTTCAGGTGTTCGGCCGCCAGGGTCATGCCGAGGGCGGCCGAAATCGAGGTGCTGCTGTGGCCGACCCCGAAGCAGTCATACTCGCTCTCCCCGCGCTTGGGGAAACCGCTCAGGCCGCCGGCCTGGCGCAGGCTCGAGAAACGGTCGGCCCGGCCGGTCAGGATCTTGTGAGCGTAGGCCTGGTGGCCGACATCCCAGATCAGCAGGTCCCGGGGGGTGGTAAAGACATAATGCAGACAGAGGGTCAGCTCGACGACCCCGAGCGAGGAGGCGAGATGGCCGCCGGTCTGGGATACGGTTTCGATGATCAACTGGCGAACCTCGTCGGCCAGTTGCGGCAGATCTTCAATCCGCAGGCTTCGCAAATCTTCCGGGGTCTTGATTTTTTCCAGCAGTGCAGTCATTTTATCGGGGTTCCTAGAGTAGATCTTCGAGCGAATAGTCGCAGCTGACGACGATCTTTTTGAGACGGTTCAATGCCGATTTTTCGAGCTGACGAATTCGCTCCCGGGTCAGGTTGAGCTGGCGGCCGATTTTTTCCAGAGTCTGGGGATCTTCGCCGTAGAGCCCGAAACGCTTGGTAATCACCAGCCGCTCCTTGGGGTTGAGTTCATCGAGCCAGCGCAGAATGATCTTCAAACGCAAATCGCGGTCGAGAATATCGAGAGGACTGTCGCTCTTCTCATCGGCCAGATGTTCGAGCGAAATCATGCCGTTGTCGTCATTCCGGCCGCCGCCGTTGCCGGGACCGCCGGCACTCAACGGCACCATGCTGTTGAGCCGGGCCATGGTCGGCGTAAACGAGGAGAAGTCGTGATCGATAAAATCGGCGACCTCCTCGAAACTCGGCTCCCGCCCGAATTCGCGGACGAACTTCTGTTTGCCCTTGAGATAGGTGTTGACCTCGTCGACGACATGGACCGGCAGCCGGATAATCTTGCTCTGGCTGATCAGGGAGCGGCTCATGTACTGGCGGATCCACCAGACCGCATAGGTTGAAAAGCGGCAGTTGAAATCCGGGTCGAAGCGTTCCACGGCCCGGATCAAGCCGAGATTGCCCTCTTCGATCAGGTCCTCGATCGGCAGTCCCCGGTTCTGGTAGTGTTTGGCGAGATGGACCACGAGCCGCAGGTTGGACTCGATCATCTTCTTCCGGGCTTCCTCGTCACCGGCCTGAACCCGCCGGGCGAGTTCGGTCTCCTCCTCTTCATCGAGCAGGGGAAAATTGCGGATCTCCTCGAGATAGGTGTCGAGGGAACCTCCCGAAATGACATGTTTGTCATCTCCCGCCACGGCGTCCCACCAATTTCACGAAACTGCAGGCCAGCAGCCGCTCTTTCCGGAAATCTCCCTCCGGCTGCCGGGTAAAGCGGTAGAGATACTCACCCTGGTCGTCGAGCAGGGGGATCAGCAGCCGGCCGCCGACCGCCAACTGTTCGAGCAGCGGCTTCGGCGGCGCCGTCGAGGCCACGGCCGAAACGATGATGGCATCAAACGGGGCGGCTTCGGCCCAGCCGTAATTGCCATCGAAGATTTTGACCAGAACGTTGGTGCAGTTGAGCTGGTCGAGCAGCTGCCGGGCCGGAATCGCCAGCGAACGCAGACGCTCGACCGCATAGACCCTCTCCACCAGGCGGGAGAGCAGGGCCGTAAGATAGCCCGAACCCATGCCGATCTCGAGCACTTTCTCGTCGCCAGCGAGATCCAGGGCGGCCAGCATGTAGGCCACGATATAAGGTTGGCTGATGGTCTGGCCGTCACCGATCGGCAACGGCGAATCCCCGTAGGCCTGGTGAGCCAGACCGGGATCGACGAAAAGATGCCGCGGGGTTTCGCGCATAACCTCGAGTACCCGGGCATCACTGACCCCCCGGGCCAGGATCTGCTCCTCAACCATCTTTTTACGCAACTGGGCGTAGTTCATAAAACTCCCGTCCCCTGCCTGATCAGAACTGACAATAAACCATTGATTTTAATTCAACCACGACCGAAATGCAAACAATAAGGCTTTATTCCTGTTCTTCCAGGTACTTTTCCGCCATGATCGCGGCCGTGGCCCCATCGGCGATCGCCGTCGCCACCTGGCGCAGGGGCTTGGTCCGGATATCGCCGGCCGCAAAGATCCCGGGACAGGAGGTTTTGGTATCCTCGCCGGCCTTGATGTAGCCGCGCTCGTCAGTCTCCACCAGGTCACCGACCACCTCACTGTTGGCCTGCATGCCGACATAGATGAAAACCCCGGCCACCGGCAGAACCCGCTCGGCCCCGCTTTTGACATCCTTGATGCGCACTCCCTCGACCCCGTTCTCACCGACGACCTCGGTCGGCACATGGGACCAGACGATCTCGATCTTGGGATTGTTAAAAGCCTTCTCCTGAACCACCTTCTCGGCCCGCAGCTGGTCCCGGCGATGGATAACGTAGACCTTGGAGGCGAATTTGGTCAGGAAAACCGCCTCCTCGATGGCCGAGTTGCCGCCCCCGACCACGGCCAGTTCCTGGTCCCGGAAAAAGGCCCCGTCGCAGGTCGCGCAGTAGGAGACTCCGGCCCCCCGCAACCGGTCCTCGCCGGGAATATTGAGCGGGTTCCAGCGGCTGCCGGCGGCGACGATAACGCTTTTGCCGAAGATCTCTTCCCCGTTGGCGCAGATCACGGCGAAACCACCGTCTTTGCATTCCACCTTGACCCCCTCCTGGAACTGGCGGACCTCAAGCCCGAAACGCTTGGCCTGGGCCTCGAACAGGGGACCAATTTCGGCCCCGGCAATGCCGTCGGGAAAACCGGGGTAATTTTCGACCATGTCGGTGGTGGCAATCTGGCCGCCCATCATCATCTTTTCCAGGAGCACGCATTCAAGCCGGGCCCGGGCCGCGTAGAGGCCCGCGGTCAAACCGGCGGGGCCGCCGCCGACAATCAGGACGTCATAATTTCCATTTTCACTCATAACTGGCTCCTTGTTCACTCATCCATACAGGGGTAGAGGTTGAAATTCTTTCCTTGGTAGACAAAGGTTTCAGCGGGCAGCTTATCAGGCAGCTGGTAGCTCCGCAACTTGAGAACCACCCGGCCGCCGGAACCGGTCACGGTGAAACGGCGGGCGAAGAATTTATCCTGCGGCCCGGCCTCCAGATCTTCCAGCATGATCCCAACCTGTTCACCATCACTCAGCAGCAAATTTTTGGCCAGCCGGTTCTCGGCAAGATTGCCGGAATAACTGATTTCACCACCGACCGCCAATTTTACATCCTCTTCCGGAACACTGAAAAGCAGCGGCCAGAAGTTGAGAAAACGACTGGTACTCACCCAGTCGACCTCGCCCTGACCCGGGAAACAGCCGGCCATGGCGGAGGTCCGGCCATACCAGGTCTGGTGCCGGCGGGCATCGGAAAGCCAGAAGTGGCCACCGGCAACCAGCAGTTGGCCGGCAACCGAGCCCCACGGCGTCAACCACTGGATCTTCATCCGGCCGGGCGGGGCCAGGAAGATCCGCACCCGGTTCTTGCCGTGCCGTCCGTCGGCCGTCTCCCAGGCCAGTACGGCCGTCGCCTTGAGGGCCGTAACCGGGGCCAGTTTCTCCCAGGCGGCACGGCCGCTCAAGCCGCCGGCAACCGGTGACGGTGGCGGAGCCGTGGAACAGGCGGAAAGCAGCAGGAAAAGGAACAAGAGCGACCCGACCGACAACCGGCCAATCCGGAAAAACTTCCGCTCCCTTTGCAACATTTCCGGCAAAACCGTAATTCCTCTCTTGTAAATTCCCGGCTAGCGCTGAAACCGTCTGCCGATCTCAGACCGCGACCAGCGGAAAAAAAACGGCCGGCCGTGGGGACAGGTCTGAGCGTTCGGGGTCTGATCGAGTTCGCGCAGCAGCTGGAGGACCTCGTCCCGCTCCAGCCGGCGGCCGGCTTTGACCGCCAGACGACAGGCCAGCCGGGCCCGGACGGCATCGAGCCCACTGCCACTGGTTCCCGAACCACCGGAACCAAGATCGGCCAGGGTCTCGAGAAAAACCCGGGCCCCATCAACCCCGTCGGCAAGCTGCGGCAGGCTGTGCAGCAGCAGGCTCCGGGGACCGAGCACCTCGAAATCGAAGCCCAGCTCTTCCAGCTCTTTTTTAAGCTCCTCGGCCCGGGCCTGTTCGGCCGGAGTGCAGTCCACCGGCAGCGGCAGCAGGAGGCGCTGGACGGCCGCCGGGTCGGCCTTTTTCAGCCGTTCAAACAGCACCCGCTCGTGGGCGGCATGCTGGTCGAGAACATAGCAGTCGTTCTCATCCTGGAGAATAATGAAGCTTTCCCAGAGGATTCCGACCAGCTCCAGCGAGGAGAAAAAACCTTCCGGCGACTCTCCGAGACCCGGCAGCTCCCGGGAAACACCCTCCGCTTCCTCGGCACCAGGAAAGGTCGGAAACGACTCCGCCCGGTACCCGCTTCCGGGGAAAGGGGCCGGGGCTTCCCGGAGCGGGCCGAAATAATCATTCTTCCGAAGCCTCGGACCCTTTTTTTCGCTTCCAGAACTCCCGGAAATGTTCTCATAAAAATCGGCCGGCAGTTCCGGGCTCCCGCCGGAACCGCCCCAGAATCGTCTCTCCCCGGACACCGCAGACTTTTCCGGGCCGCCGGCCGGCACAAATAACTCCGCTCCAGGTCCCGGGTAACCGCTCAGCACCTCGGCCACGGCCCGGCGGACCAGGCCGAAAAGCCGGCCCTGGTCGGCAAAACGGACCTCCTCCTTGGCCGGGTGGACATTGACATCGACCAGGCCCGGGGCGACTTCGAGAAAGAGCACCGCGGCCGGGTAGCGGCCCCGGGGTATGATACTTTCGTAAGCCTTGAGCAGGGCATGGAGCAGGGCCTTGTCACGGACCGGCCGGCGATTGACGAAAAAGTAGATGTGCCGACTGCTGGAACGCTGGACCTGGGGCCGGGTGACATAACCGGTCAGGCCGATTTCGGAACCATCGGCCGCGATCTGTAACAGTTCGCTTTCCGGATCGACCCCCAAAACCGCGGCCACGCGGTCGCTCTCGCGGTCGCCGGCAGTCAGGTTGAGCAGCTTGCGGCCGTTATGCTCGAGCCGAAAGCTCACCTCGGGATGGGCCATGGCCAGACGCTGAAGACGATCGAGAACCGCGTTCCGTTCGGTATTGGTGGTCTTGAGAAATTTTTTCCGGGCCGGAACCGGAAAAAAAAGATCGGCCACCGTCACCCGGGTGCCGACCGGGGCCCCGATGCGGCTCTCGCTGATTCTACCAGCTTCACACTCAAGCTGGACCGCGGCCTCCATCACCCGGGTCCGGGTCACCAGGGAAAAGCGGGAGACCGCGGCGATGCTGGGCAGGGCCTCACCGCGAAAACCGTAGGTCGCAACCCCGAAAAGATCATCGGCCGAGCTGATCTTGCTGGTCGCGTGGCGTTCCAGGGCGAGCCGGGCCGAGGCCGCATCCATGCCGTAGCCGTTGTCGATCACCTCGATCAGCTTCTTGCCGCCCTCCTCGAGATTCACCCGGATCTGGTCGGCCCCGGCATCGAGGCCGTTTTCCACCAGCTCCTTGACCACCGAGGCCGGCCGCTCCACCACCTCGCCGGCGGCGATCTGGTTGCAGACCTCGGGCGGCAGCCGCTCTATCCGGATATCCATTTCTTCAGTTTCCTTCAACTCCGGCGATCGTCATAGTCCCGCATGATCTCATCCGGGATCAGGTGCAGGAAAAGCCGGCAGGCAAGATATAAAACCAGCAGATCGTCAACCTGGCCGAGGCCGGGGATCACGAAATCGGGAATCAGGTCGTAAAACGAAAAAAAGTAGACCACCGCCGCCAGCGGGATCAGTTTCAGGTACCAGGCCACCCGGCGGTCCCGCAGCAGGGCCAGGCAGAGGCGTCCCGAGCGCAGCAGACGCTGCCACCAGCCGGGATCGGTATAGAGATTGCGGTTATAGGGGCTCATTGTCTTGCGGCCAGGTAATTCTCGACCTCGGCGACCAGGGCCTCGACCAGCTCGTTCTCCGGCAGCTTGCGCAACACCTCACCGCGACGAAAAAGCAGGCCGACGCCGCGGCCCCCGGCAATCCCGAAGTCGGCGTGCCGGGCCTCGCCGGGCCCATTGACAACGCACCCCATGACGGCGATCTTCAAAGGCTCCCGGATATGGGCCAGGGCCTTTTCCACGGCCTCGGCCAGAGCGATCAGCCCGACCTCGGTGCGACCGCAGGTGGGACAGGAGATGAGCTCGATGCCCCGCTGCCTGAACCCCAGGCTTTTGAGGATTTCGTAAGCGACGAAAACTTCATCCTCCGGGGCCGCGGTCAGAGAAACCCGCAAGGTATCGCCCAGGCCTTCATGCAGCAGCAGGGCGATGCCGACAGCCGATTTGACCGCCCCGCGCAGCCGGGTGCCGGCCTCGGTAATACCGATATGAAAGGGGTAGTCGACCTTTTCCGCCAGGATCCGGTAGGCCTTCAGGGTGGCCATGACATCGGAGGATTTGAGCGAGATCTTGATAAGCTCGAAATTCTCTTTTTCCAAAAGCCCGACATGCTGCAGGGCGCTTTCGACCAGGGCTTCGGGCGAATTGCCGTAACGGTCCAGAAGCTCCCGGTCGAGAGAGCCGCCGTTGACCCCGATGCGGATCGGCACCCGCCGGTCGCGGCAAGCGGCCACCACCTCCCGGACCCGGGCGGCCGAACCGATATTGCCGGGGTTGAGCCGGAGCGCGTCAACCCCCTCTGCAACCGCGGCCAGAGCCAGGCGGTAATTGAAATGGATATCGGCAACCAGGGGAATCGTGATCGCCCGGCGAATCCGGCCGAGTTCGGCGGCCGCCGCCGGATCGGGCACCGCCACCCGGACAAGCTCGCAGCCAACCGCCTCCAGGCGCTTGATTTGGGCGATGGTAGCCTCGGCATCCCGGGTATCGGTGTTGGTCATCGACTGGACCGAAACCGGGGATCCACCCCCGATATCGAGCCCGCCGACGGTGATTTTCCGGCTTGTCCGCCGCCTCTTTTCCGGCAAAATTCCGCTCTCCTGAAAAGCCTGTTGACAATCCTTCGGTCAATCCTGCAAAGATACCATTATTGGCCGGAATCCTCAAGCGCTAAACGCGGTAAAGCGACCGCCACGAATCCTGCGTACCTCCCGCAAAACGCAAAAAAGGGGTGCGGCTTTCAGCCACAACCCCCTAATCTACGAAGACCAGTCTATCACAGAGCAAAGATCCGCCGCCACTAGCTCCGAACCACCTTTTTCAACCCCTGTAAAACGTGGCGGGCGGCCAACTTGGGGTGTTCCTTGAACATCCGGGGCCCGGCATAACGCATGACCTCGATGATCCGCTCCCGCATCGAAGGCTTGTAGCAGTGGATCGGACACTTGCCACAGGTCGTCCGCTCCTCCCCCAGGGGGCAGCGGGCGACCCGCTCGACGGCATAGCCGAGAAGTTCTTTACACTCCGGGCAGGGCGGGTGGGAACAGTTGTGATGATCGCGACAGTAAAGCTTGATCATCACCCGGATGGTTTCGCCCTCGGCTTTCAGCTCGGACTCGGACAACTCCGGCCGGTCGGTTTTCATGTCGCGCATCGACCCTGACAATCAATAGCGGAAATTGACATTGAAATGAGCGACATAGTCGGGACCGTCATCGGCCAGCCCGATCCCGACCCCGGTCGTGACATCGAAATGCTTGCCCAGCGGTACCACTACCTGGGGTACGATCTCGAACTTGGTGTAGTCACCGAGATCGCCCTGGTAGACCAGTTCCAGGGCGGGATAGGCCCAGACCCCGGGACTGGGAACCCGGGGATTGTAGACCAGGGCCAGCGAGGCGTCAGCCAGCCAGAAGATATCGTCATCGGGATTGTCGATATAAATGTCATCCGAATCCCAATAGTAACGGCCGCCGAGATTGGCCACCAGATCCCACCAGGAGTTCAGGGCATGATCCATCCGTAAACCGAAGAGCCAGACGGCACCGCGGTGGTTGTAGCGGTCAACTTCATCATTGTTATCGTCTTCCACCTCCAGATAGTGGAGAATGTAGCCGACCCCGGTGGTCACCGAGACATTGTAGCCTTTCGGGCCGTCCGCCTGCATGAACTGATAGTCGAGATTGATGCTGGGAAAATCAAGGATACCGCCGCTGCCGGAAATATCGACATCGATCCCCTCGGGATAGTCAATCCCGTTGCCGTCGGCATAGGCGGTGGCGTCGCCATCGGTATAGGCGGGATAGTAGAAACGAAACTGGAGCTGCTTGAGCAAAGGAACCGTCAGTTCGAAATCGATGTTATAGCCATCGAAGTCATCGGCCTCTTGAAGTTTCATACTGTCGAAATAATGAATACCTCCCCGCACCGTCACGGTGGAAACAGTCTGGGCATAATAGGAATTGAGCGGCTTGATGTCACGACCGGCGGCCAGTGCCCGCCCCGCGAAGCCACTGCCTCCCCACGGCAGAAGCAGAAAAACTGAAACCACTGCAACAATCAATCGGGTACGTGTCATTTTCATTCTATCTCCTTCGAACCAAGACGATGCAACAAAGCCGGCACTCAAAGCCGGCTCTCCGGAAAGACCGATCATCACCGGATTGAAAAATCTATTTTCCTGATCCCGGCCGATCCTAGACTTTTTTCTACACCTAAAGCACGGTACTGTAAAGAAAAAATCTGCCGGGCAAAGATCCAACTTTAGAGTTGACTTCAGCCCGCTTCACGCCTAACGTAATTTTTGCGAGTCCTTACAGATACAAGATGAATAACAGATCACCACGTCTTTTCAATCCCCTTTATAAACTGCCCCCTCAGGAGAGTGCAATGAAAAGCTTTCGCCGAGAACTCTGGTTCGAGACCCCGACCCGTCGAGCCTTCATCAACATCACCCCCGAAGTCGAAAAGTGCCTGGCCGCCAGCGGCATCCGGGACGGCCTGTGCCTGGTCAACGCCATGCATATCACCGCTTCGGTCTTCATCAACGACGACGAATCGGGCCTTCATCACGACTTCGAGGTCTGGCTCGAAAAGCTGGCCCCGCACGCCCCCACTTCCCAGTATCAACACAACGGCTACGAGGACAACGCCGACGGTCATTTGAAGCGCCAGATCATGGGGCGGGAGGTGGTGATCGCGGTCACCGGAGGACAGCTCGATTTCGGTCCCTGGGAACAGATCTTCTACGGTGAATTCGACGGCCGCCGGCGCAAACGGGTACTGGTCAAAATCATCGGCGAATAATTTTTTTGAAAATTCCGGAATTCCTCCGATAAACCGGCAAGAGCACGGGCTTTCAGGGCCACGTTGAAGGCCCCGGAAACACCAACCCAGTCAGACGGAGGACAGCATGAGAATCTCAACCGAGTATCTTTCCACCGGAAAAAAACTCTCCAGAACCATCATCACCCTGGTCGTGACCCTGCTTCTCTCAAGCCTGGTTCCCACCCCGGCCTTCTCTTCCAACCAGCCGGGTCCAACCGATGCCGGCCGCCTCTCCCGCGCCCTCGCCAACCGGGAAGAGATCGTTACGGTTCGCCTGGTCGGGGTGACCTCGTACGAAACGACCAGGCTCTTCCAGAACCTGCTGAACCAGATCGATGGCGTCATCGAAGTCAAACCCTACCGTTTCAATCTGAACCCTGACCGGCCCCGGCTCTGCAGCGCCGAATGGCGGGTCAGACTGGTCGGCGAAGACCTGTTCCAGCTTGAAAGCTCCCTTTACCACCGCCTCCGGGAGATCGCCGTAACCCGGGCCGGTGAATTTCCCGAACTCACCCGCGACCTGACCCCCATGGAAATCAAGAGTTTGGGGTTCATCGAACCACGTCAAGCCGGAGCCCGTTTCCTGACCTTCGTCCAGGTCCGCCGGGTGGCCGACAACCAGCATCCCTCCTGGCCCGACTGCAGCCGGGGATGCTGTCCCGTCGATTCCCGGAGCGACTCTTTCAACCACGGTTTTGAATAATTACCGTTTTTCCTATTATCCGAGGCTGGAAAACTGTTTTTTCAGGTTGCACTTTCCATTGGAATTCTGTAATTAATAACAGCTAACGTAAACTGTCGGGAATAGAACGGGGGGATAAAATGAAAATCCTGAGAACTTTTATTCTGGTCGGCCTGCTGGGGCTGCTGGCCGCCTGTGCCGGGGCTCCGGTCAACCAGGCTCCGACCACGGCTGAGCAGATGCTCGACCAGCGCATCGAAACCCTGCTTGATGATCTCCTTTCCGACCAGCACCTGACCGCCGGCGAAACCGCGCCGGCTACAGTGGTTCCCGGTTCAGCCCTCAATGGGGAATATTTCAGCCGCCTCGAAGAACTGGTCTGTGAACGCCTGGCCACCCGTCTCCGGGAAACCCATACCATTTTCTCCCTCTCGCGGCAGAACTGGTTTGAACTGCGGGCCGGACGTCCCCTGGCCTTCCAGGATCAGCCCCCGGACCGCCGTCAGCTTCTACAGGCGGCCGTCATCTACAAGGTGGAAATCACCGCCGACACGGTTTTAGACCGGATCAACGCCACGATCTCGGCCGGCAGTACCAACG
>Ga0256827_10002432_pt1 | contig 12004 bp, 13 predicted proteins | sample CV84metaG_FD_185977 | JGI IMG/M metagenome (GOLD analysis project Ga0256827, IMG submission 185977) | Hydrothermal vent microbial communities from East Pacific Rise, Pacific Ocean - CV84 | ecosystem: Environmental > Aquatic > Marine > Hydrothermal vents | place: Pacific Ocean: East Pacific Rise... | reverse complement strand
ACCCTGCTTGCTAAACTTAAAAAAAGCAACAACACCCAAGCGTGGCTCGAATTTGAAGCCCTCTACAGCGGCTTCATCCTAAGCCTTATTCGACGAATGGGAATCAATCAACACGACGCCGAAGACATCAGCCAAACCGTTCTCACCAAAGTGTGGCAAAAAATAGAAGACTTCGAATACAGCAAAAATCGAGGAAAATTTCACAACTGGCTCGCCGCCATGACCCGCAACACTGTCCGCGATTTTTTTCGCATAAAAAAGAATTTCATCACCGGGCGCGATGCCGTCGAATACCAAGAAGAATATTTAGACATCGAAGAACACGTCCTTCCCGACATCGAAAACCTCGCCCGAGAAGAGTGGGTTCTGCACATCACAAACCTTGCTTGGAACAACATTAAAAACGACCTCTACGAAACCAAACGCGCTGTTTTTAAATTGATTTCTCAAGAAATGCCCAATCGCGAAATTGCGCAACAACTCGGTATTTCAGAAGCCAGTGTCCGTGTCTACAAAGCAGAAGTCTTCGAAAAAATGCGTGCTGAAATCACCCGCCTCAACCAAACTGTAGAATAGCTTTGTACTAGCCCGCTACACTCACCCCGAAAAAGATCTCTGCGATTTGACGGGATTAGAAGCTGTAGCCCATATTAAAGTTAAAACGCCCTTTTCCAGTTTGTCCGTCTTCATCGTAGTAGGTGATGGGCCAGGCGTAGTCGACTTGAAGGGGAAGACCACGCATGTCAATTCGGATCCCGATTCCGGCGTCGTCGTTATATCGTGAGGTGTCGAAATCCATGGGATCTGCATTTACAAATCCAATGTCATAAAAGGTGGCAAAGCGGACTTTGTTCCAAATGGGAATGGTGTATTCGAGGGTGCAAAAAACGGAGGTTTGTCCACCGATGGGTTCGTTGTTGATGTCTCTTGGTCCCACATCTCGATAGTCAAATCCACGAAGGGTGTGCCCTCCACCAAGGAAGAGCCGGTCAAAGATCGGTACAGAATCACTGTCGCCGTAGTAATCGACCGATTCAATTTGACCACGAATATTGAACACCGCATCACCGATGAGGGGCCAATATTTGGCAGAACGAAGACGCAAGCCGTACAGGTCGGTTTCGCCACCGAGGATGCCGCCTGCGACGTAAGGGGTGATGATGGTTTTGTTGCCTCGTGTGGGGATGTCGAATCGATCGCGCGAGTCTCGTGAAAGGGGGAAGGAGAGGCTGCTTTTAAGGCGATCGCCCGCCTCATTTTTTATGGCATCAGAGGCATTTGTTGCAACGTTGAAGACGTCAAAGTTTTCGATGGTGTATGCGATGGTTGCTCGGGAGAAGCTGATGAAGGGAATGGGTTTGGTTAGGGAGAAGCGAGCTCCATTATTTTCCTGGTCGTAGTCGTCGGAAAAGTAGCGGGATTCGTGGTGATAAAAGTTGACGCCGAGTGCAAGTCTTCTGTTGAGGAACCAGGGTTCTTTGAAAATAACATCGAGGTCGTTACGTTCGGTTCCGATGGTGGCACGAATTTTTGCTTTTTGCCCCCCACCGATGGGCGGCCAACTGGTGAGGTCGAAGTTTCCTTGTGCAAGTTCAACGTAGGCCGAGATGGAGTCGATGCTTGAAAGACCAAGTCCCACGGAGAACTGACCGGTTTCTCGTTCTTTTACTTGAACATTCAGATCGTATTGATCGCTCTTTTCGGTAGGTACAGGTCGAATGGAAACAAAGGAGAAGTAGTTCAGGTTTCGGAGACGGTTTTCAGAACTCTTCATATAGCCCCGATTAAATTTTTCGCCGGGGTAGACAACCAATTCGCGGCGGACAACTTTGTCTTTATTTCGTTCGGTTCCGATGATGTTAATATTTCTAATATACCCGATTGAGCCTTCGGTAATGTGGTAATTAATATCGACGGTGGCTTTTTCTGCGTGAGGGGTAAAGAGGGGTTTTACGCGGGTTTGAACATAGCCTCGATTGCCGTAATAGCCTCGGATGGCCTCGCTTCCTTTTTCAACATTTCTGTAGGCGGCAATATCGCCGGTTCGAAGAAGGATGCCGGGACGAAGCTCTTTTTCAGTAAAGGTTTTCATTCCCGTGATGGAGATTTTTCCTACGCGATATTGAAGCCCTTCATTGACGGTAAAGATAAGTTTGGCATCGGTTGATTTTTTGTATTCGATTTTCGGTGAAGAAACTTCAACATCGAGGTACCCTTGGTTCATAAAGTACGATTTAATGGAAAAGACATCGTGGTCTACGTTGTCTGGATTGTATCTTCCCGAGTTCGTGAAAAAGGAGAAAAATCCCTTTTGCTCTTGTTTCATCATCTTTCGAATATCTTTTGAGGTGACCTCTTTTTTCTTTCCTCGCAAAAATTTGGGGACCAGTGCCGTGAGAAATCGCATGGTTAACCCTTTATCCACAATTTTGTTATTTCCTTTAAAAACAATTTTTTTGATTACGAGTTCACTTCCTTCGACGATTTTAAAAGTGACGCTTACGGTTCCGTGTTTTTTGTCGACCTTTTTTTCCCAGGTTACTTTTGCGTCGGGGTACCATTGCAACCGATATTTTTCTTTAATTTTGATGGCGGCTTGGGTGAAGGTAGAATCGTCTGCGAATTGGTTAATTTTTAGCTCAGACGCTTTAAAAACTTTCCGATCGCTAATGACCTTTTCGCCAATGGTTACGATTTTAACGGAGGTGAGTTTGTATTTATTAACTACGGTATAGATTAACGTAACGCCCGTTTTATCTTGATCCATTCGTGCATCGACGAAGGAGAAACGTTTGGTATCTCTCATTCGGGTTACATCGGTGGCGATGGAAGAGATAATGGTTTGAACATCGGGGACCTCTTGGCCAACTTTAAAGGAGGTAAAGGCCTTAACGGAGCTCATGTCGTACTCCTCGCCTTTTTGATTCACAATTTTAATTGCTTTAATAATTTCTGCTTGGGAATAGAGCAGTGTTGCAAAAAGCAGAACAAGAATTTGAATGGGTTTTTTCATGCGTTTTAAGGGGGTTAATTTTTATGAAGAGTAGTCGGGATCTTCAAACTGGGCTCGGTCTTCGAAACGAGTATATTCTTTGATAAAAGACATCTGAATTTCACCGGTCTCACCATGTCGAAATTTAGCAACATCCACAATGGCTAAATTGTCTTGATTGCGCTCTTCTCCTGTTTTGTAGTAACTGTCGCGATAAAGAAGAAGAACCACATCGGCATCTTGTTCGATGGCACCCGAATCGCGCAAATCAGAAAGTTTAGGGCGATTGTTTCCGCCGGCGCGCTGTTCGTTTGCACGACTCAGCTGACTTAACACCAACACAGGAACATTCAACTCTTTCGCCATCGCCTTAATCGCTCCAGAAATCGCCATGGTTTCTCGTTGCCGCCCATCTTTCGAAAATTTGGAATAGTTCATCAATTGCAAATAGTCGATTACAATCAGCTCGATTCCATAGCGTGCTTTCATCCGTCGAGCGCGCGAACGAAGCTCAACCGCCTCCAAACCAGGTGTATCGTCGATATATATATTGGCTTTCGAAAGCCGATCGACCGCTTCAGTAAGTTTTACATGGTTTTCGGAACTTAAATGATTTCGAACCACCTGCATTGAAACTCGCGCATTGGAAAAGAGCATTCGCCGAACCAACTGCTCGCGAGACATTTCCAAACTAAAGATGCCAACCGGAACCCCTTTGTGATCTTTTGCGAGCAAACCCAGCGCCGCATTTTCAGCAATATTCATGGCCAAAGATGTTTTACCCATCGCAGGTCGAGCAGCAAGAACAATCATATCGGTTTTTGCCAAACCACGAAGGCGCTCATTCAAGCCTCGGTATCCCGTTGTTACGCCGTGATCGATGTCATTTGGATCTTTATTGATTTCAGTAAATGCGTGCTTAACCGACTCTTTCCAATCTGGAATTTTGGTTTGGCTACCGTGTCCGCCCAAATCAAAAAGAGTTTCTTCAGCACTACTTAAAAGTAAATTCGCCTCATCCTCGCCCTTAAAAGCGGAGTCGCAAAGCGTGTTCGAATAGTCGATCAGTTTGCGGTAAAGATTTTTTTCCTGAACAATATCGCAATAATATTCAACATGCGCAGAGACCAGCGTACTTTCTTGCAGTTCAACAAGATAGTCGTAGCCTCCCGCCTTTTCAAGAGCATTATGCGTCTTAAGCCACTCCGCAATCGTGATGGCATCCATCACCACATTGGCTTGGCTCATTTCAGTTAACTGCTCGAAAAGCACCTGATGGCGACGGTCATAAAACGAGTCGCTACTCAGTTGCTTTGCTAAGCACTTATCCAGTGCACTAGAGGGATCTAAAAGAACAGACCCCAGCACCCCTCGCTCGGCTTCCTCGCTATGCGGGGGGATCCGGAGTCCTGCACCTAGACCCTCTGGCATCATTTCTCTTCTACAATCCAGACCTTAAGTGTGGCTGTAACTTCGGCATGCAGTTTAATTGAAACATCAAACACACCCAACTCACGAAACGCATTGCTGAGTTTAATTTTAGTGTGATCAATTTCAAGACCCTGTTCTTTCAGCTTTTCAGCAATTTGTGGCACGCCAACAGAACCAAACATTTTTCCATTTTCGCCCACTTTTGCTGCAATCGTGCATTCGATGCTTTCGAGTTTCTTTGCCAACTCTTCTGCGGCCGTTTGCTCTTTTTTCAATAGAGCAAGGCGCTCGGTTCGTTTCTTTTCGATTTGTCGTTTTTTTCCTTCTGTAACCACCGTAGCGATTCCTTTAGGAAAAAGGTAATTACGAGCATATCCATCGGCAACTTTCACGATGTCGCCTTCAATGCCCAATCCTTCAACCTGATCCATTAATAAAACTTCTGTAGCCATAACCTGTTCCTTTTCTATAATTAGCGGATGAGCCCAACAACCCGCGCACGGCGGATGGCCCGTTTAATCTGACGTTGCTGCTGGGCATTGGTTCCCAACAAGCGACGGCTCAAGATTTTGCCTCGGCTTGTCATAAACTTTTTCAAAAGTTCGGCATCCTTGTAATCGATTTTATCAACCCCTTTAAGTAATTCAGGGTCGCGTTTATATTCATCTCTTTTATTTCTACGTCGCATAATCATTTTTCCTTATTTGCTTAAAACGGTACATCGTCATCATCATCTGGCTCTACCTCGGGCGCAGGTGGTGGCGTTTCTACTGCAGGAGCCGAAGCCGACGGAGCAGTAGTCGAAGGGGCAGAAGCCGAATCAGAAGAGCGAGAAGACGACCCTAAAAACTGGATACGATCTGCGCGTACGCGCAATTTCGTCCGTTTTTCGCCATCCTTATTTTCCCATTGATCCAATTGCAAACGACCTTCCACAAAAACCGGGGACCCCTTGTGCAGATATTCCGAGGCGGTTTCCGCCTGCCGACCCCACACCACAATATCCACAAAACAGGTATGCTCAACAAGCTCACCTGCCTTATTTTTAAAGCTTTCATTAACAGCAAGTCCAAGATCGGAGACCGCAACCCCCGACGGCGTATATCTCAATTCTGGATTACGCGTAAGATTTCCTATTAGTAGTACCCGATTATAGCTGGCCATATTAAGCCTCCTGCACCTCATTTTCGGTTAATGTTTCACTCTCTTTTTCGACCTCTTCTCCCAAAACAAATTGTACACGGAACACATCCGTCGCAAGCTTCAAACGCTTCTTAAACGCATCCAACTTCTGGCCATCAAGCCGAAGCATCAAAACCACATAATACCCCGCCTTCTTCTTTTGCATAGGACGAGCAAACGTCTTTTTGCCCAAACGCGTTGTGCTTTCAAGCGTTCCACCTAATTTTTCAAGCTCTCTTTTCACACCAAGAATCGCTTGGTCGAGACCCTCTTCATCTAACGTTTCTGGGAAAATGAACATTCCTTCATACAATGTTTTCACTATTTTACTCCTTAATTAATCCTGTTTTTTTGGTTGGTTGAATGTATTCATCGTCTGTTCAATTCCAACGGAAAAAATACTTTCTACCGCATCTGCGGCACGTTCTACAACCTTTTCTAGTCTAAAAGTTTCGTCCTTGGTAAAGTCACCTAACACAAATTCAATAAGATTCATCTGTTTTGGAAGCGGGCCAATCCCCACCCGGATGCGAGGAAATTTTTGGGTTTGCAACCAGTCGTTCACCGACTTCATCCCATTATGGCCTCCTCCCGATCCCTTCGCTCGCACCCGAATCTCTCCAAGTTCAAGCTCCACATCATCATAAATAAGAACCAATTCAGCAGGCGAAACCCGCCATTTTTTCATCGCTCCAAAAACCGCTTTTCCACTACGGTTCATAAATGTGGTCGGCTCCAAAAGAGCCCACGATTTGGTTTTCACCCGCGCTAAGCGAGCCGGGAACCAAAACATCTTTTTAAATGTAGCATTGTGTCGTTGAGCCAGTCGTTCCACCACCATAAAACCAACATTGTGGCGAGAAGTGGCATATTCAATTCCTGGATTACCCAGCCCAACAACTAACTTCAAATGAATCTCCTCCCCCTACGGGTAAAAAATAATAATTACTCAGCACCTTCATCCGAAGAGTTCTCAGGAGCCGCAGCACCCTCCGCACCTTCAGCAGCAACCTCATCGTCCTCTTCCTTCTCCTCTTTCGGTTCAGAAACCGACACAATAATTGCAGCAGGATCAGAAAGCACATTAAACGTTTTGCCCAAATCAATATCCGAAACCAACAACGCATCGCCAATCTCAAGTGCAGAAATATCGACCTCAAGCGACTCCATCATATCCGCAGGCAAACACTCCACAGAAATTTCATGCAACACCTGCTCCAGCACACCGCCAGCCTTCACGCCTGCCGACTCGCCAACCAACTCAATCATCAAATTCACTCGAATCGTCTCATTGGCATTCACTTCCTGAAAATCAACATGAAGCAACTCGCTATTCACCGGATGGTGCTGCACATCTTTCACCAACACCTGAACATTCTTCTTATCCAGCATAACATCCAAAAGCATCGTTTCACTAAAGTGATGCTTCAAAATAAGCTCAAAAGCATGGGTATCCATTTCAACCGCAACACCCGCGTCACCTTTTCCATAAACAACGCCAGGAAGAGTGCCTGTCCGACGCATCCGCCGAGCATTCGATGAACCTTGCAGTGTTCTTTTCTTTAGAATCAATTTTGTTTCTTCCATGGGGTCTTTCTCCTATAATTATATCTCGAATAGCGAACTGACCGACTGATCGTTATGAATTCGACAAATGGCATCCGCCAATATATCCGCAACCGACAAAACAGTTACTGAAAAATCGGGCCACTTGCGCTGTGGAACGCTATCTGTTGTTACAAGTTCATTAATCGGGGATTCCTTCAATCGATCAATCCCCTTCTGAGTTAAAAGTGAGTGGGTAACCGCCGCACGAATCGACTTCGCACCAGCCTTCTTCAGCAAACCCGCCGCCGCCGTCAACGTCCCCGCCGTCGATGTCATATCATCCACCAACAACGTATGGCATCCCGCCACATCGCCAACCAAATGATTCGCAATCACATCCGAGGCACTCTTGCGCTGCTTTCCAACCACCGCAATCCCCGCATTAAGCAACTGCGAATACGCATCCGCCATCTTCAATCCACCAGCATCCGGCGAAACCACCACCAAATTATCCAAATTCTGCGTGCGCAAATACTTCACAATCACCGAGGCCGCATACAAATGGTCCACCGGAATATCAAAAAATCCCTGAATTTGCTGCGCATGTAAATCCATACAAAGCACCCGATTCGCACCCGCCGCCACCAACAAATTGGCCACCAACTTTGCCGTAATCGGAACACGAGGTTGATCCTTCCGATCCTGCCGCGCATATCCAAAATATGGAATAACAGCCGTAATCCGCCGAGCAGAAGCCCGCTTCGCCGCATCAATCATAATCAGCAATTCCATCAAATATTCATTGGGATCCACCGACACCGACTGCACCAAAAAAAGATCTGCACCCCGCACATTATCTCGAAGTTTAACAAAGATTTCACCATCAGGAAAACGCGTAATATCGGCATCACAAAGCTCAACACCCATCGCCTGTGCAATGTGTTCTGCTAATTCTCGATGTCCTGTTCCTGATAAAATTTTCATAGCACTATTTACACTTAAGTGGTTGCCCGACCTGGGTTCGAACCAGGACCCTATGAGTCAAAGTCACATGTGCTTCCATTACACTATCGGGCAAACATACCATCCAAATTTGGCGGTTTTCTTCAATCCCTCCACACAGGAGTTTTCAAAAGAGCGAGAGACCATAGGTGGGACACCAAAAGAAGTCAAGCCACCAAATTAAACTTATTTCACCTCCACCCCAAATCAAACAAAAATCAACCCTCAAAAAACAGCCCATTTAAACGAAATTTTACCATGAAAAAACAATATTTTTTGCTACCATACGTTTAATTCAAAACATTAACCAACAAAGTGAGGTTCTATTATGAAAACCATATTTATTTTACTCTGCTCCACATCACTCGTCCTTTCTTCCATCGCAAAAAAACCCGATTCAACCAACTCCCCCAAAACCCAAACCGAAAAAAAACAGAAACGAACACCCGCCAAAAATAAAAAAATGCAAAAACGCAGAATGAAACTCATGGGCGAAATCCTTACAAAAATCGACGTAAGCCAACCCGACCAAGAAAAAATCCGAGCCCTCCAAAAAAAATACCGCGAACGCATGTTCAAAAACCGAACCCACATGGAAAAAGCCCGCAAAAAACTCGCCCTCCTCCAAAAACAAAACGCCTCCGACGCCGAAATCGAACTCGCCATCCAAAACATAACCAAAGTATTTGGAAACCAACTCCGCCTCCTCGTAAAAAACCGCCGCGAAATGGAAAAAATACTCGGCCAAACCAAATACCGTCAATTCATGCGCCTCGCCCGGAAACAATTCAAAAACCATCCCGGTCGGCACGACATGATGAGACAAAACCCCCAAAACAAACCCAGACGTTGCAAAGGCTGCAACTCCTCAGAACAACCTCGCCACCGACGTAGAAACCAAAACTAACCCACAACACAAAAACCCAAATGCAGTTCATCCAACAGATGAACTGCATTTTTTTATCCCCCGCCCTATCTTACCCAACAAAACCTTCGTTAAAAAAATATCTGCCCGATTTAACGAATCGGACATATCGTATTTATTCACGTTCATTAACGATTCAAATCTGTACCTATCCGAGGGATCTTCGGTTCTTGAAGGAACCTGCGATTACTTGCACGGATTAAGATTGCTTCTGTTTTACAAGAAGCGAGAGCAGATACGCAAATGCGATTAAAACAATAATAGTAGCACCTGCAGGAAGATCGGGCGTGTAGCTAATGGCCAATCCCAATGTGGAAAGCGTGGCACAAAGAAGCGTTGCCAACATCATACTTGTCGAAAGACGAAGACAAAACCGAGACGCAATAGCAGCGGGCAGGGTGAGCAAAACAATAACAAGCACAATCCCAACAATCGACACAAGCAACACCACCGTTAAAGCCACAAGTGCAAGCAGTAAAAAGTAGAACAGTTGAACGTGGATTCCTCGAAGACGAGCAAACTGTTCATCAAAACAGATGGCAGTAAATTGTTTGTGAAAAAGCAAAACCGTAATAAGCACAAGCAGATCTAATCCACCCAGTAGCAGTAAATTTTGGGGTGTAACAAGCAAAATGTTTCCAAAAAGGTAGCCCATTAAATCCTCACCGTAGCCCGGGGTACGCGAGATAAAAAGAACACCAGCAGCCATGCCAATTCCCCAAAACGCACTGATAGCCGTATCGATGCGTTCACGTGCGTGTAAGCTAATCCATCCAATAGAAAAGGCAGCAAGCAGGGCGGCAAGTAGTGCACCCAATAAAGGAGAAAAATAGGTCCAGCCATGAACCACTTGAAGATAACGCGCTAACCCAATCCCTCCTAAAACACAGTGCGCAATCCCCCCCGCAAGATAGGTGATGCGACGAGTAACAACATATGTTCCAACAATACCGCACGAAAGACTCGCTAAAAGCCCTGCAATAAGAGCAAATTGCAAAAAAGAGTAGTGTGCAACTGCATGAAAAAACTCAAACATGACGGTGCTCCTGATCGTGACGAACGGCGTGAATATGCTCGCCATACATATCGTGAATAAGATTTTCGTTGATCTCGCTCGTCGGATGCAAATGGACAAGACGGTTTACACAGACCACTCTTTCAACGTAGTGCGAAACAAAAGCGATGTCGTGTGTAACCACCGCAATGGTTAGCTCACTTTTAAGACGTTGAAGTAGATCATACAATTCATGCTCCACATAATCGTCCAGATTTGCAGTAGGCTCATCCAAAAGCAAAAGACGAGGCTCAGAAACCAGTGCACGAGCAATCAACACCCGTTGCCGCTGCCCGCCCGAAAGCGCTCGAAGCGGTCGATTCGCAAAATCTTCCAAGCCCACACGCTCCAAATTTTTAAAGGCAAGATCGCGATCTATTTTATTGTAGCGCCCAAAAGGGGTTGTTTTGCCGAGTCGACCCATAAGCACCACATCAAGTACTTGGATAGGAAATCGGGGATCAAGAAGGGTGTGTTGCGGAAGATACCCGATTTCTTTACGGGCCTGTTTCGGGGGCTTGCCAAAAACAGAAACGGTTCCAGATTGCGGTTCAAGCAGACCCAGTAAAATTTTTAACAACGTTGTTTTCCCCCCGCCGTTGGGCCCCACAATACAGATAAATTCGTTAGGACGAATCGTAAGCGACACCTCCTCAAGCACACGATTTTTCCCGTAAGAAAAATCTACCCGATTGGTTTGAATGGCTGGCGTTTCACTCATTTTTCAACCCTCTACTCAAATGCTCTGCCATGATTTTAAAATTTTCGGGCAACTGTTCGGCCAACGGATTTAAAGGAACCACCACGCCCTGAATCGCCGTCGCAATGGCTTCCGCAGTACGAGCTGGAAACTGTTTTTGTACAAAAATAACATGAACCCGATCTTTTTTCGCCTGCTCAATCAGTTGCGCAAGTTGCCGAGGTGCAGGCGCTTTCCCGTTCAGTTCAATCGCCACTTGATGCAAATGGTACGTTTGAGCAAAATAACCAAAAGCAGGATGGAAAACATAAAACCGCTGCCCAGCAAATGGAGCCAACTGATTGCGAATGATCCGATCTGTTTTTTCAAGTTGTTCAATAAGCGCTTCCTCATTTTTCTTAAAATCTGCCGCATGAGTAGGATCTATTTTGATGTACTCACGCACGATGTTCTTCGTTAAAACAATCGCATTCAGAGGACTCATCCAAAGATGTGGATCCGCAGGATTTATTTTAATCCCCTTTTGCGTCTGAACAATATCCAGCTGCGGATACAGCGGTGCAATTTTTTTTACAAGATGTTTTTCAAACGGAAGACCCACCACAAAAAAACAGGTTGCCTGTTCCAGTTGAGCCAACTGCTTTGCGGTCGGTTCATAACTGTGTGGCGATTGCCCCTCTCCAACCAGCGTTTTTACTTCGATATACGAACCCGCAATCTGCTTAGCAATTCCCGCAACAGGCGGAATCCCAGCAAAAACAACCGGCTTATTTGGCATTTGAGCGGTTCGATTTTCTGAACAGCCCCAAACTAAAAAAGTAAAAAGTAAAAAAATACGAATTGTTTTCATACACAGATTGTTTGCTTATCCATCCCGGATTGACAACAACTCTTTTCGTAATTCGTCCGACGGATCCAAAATTTCCAACCGTTTATTACGCCCCGTCTCCCCCGCAAGCAACACCAGATTTCGACGAGGAACCTTCCACTGCTTTGCCAAAAATTTAAGCAAATATGCATTCGCCTTCCCCTCCACAGGCGGCGCTTGAATCCGAACCTTCAGTGCCTCACCAAGCAATCCATCAATCTTATTTTTCGACGAACGTGGCACCACCCGCAACGTTAGAATCAAACCATTTCCCTTTTCTGTAATCCAGCTCATGATAAAAA
>Ga0256827_10002430_pt1 | contig 12015 bp, 15 predicted proteins | sample CV84metaG_FD_185977 | JGI IMG/M metagenome (GOLD analysis project Ga0256827, IMG submission 185977) | Hydrothermal vent microbial communities from East Pacific Rise, Pacific Ocean - CV84 | ecosystem: Environmental > Aquatic > Marine > Hydrothermal vents | place: Pacific Ocean: East Pacific Rise... | reverse complement strand
TTCTCTAGTAATTGCCTCTTTAATATGATTAATAACTCCATGTAAATCTGTTTTTGAAAATGGTTTTGAGATATGGTAATCAAAAAGATTTTTATCGGCTTTAATTGCTTCTGGATCGTTTGTAATAGAAATAATAAAAGCTCTTTTTCCATTATTGGCTTTTTCAAATTTTCTTAAATCTTTTGCTATATCTAAACCTAATTTACCTGGCATATGATGATCTAAAAGTATAATTCTAATAGGATTACCATCTTGTCTTGACTGTTCAATAATCTCTTCTGTTTGTAATCCATCAAAAGCAGATAACATATCAAACTCCATAGAAGCAGAACTAAGCATAGCTTTTAATATTTTAACATTTATCTGTACATCATCTGCAATAAGTATGCGTATATCTTTACTATTTTTAACACTACTATTAGTTTTGTCTTTTTTTAACTGCTCCATATCTAAATATCTATAGACAGAATTAAGCTCATCTTGCATTTGAATAAAAAGTTTTTTTATCTCTCGCTCTTTAGCATTACTCTCTAATTCATCTATATGATGCTTTATTGTACCTAGCATATTATTTACTTTTGAACCATCTAAATTAAAATAAAGTTCACTTGTATTAATTCTCTCTTTATATGACTCTTTAGAAAATAGTGGTACAAAATCATCTATTAATGCAAGAAGTGTGCTATATATACCATTTGGGAAAAAACTATTTTTTTCAAACCTAAGTATGCCTAATATATCATTATCCTTAACAATAGGTATAAGTATTTGTGATGTCATTGGAATTTTATATGGATTATCTAAAGCTATATTAAACTTATCATCATAACTCAAATGTTTACTTTGAATCGGTTCTTTAGTAATAAAACACTCACCTATTAAACTCTTTTGATCTGTTTTAAAAAATTTAATAGGAATATTATTTTGTCTAATCATATCGTATAGATACTCTTTTTTTTCTATATAGATGAATAAGTCAACACCATCAGCACCAGATAACTCTTTAAGTATGTCTATACTTCTTAGTATATCACCCTTAACTTTTAATAAACTCTCTTTATAGTGTTCAACCTTTCCTTCTTGATTTATGTACATTCACTAACCTCAAATTATTTAATTATATTGTAATTATACAAAAGTTAACAAAATAAAATATTAATCATAATAATATCTTTTATTTATCTAAAGTTAAAGAATAATTATATATCATACTAATAACCATAAATATTATGGAACTATAATTTATAAAAGGAGTTTAAAATGGATGAAAGTATAATGGAAGGTCTTCAAGGAATTAATGGCTACATGGGAGGTGCTATTAACAACTATACTGGGGAGTGTTTAGTTTGTGATTCAAATAAGTTACAAGGTAGCTTAGAAGAGGTATCTGCAACATTTAATGATATTTTTAGAGATTCACATAAAGTCTCAAATGACCTTAAACTAGGAGCTACTCAAGTAATGGAAATACATACAGAGAAGTCAACTGTACTTATGGGTTGTTCTGGTGAAAATTCAGATATACACTTACATATTTTTGCTATTTTTAGTCAAGATGGAAATATTGCACTTGGTAAAATGCAATTAAATAAAATTTTACCAAAAGCTGTTGCAGCATTATCATAAATTTTATAGAACTCATGTAACATTTACTTTACTTAGTAGATGTTACAACTACTAATCTTCATATAAAATCTAAAAATTAATAAAATATTTATACAATTTATGTTAAAATCGCGTTCCAAAAGTGTTGATGAGTGCTTTAAGTCATTAATGAGCAGTTGTCAGTACTTTATTGTAAGATATTTTATTTTCCTCAAATAGAATATTTATTATAAATCATAGAAAAATAAAAGGACATAATATGACAATGATCAGAATGACAAGAATGGGTAGAAAAAAGAAACCTTTTTACAGAATAGTAGTAACAGACAGTAGAAAAAGAAGAGATGGTGGTTGGATTGAAGTTATAGGTAACTACAACCCTGTATCTGTAAATAAAGAGCTTAATCTTGATGAAGAGAGACTTAACTACTGGTTATCAGTTGGTGCACAAATGAGTTCAACTGTAAAAAGATTAGCAGGTAAAAAGTAGTCATATGATTACAGATTTCCTACTATCCTATACCAAACTATTGGTAAATAACCCTGAAGATATCTCTATTGAAATTAATGAGATTGATGAAGGATTTGATGAGATTACAATTTTTGCAAATAGTGAAGATGTTGGTAAACTCATTGGTAAAGGTGGGAAAATGATAAATTCCATAAAAGCTGTCATCTCTGGATGTAAAGCAAAAGGTGGAAAAAACTACCGTGTTAATGTAAAAGCTATAAACTAAAATGTCCCAAGAACAATTCTATATCGCTCAAATAGGGCGAACTATTGGTCTTTGGGGTGACCTCAAACTAAACCTCCATACAGACTTTCCAGAACAATTTAGCATAGGTAACAGCTTTAAAACCGATCGTGGTGATCTAACAATATCTGATATAAATCTTAAAAGAGGAATTATTCGTTTTATAGGTTATGAAAGTATAGACTCAGCAAAAAAGCTTACAAATGCTAAAATATACTCTGATTTAGAGAAAACAAAAAGTAATTGTAAACTCAATGATGGTCAACATTTTTGGTTTGATATTGTTGATTGTAAAATAGAAGAGAATGGTGTTATTTTAGGTACAGTAAAAGAGATTCAAAGAATGGCAGATACTGATTATTTATCTATAATAACTGAAAAATCTTTAGTTGAAGAGGGATTTACAAAAACTTTTCTACTACCATACATAGAGAGATACATACTAAAAGCAGATATAGACACTAAGACTATATATGTAGAAGATGCTAAAGACATTTTAGAAGCTAGCTAATATGCGTTTCTCTTTTGTTACACTCTTTCCAGACCTCATAAAAGGTTATTTTACTCAGAGTATTTTAAAAAGAGCTATTGAAGATAGTAAGATCTCCATAGATTTTATAAATCCTCGTGACTTTACAACAGATAAGCACAATAGAGTAGATGCTCCTATGATAGGTGGTGGTGCTGGTATGCTAATGACACCCCAACCTATAGTAGATGCCATAAGCTCTATTCGTTCAAAATCTAATAATACACATATAGTTTTTTTATCTCCTGTAGCTAAACCTTTTAAACAAAATGATGCAAAAAGACTTGCTAAAAAAGAGCATGTAGTTTTTGTAAGTGGAAGATATGAAGGCATAGATGAGAGAGTTATAGAGACCCAAGCAGATGAGCTTTTTTCTATTGGTGACTTTATCTTAACAGGTGGAGAGTTAGCTAGCATGGTGCTGTGTGATGCCATAGCTAGAAATGTAAATGATGTACTTGGTAATAGTGATTCTTTAAGTATAGAGAGCTTTGAGGAGGAACTTTTAGAAGCACCATCATTTACAAAACCCAAAAAATACAAAAATGATGAAGTTATTTCAGAATTCTTAAAGGGTAATCATAGTAAAATCACAGACTTAAAAAGAGGGCTGGCTTTGTGCAAAACAAAGTATTTTCGCCCAGACTTATACAAAAAAAAGGTATAACATATGAGAAACAAATACATTGAAAGCTTTGAACAAGCACAAATTGAAACTAAAGAGATTCCTGAATTTAGAGCAGGTGACACGCTAAGAGTTGCTGTAAGAATTAAAGAGGGAAGTAAAACTAGAGTTCAAAACTATGAGGGTCTTTGCATAGCTATTAGAGGTCAAGGTACAGGTCGTACATTTATGGTAAGAAAAATGGGTGCTAACTCTGTTGGTGTTGAGAGAATCTTCCCACTATATTCAGAATCTATTGAGAGTATAGAAGTACTAAGAAGAGGTAGAGTTAGAAGAGCTAAACTATTCTACTTAAGAGAACTTAAAGGTAAAGCAGCGAGAATTAAAGAACTAAGAAGAAAATAGTCCTTTTACCTCTTATTATACTCATCTTCTCTAAGATGAGTATGACAATTCACTATAAACTCTAAATCTTCATTAATTTTTAATACGATCTACTTTTTTAATACGATCTACTTTTCATGGCTTGACTAGCTTCTCTATCTAAAGTTTTTGCTTTCATATCGGCTCTTTTATCATGAAGTTTTTTACCTTTTGCTATAGCAATACTTACTTTTGCATAATTTTTTTCATTAAAATAGATCATTAATGGAACTATAGTTAAACCATCTCTGTGAATTTTAACATACAACTTTTCTATCTGCTTTTTATGAAGTAAAAGTTTTCTAGGTGTTCTTGTATCTGGTACATAGTGTCTATTGGTTGTCTCTAAGTGTGCTATGTGTGCATTCATAATGTGTAATTCACCCTGAATAAAACGGCAAAAAGCATCTGAAAGGTTTGCTCTTTTTGCACGAAGAGCTTTTACTTCAGCACCTGCAAGAACTATGCCTGCTTCAAATTTTTCTAGTATTTCGTAGTCATGTCTAGCTTTTTTATTTTGTGCTACTATATTAATACCCAAAACAGTCCTTTTTTAGTATAATTATATCATAACTATAGAAAGTAGCGTATGGAATTTTTAGAAAAAGAGTCTTTAGAGATATTATATAAAGATAAATATTTAGTTGCTGTAAATAAACCATCTGGTCTATTAGTACACAAATCACCCATAGATAAAAATGAGACTCAGTTTGCTCTACAACTAGTAAGAGATTTAATTGGTCAATATGTATATCCTCTTCACCGTTTAGATAAACCAACATCTGGTGTACTTCTTTTTGCACTTTCACAAGAGGTAGCAAAGGAGATGTCAAATCTTTTTAGAGAAAATGAGGTAAAAAAAGAGTATCTTGCCATAGTACGAGGTTATGTAGAGAAAAAAGATACTATTGACTACCCACTCAAACAGATGCTAGATAGTAAAGAGCAAAAGAGATTAGGCATAACAAAAGAGCCACAAGATGCACAAACTACTTATGAGTGCCTAGAAACAGTTGAGCTACCCTACCCCGTGAGTCGATATAAGGTTGCTAGATACTCACTAGTTAAACTCTACCCTCATACAGGTAGAAAACACCAACTTAGACGACATATGAAACATATATTTCACCCTATAGTAGGTGACACTAAACACGGAAGAGGTGAACATAATCAACTCTTTAGAGAAAAGTTTAACTCTCATAGACTTCTCCTTCACTCTAACAAAGTAACATTCACCCACCCCATAGAGAAAAAAACCATAAGCATAGAAGCACCTCTTGATAATATGCTTCTTACTCTTTTTAAAAAATTTAACTGGAGGGTTTTACTCTGAAAAATGTACTACCACTACCAGAGAAAAACCAACCATCTTTTTTAAGTTCTTCTATTTGAGGATATGCTACCATAGCAGCAGGATAGAGGTCATTTAGTGCTATAGGATCAACTATAAGTGAGAGTATTGTTTGTGAATCTAATCTATTCCAACCAAAGAATGTTGTTAAAGATATATGTTGAAGTAGATATTTTTTAAAAGTTTTATAAACCTCTGTTGTATCACAAACAATATTTTTGGGAGTATAAAGCTCTATATCTAAAAGTTCCTCTTCAAATGGCTCAACAATTTCACCAAAACCAGATACATTAGCAGAGGAGTAGTTATATATGAAAAATGGTAAATCTGCCCCTATTTTACTAGCCAGTGTAGCTAACTCATCAGTACTTATGTTTAATTTACACACTTCATTTACCAAACGCATAAAGGCTGCACCATCTGAGCTACCACCACCAAGTCCTGCTTGTTTTGGTATTTTTTTATCTACAACTACTTTATGATTTTTAAAAAAATCCTCAACTTTTGTGCTATCTACATAACTATTTAATAGCTCATAAGCTTTATAGATAGTATTTGACTCTAACTCTATATCTTCACAACCTTCAATGGTAAACTTACTACACTCACAAGGTATAAACTCTATAGTATCGTAAAGATTTTTAACTCTCATAAATCGTGATTGTAGAGTATGGTATCCATCTCTATGACCTGTTATTTTTAAATATATATTTACTTTTGCATGTGCTTTTATACTGTACATACCTACCCTTTAAATTTAACTTCCAATAAAAGACTATTGTTTAGTAATATTGTAACACATCTTATTGTTTATTATCCCTAAATATAAACTCTAAAAGGTATAATATATAATTAAAATAATTTTGGAGATATTTATGAGCATTAAAGATGATGTTAAATATGTAAAACAAGAGTTAAGTAGTGATGAAAAAGTACTAGAGAGTGCATTTAAACTTGAAGCCCTATATAAAAAGTATAAGTTTATAGTATGGGGTGTAGCAGGTGCAATTTTACTATTTTTTGTAGCACAAACAGTTATGCAGAGTATAAATCAAGCAAAACTAGAAGATGCAAATATTGCTCTTTTAACTCTTCAGGAAAATCCTAAAGATACTAAGGCATTAGAGACATTAAAGCAAAAAAATCCTAAACTTTTTGAGCTATATAACTTTTCAATAGCATCAAAAGCAAAAGATAATAAAGCTTTAAAAGAGTTAACAAATAGTAAAAATAGTATTATTGCTGATGCTAGTCAATATACACTATCTACTATTGAAAAAAAACCTATTGACTCTAAACTATACAAAGAGTTAGCTATTTTTGAAGATGCTTATTTAGCTATGAAATCTGGAGACATAAGCAAAGCAAAAACAAAATTAGAGCTTATAGATGATCGTTCATCTCTTGCTATGCTTACAAAATTGCTTAAACACTCTATGATAAAGGCAAAGTAATGAAAAACTTATTGAACTTCAAAGTTTCAACTACTATCCTCATAGCTACAACTCTAATGTTTACAGGATGTAGCTCTAAAAAATACTTTGAACCAGAACATACTCTATCTGCACAAAGTGCATCTACTGTATATGGTGGTACTATCGTTAATCAAAGTCGTGATGGAGCTACCCTTTCAAATGGAACTTACATTGGAAAGTCTGGACTTAGTACCATAAACTTAGGTAGTGGCTATAGATTTTTAAGTGAAAACTCAAACTATGTACTAGCAAGTAATCCTATAGGTTCTCTAAAAATTATTAAAAAGTCTAATGGCACTGAGCTAAGAACTGTTGAGTTAAATACCCCTGTAGTATCTGCTTCTATTAAAGGTGATTACATCTCTTACATACTAAACAATAACTCTTTTGGTCTATATAGTATATCTAAAAATAAAAAAATCATACAAAACCAATCGGGAGCTACTTATGCCATAGACACAAGAGCAGCTACACCTATATATATAGATAACTTAGCTATTTTTCCTATGTTAGATGGGAAACTAGCAGTAGCTGATAAGAGTAACCCTGAAAATACTTCTGCTATATATTTAAGTAGTAACCACTCCTTTAATAATGTTATATTTCTATCAAGAATATCAAACACTCTAATAGCAGCAACTCCAAAAAAACTTATTTTAGTAGGTCCAAATGGACAAGAAGAACTTAGAGAAAACATATCTGATATTAATATAATGGGTGGATATATATATCTATTTACTAAAAATGGTGAAATTGAAAAATTAGATATGGCACTCAATGAAAAGGCAAGAACTAAATTTGACTATGTTCACTTCTCAGCATCTACAGCTGTAGCAGGAAAAATATTTGGACTTGACCAAAAAGGTTCACTTATAGTTTTAAACTCTGACTTAACAAAATATCAAATATATAATATTGGTGAAGTAAGTAGCCCTGTATTTATAACAGGTACTAAGCTATATAAAGATGGAAATATAATTAATCTTTCAAAACTAGGCTATGAGTAGTAATTTATTAATTGCATTTGAAGAGTATCTGAGTGTTTCAAAAGCACTAGATACTCAAACTATAGCTTCTTACCTAAATGACTTAAAACAGTTAGAAGAGTCTAGTCAAAAAACACTTACTAAACTAGAGACTATGGATGTACTAGAGTTTTTAGCATCATTTAAAAATAAAAGAACACTAAATAGAAAACTCTCATCTATCAATACTTTTTTTAACTTCTGTCACAAAAAAAACTTTAGCTACTCTAACATTAAAATACCTATGGCTAAAATACCTAAAGATCTTCCAAAGTATTTAAGTATAGAAGAGATAAATAGAGGATTAAAACTTATAGATAGAAAAACTCTTATAGGACTTAGAGACTACGCACTTATTTTATTTTTATATGCTAGTGGCTGTCGCATAAGTGAAGCCCTATCTATACAACGCTCTGATATATTAGGAAATTGGCTAACTATCCGTTTTGCAAAAGGTCAGAAAGAGAGAGTTGTACCCTTAGCTCCTATAGCCACTAAAGCACTATATAAATATTTAAATGAACAAAATATATCTAGCTCCTATATTTGGTTAAACTATAAAGGTAAACCATTAAGTCGTATATCAGCATATAAGATTGTAAAAAAATACTTAGGTGTATCACCTCATGTTCTTCGACACTCTTTTGCCTCATCTCTCATAGTAGGTGGAGCTGACTTGCGTGTAGTTCAAGAGTTACTAGGTCATAGTTCCCTAGAGACTACACAAATATATACTCACATTCAAAAGAAACATTTAGCCGATACTATGAATGCCTACCACCCATTAAGGTAAAAACTATATAATAACTCTCTCTAACTTACTAGACAATGATGTTAAAATTTCATAAGATATTGTCCCAAAATGCTTTGCTGTTTTTTGTGCATTATCCATAATAGTAACTTCATTTTGACTACTCTCTAAAGAGATAAAATCCATAGATACTCTTCCTAAAATTTCTAAGCCATCTGTAGTTGTATATGCTTTACTCTGCTCTACTCTAAACCATCCATCTCCATAACCTAAATCATAAGTAGATACAAGCATGTCTTTATGAGCTACAAATGTACCTGAATAACCTACTCTTTGAGATCTTCTAAGTAGCCTAGAAGAGACTTTTTTAGCATGTAGTGCTAAAACTGGTTTTAACTCTATACTATTAAAAGTGCTATCTAACTCACTATAACCGTAGATTGCTATACCAACTCTAACCATCTCATCATTACAATTTTTTAACCTTAAAGAAGCAGCTGAATTAAATGAATGAAAACGAATATTTGTATAGCCATACTCTTTAACTCTTTGTTTAATACTCTCAAAGTTTTTCTGTTGCCAAAATAGCTCTGAACCCACCTCATCAGCTGAAGCAAAATGTGTCATAACTCCTACTAACTCTAGCTTATACTCTTCTATGAGTCTTAAAGCTTCTTCAAGTTCACTCATAGCGATGCCATTTCTATGCATGCCTGTATCTACTTTTAACTCTACTTTTGAAGACTCTTTAGCACTTTTTATGCTCTCTAGGCTATTGAGTGCAAAGGAGAAGCTACTCTCCTTTATAGCATTATCGTTCAATATAAGTATATCTTTAAAAAAAGCTTTTACTTGATTTGCCTCTGATATATCTTTAACAACTGCACTCTTTATGCCAAATTCAAAAGCTAATTTTGCCATAGTGGTTAATCCATGCCCATAAGCATTATCTTTTAAAACGACCAATATTTTATCTATTGAGCCAATTTTTAGAGCAATTTGGTTAAGATTATGAAAGAAATTTTGTCTGTTTATAGTTATATATGCCATGATAAAATTATATCTAAATATTTAGGAATTATAAATGGATAAAACAACTAAATTAAGAGTACCAGCTGAATGGGAGAGCCAAAGATTGGTTCTTATGTCATTTCCTCATGAAAATACAGACTGGGCAGATGACATTAATGCTTCACTAACACCATTTATAAGAGTTGCACAAGCCATTGCCTATACAGAACCTGTATACATTATTTGCAAAGATAAAAGTAAAATCTCTTCTATGTTCTGTTCCACAAGAAATATGACATTTATAGAGATACAAACAAATGATACTTGGATACGAGACTATGGATATATAAGTATTAAAAAAGATGAAGAGACAGAGCTTCTTGATTTTACCTTTAATGCATGGGGTAATAAATTTGAATCATATTTTGATAATTTAGTAAACCATACACTACATAAAAAAGGTTACTTAGGGCTAACACCTCTACATAAAATAGATATGGTGCTAGAGGGTGGGTCTATAGAGAGTGATGGTCAAGGTACTATTTTAACTACTAGCTCTTGCTTGTGCAACCCAAACCGTAATGGAGGTTTAAGTAAATTAGAAGTTGAAGAGAAATTTACTAACTATTTAGGAGCTAAAAGAGTACTGTGGTTAGACCATGGTTACTTATCAGGAGATGACACAGATAGCCACATAGACACCCTAGCTAGGTTTGTAGGTGTAGATACTATTGCTTATGTTAAGTGTACTAATAAAGAAGATGAACATTTTAATGAACTACTTAAAATGGAAAATCAACTAAAAAGTTTTAAACAAACTAACGGTAACCCATACAAACTCATTGCACTACCTATGTGTGAAGCTAAGTATGATAAAGATGGCATAAAACTTCCTGCTACTTACGCAAACTTTCTCATAACTAATGATGCACTTATCTACCCAACTTATGATGATAAAAATGACTCTAAAGTAGCAGAGATATTTAAAGAGATATTTCCAACTAGAGAGATTATACCAGTGAATTGTCTAAAGCTCATAGAGCAAGGTGGAAGCTTACACTGCTCAACTATGCAAATAGCCAAATAAAAAAGGTAAAAAATGAAAACAGCCCTAATACAACAAAAATATTATAAAACTAAAAATAGAACTATAGAGACAACTATTAAAAACATAAAAGAGGCTTCTAAAAATGGAGCGAAGTTAATTGTACTTCAAGAGTTACACCAAAGTGAGTACTTTTGTCAAAGTGAAGATGTAAAATTTTTCTCTTATGCTAACTCTTATGAAGATGATTTAAAATTTTGGTCTAAAGTTGCAAAAAAGTACTCTGTAGTTTTAGTAACTTCTCTTTTTGAAAAACGAACAGCAGGACTCTACCACAATACAGCAGTAGTTTTTGAAAAAGATGGTACTATAGCTGGTAAATACAGAAAAATGCACATACCCGATGACCCCGGATTTTATGAAAAATTTTATTTTACTGCTGGTGATTTAGGCTTTGAACCCATAGAGACCTCTGTAGGAAAATTAGGAGTTTTAATCTGCTGGGATCAATGGTACCCAGAAGCTGCAAGGATTATGACACTTAAAGGTGCAGAGGTACTCATATACCCAACTGCCATAGGCTGGTTCAATGAAGATAGTAAAGAAGAAAAAAAGAGACAACTAGACTCATGGATAACCATACAACGATCACATGCCATAGCAAATGCAACACCTGTTATATCGTGTAATCGTGTAGGGTTTGAAGCAGATAGTTCAAGTGTATTAGATGGCATAAACTTTTGGGGTAACTCTTTTATTTGTGGTGTTCAAGGTGAAGTACTAACTCAAGCAAATAGTAGAGATGAAACTATATTATATGCTAACCTAAAGAGAAAGAGAACTAAAGAGGTTAGAGATATATGGCCATTTTTAAGAGATAGACGAATAGAGAGTTACAACTGTATCTTAAAAAGATATTGCGATAATTAAGCTATTTTAACTATAATTTCCATAAATTATTATTAAGGGTATTGAGATGTCAATGGATATTACACCAGTAGTAAAAGGCGAAGCTATACACTTTCATGAACCAGTTAAAGAGTTTTATGATGCTGTAGGTGGAGAAGAGGGTATGCGTAAACTTATGTTTAGCTTTTACGATAAAATTTATGAGAGTGAAATAGCTCACTTTTTTCCACAAGATGAAGATGAATTTGAAAAAATAAAAATAAAAAATACTAAATTTTTCATACAAATTTGTGGTGGTCCAAAGGTTTATGAAGATGAAGCAAAAGGTATGAACTTAAATGAGTTTATGATTCGTGTACATGATGATTTCTCCATAACAGAAAAAGCTCGTGTTGAGTGGCTAGGAACCATAAGAGAAGCCCTTGAAGAGTTAAAAGATGTAGATGAAAAACTCATAGAGGACTTTTGGGCATACCTTGACAACTTCTCTAAACTAACAGTAAATAGCTTC
>Ga0256827_10002429_pt1 | contig 12016 bp, 14 predicted proteins | sample CV84metaG_FD_185977 | JGI IMG/M metagenome (GOLD analysis project Ga0256827, IMG submission 185977) | Hydrothermal vent microbial communities from East Pacific Rise, Pacific Ocean - CV84 | ecosystem: Environmental > Aquatic > Marine > Hydrothermal vents | place: Pacific Ocean: East Pacific Rise... | reverse complement strand
CTTTGTACTAAACATGGTGTTTTATTTATATTTGATGAAGTTATGAGTGGATTTAGAGCCTCACTAAAAGGCTCACAAGGCATAACAACAGTTAAGCCAGACTTAGTAACTTTTGGTAAAGTAATAGGTGCAGGTATGCCAGTTGGTGCATTTGCTGCCTCTGCTGAAATTATGGCTCATCTCTCTCCAGAGGGTCCTGTATATCAAGCAGGAACACTTTCAGGTAACCCTGTTGCTATGGCAGCTGGTTTAACAAGCCTTAGAAAACTAAAGAGTAATCCAAATATCTATAATGAGCTAAATGCAAAAGCAAAAAGATTAACAGATGGCTTTAAAGCTGCTGCTAATGCTGTTGATGTAGCTATGACTATAGATACTAGAGGTTCAATGTTTGGTTTCTTCTTTTCAGACAAAGTTGTAAAAAACTTTGCAGATGCACAAGAGAATGACACAGAGATGTTTGCAAAATTCCATAAAGGCATGTTAGACCGTGGCATCTACTTAGCTTGTTCATCATTTGAGACTGGGTTTATCTCAGTAGCAACCACAGATGAGATGATAGATAGTGCCATAGAAGCTGCTAAAGAGACTCTAAAAGAGATAACAGCTTAGTATGCAAAAATGTTACTGTAAAAGCCAAAAAGAGTTTGCTAACTGTTGTGAACCCATACTTAGAGTCTTAGAAGTTGCTCCAACTGCATTGGCACTTATGCGTTCTCGCTATAGTGCCTACTGTTTGGGTGATGTTAAGTACCTAGAGGCTACAACACACGACCACACTTGGAGTGATGAAGAGTTAAAATTTATACAAGATTGGGCAGATAACAGTAAGTGGCAACACCTTGAAGTAGTTGACTACTCTGAAGATATAGTAGAGTTTAAAGCCTACTACATCTTTGATGGGAAGCAACACTTACACCATGAAAAATCTACTTTTCTAAAAGTTAATGACATGTGGAAATATGTCGATGGAGAAATATTTGAAGATAAGATAAATTTTGCAAGAAATGAACCGTGCATTTGTGGTAGTGGACAAAAATATAAAAGATGTTGTGCAACATTACTAAAGGATTAATATGAAAAATGAAGAACCAAAATTAAAAAAGGTAGTAGATGCTGCTGACGGATTAAGCCTTGGCATTTCAATAGTAGTTGCTGTACTCATTGGTGTAGGCATAGGCTTAGGGTTAAAAAATCTTACAGGTGCTACTTGGACTCTATGGATAGGTGTATTTATAGGTGTTGGTGCAGCTATATTGAATGTATATAAAGCTTATGAGAAGCAAAAAAGATCACTAGATGAGTTGGCTAATGACCCTCGATATAGAAGAGCTAATAATCAAAACAAATATGATGATGAAGATGATGATGACTAAATTAAATCATAAAAATCACTAGGAGCATCAACTTTAAGCTCTAGTGGTTTTTTACTTATGGGGTGAATTATTCTAAGAGACTTGGCGTGAAGTCCCATTCTTTCTCCTTCTACTTTTTTCCCATATCTTTCATCATTTACTACAGATGTACCTAACCACGCTAAATGAGCGCGTATTTGGTGTTGTCTACCTGTCTCTATGTTTACCTCTAGTAGTGATTTTGAGTTCTTTTTCTCTAATATTTTATAGTGAGTTATGGCCTCTTTTGCCTTTGGATGTTTACCAACATGTACTCTATACTCTTCTTCATCTAGTCTAAGTGGTTGATCTATAGTCCCTTTTTCATTTTTAGGAGTGCCATCTACAATAGCCAAATAGACTTTTTTAGACCTCTTCCAATTTCCCATAACCGACTCTCTTAACTCTTTTGAGGTGGCAAAAAGTAGTATGCCTGAGGTATCTCTATCTAGTCTGTGTACTGGGTAGAGTTGTAGCCTCTCATTTTTTCTATTTAATGCTTTTTGGCTCAACTGTTTTCTAAGAATGGCTAATGCATGTTCTCTATTTTCTCTACTAGAGCCAACACTAAGAAGTCCTGCTGGTTTGTTAATAGCTATAATATTTTCATCTTGGTAGATAATAGTTAATTTTTTACTACTATGATCTTTTGGTTTAGAGTAATTAGATACTCCAACCTCTACAACATCACCATCTTTTAAGAAAAAATCATGCTTTGTGGTTACTGTACCATTTACTGCTACAGTTGAGTCTTTAAGACGCTGTTTAACTGTTTTTTTAGACCAACCAGTTAATGTTTCAAAAAGAAAAGGTAGTAGTTTTAAACTTTTATTTACTTTATATATTTGTCCCATAGGGTTGATCCTAAATTTTAATTTGAAATTAGAAAATGTAATTAGAGAATATAAACAATCTACTTAACTTATATTAAGAAAAGTAGAGTCAATTAGTTAGTTAGTCATATTGTCAACATCATCATATATTATGGTTTTACTTGGTTGTATTTTATTAAATTTTGTACCTTCAAGTGATATATTTGCCATAAGACCCTTTGAATCAAATATGAAAGCATATATAGGTTTTTCAAAACTAAATGTTGGTAACTCTTTACCCATACCCCAATTTACAGCTGTAATAGAACCATCTACTCCAGCTTCCCAACCATTACTTCTTCTAAAATTATCTAAAGCATCTTTTGAAGCAAATGCTACTAAGTATGAAACTTTTTGAACACCTAACTGAAAACCAACAGAAGCAGAAGCTACACTATAATACTCAGAAGATTCTCCTTTTATACGAAGAACACCCTCCCCATACTTACCACCAAGAATATAACCACCCTTTAAAACAGATGGAAATACTATATAACCTGCTAAGTTCTCTAAAAACTCTTTTGCATTATATTTTTTTACAAATGAAGCAACAGCCACATTTGCTTTTGCATCTATAACCTCTGCACTACTAGCATAGGTAGATGTTGATAGAGATAAAAAGGTAAAAACTATTGTTAAAAATATATTTAATTTTTTCATTATGGATTTATCTTTGTAAATTTAGTTCCTTTAAATGTAAGGTTATACATAAAACCTTTTCCTCCAAATACAAAAGCATAAATAGGCTGTTCAAAGCTAATAGAAGATATATCTTTACCAGCACCCCATTTAGCAACAGTAATAGAACCATCTGCTCCAGCTTCCCAACCATTACTTGCCATAAAATTATCTAAAACATCTTTAGACTTAAATGCAAATATGTAAGAAGTTTGCTGAGCTCCTAGCTGAAAACCAAAAGATGCAGCTGCAACTCTATAGTAAGCAACTGTTTTACCATCTACTCTTAATGCTCCCTCTCCATACTCTCCACCAATACCTATGCCACCTTTTATAACAGTTGGGAAAACAAGTGTAGCATAAGCTTTACCTAAAAAATCTTTAGCACCTTTTTCTTTATGAAACTCTTGAAGAGCAACATTAACTTTTGCATCAATAACTTGTGCAGCCTCTGCTGTAGCTAAAGTAGTAAATAGCATAGAAGTAAATGCTAAAAGTGTTAACTTTTTGATTATATTTATCATAAATATTATCCTTTCTATTTTTTAATATCACAATTATATCAGATAAATATAAATGATTTGTGTATAATTCATAATAAGAAGTCATTTTAGGAATATTTATGAAAAAAATCACTATAAAAGAGTATGCTGTTAAACATAAGCTAAGTATTTTCAATGTTATGAAAATGGTAAAATCAAATAAATTAAAGAGTCAAACTATTAAAGAGGATGAAAAAGAGGTTCTATATATACTTTATGATGAAGAGAGTGAAAAAGAGATAAGTAGTCAAATAGTAAAACATAGTTCAAGCGTAGATGTAAATATAAAAGATGAGATACAGACACTAAAAGAAGAGGTTAAACTTTTGAAAGAAGAGTTAAATGAACTAAAAAAAAGAGTTTTAAAATGAAAGTAGCCTATATATATGATGATATTTTTTTAAAACATGACACAGGGGAAATGCACCCTGAGTCTAAAAATAGACTTATATCTATAAATAGTACCATAGAGCCATTAAAAGAGAACTTGCTAGAGTTAGAACCTATGGAAGCAAGTGAAGAGTTACTAGAGTTAGTTCATTCTAAAGAGCAAATAGCCAAGGTAAGTGAAGCTAGTCACTATGAGAGTAGCATAGATAGTGACACTATATGTAGCTTCAACTCATACCAAGCATCCAAAAAGGCTGTAGGGGCAGGAGTTGTTGCAGTTGATGGAGTAAAAGCCAATAAATTTCAAAGAGCATTTTGTGCAGTAAGACCACCTGGGCATCACTCAACTCCTTTTCAATCTATGGGCTTTTGTCTCTTTAACAACATAGCCATAACTGCTAAATATGCACAAACCAAAGGTTACAAAAAAGTAATGATAATAGACTTTGATGTACACCATGGTAATGGTACACAAGACACCTTTTATGAAGACAACTCTGTATTTTACTTCTCTTCTCACCAATCATTTACATACCCAGGTACAGGAATGGAGAGTGAACAAGGGGCTAAAGATGGTATAGGATTTAATGCAAATTTTTTACTAATGCCAGATAGTGGAGATGAAGAAATTTTAGATATTTATAAAAATGATTTACCCTCTTTAGTTGATAGTTTTAACCCAGATATTATTTTAGTATCAGCTGGTTATGACCTGCATGAAAGTGACCCACTAGCACAGTTAAATGTTACAACAGAAGGCATAAGAAAATTAGTTCGCTATATTTTAGATAGTAAAAAAGATATACCATACATCTTCTTTTTAGAAGGTGGCTATGATGTAAAGGCATTAGGTCAGAATGTGAAAGAGACCATTAAGGAGATGATGATATGAAAGAGATAATATTATGAAAAATGAGACTTTAGAAGAGTTATTAAATAGTTCAACAAATAAAAAAATACTTCTACTTGGAAGAGAGGGGCTATTTACACCCAAAGAGATAGAACGATTTTTTAAAAAACTAAATGTTGAGATAATTACAGAGTACAGTAGTGAGCTATCAGCTATTATAGAACATAATAAGTTAAATCCATTTGAAGAAGACATATCAAACATGGCTTATGATGACAAAGTAGTAATATACAAACTAGTAGAGTTAGAGAAGCTACTATCTGAGTCAATAAATGATGATGAACTTCTAATGGGCATAAAACTAGCAAATGACCAATCAAGAGTATTTAGAATTTTAGGCAATGCACATATAAGTAATGAGCTATTTATTAAGCTTTTAACTATGTATGAGTGGCATGAAGATGAGGAGGATAACAAAGAAGATAGAGATGTTATTATGTACACTCTAAGACGCTACATAAGCATAAAACCAAATGAAGAGGATCTACTATATAGCTACTTAACTCTTCGTCGTTTAGCTACTGAGGCTAAAAACCCTAATTTGCTATTGGCTCTTATAAATTTTCCTAATTTTAAGTTTCAAGTAAGAGGAAAGCAGAGAGTAACTCTAAGAGAGACCATTGCAAGAAATCCAAACATAAATGAAAAGGTTATCTCAAAACTTATATCTTTAAGAGATTTAAAAGTAGACATAGCATTAGCCTCAAATAGTAGTGTTGATGTAAGAATACTAAATAGATTTTTAGAGAAAAATAGTAGTGATATTGACAAATCATTAGCAACAAATAGCAATATTAATAACTCTATATTTCAAGAGTTACTTAATAAAGAGGCTACTATTATTGAACTTCTTCTTCTGTGGCAAGAGATAGATTTAAATAGACTAAAACACATAGAAGAGAAAAACTTTGAAGATGAGCTTTTTGCTATACTAGGGGCAAATGAGAACTTAAATAGAGAGTCCATAGAGAGACTAATAAAAAAAGACAATGAGAAACTACTTATAAACATAAGTAAAAACCCTATATTAGAGCCTAAAACTCTTGAAGATATATATAGAACCAATAAAAAAATGACATTTTTAAATCTTTGTGAAAATCCATCTACTCCTACCTATATAATTGAAGAGTTATTTGAAAAAAATATAGATAACAGTGAAATACTATCTGCTATAGCACATAACAAAAATACGCCTCAAGAACTACTTAGATTTCTATATGATAAAGATAATTTTATCATAAATAAAGGCTTATCTATAAATCCATCTCTACCAATGGAGCTACTAAATAATCTAAAAGTAGACACAAGACTACAAAGCTACCTAGCCCAAAACCCAATATTTATAGAAGAGTATGAATTGGTTTTAGATTTTGATGGAAGAGGGATTTAAGAGAGCGTAAAATAAACTGTGTCAATCACCAAATATAACATAAATTACAATCTCCTTTATTGAAGTCTATTGGTTTTAGCTACAAGTATCTGTATATGGTTTTGTTGTATTTCATTATATAATAATTCATCACTTGTATTATAATTTACAATATCAATATCATAATCAAAATCTACTCTTATTAAATTTGCTAAAAATAAAGATTTCTTCTTTCTAAACTCTTCTCTTGATAACTTTGTATCAATAGCTAAATCAATATCTCCACCTTTTTTACTATCATCTATCCTACTACCAAATAGATAAACATTAACATCACCAAAACTTTTTTTAATATTATTTTGCAATATTGCCATTACTTTTTTTGACAATCTCATTAATTATATCTTTTAAAAAAGTTTAATGAATTTAAATAATAATTTTCTAATTTTTCAAAACTATCTACACAAAATTTTAAGTCAGCTAAAGCTTCTTCTAATTCTTCTGGATAATCATGCTCTAACTCATTTCTAATATCTCTTAATTCTATCCAGTTTTCAAGACTATCTATAATATTTTCTTTCTCAATATTTGATAATACTTCACTCATTTTAGTATGATTAATTCCTGATATATCTAAAAGAAGGGAAAATATTTTTGCACCTAAAAAATCTTGTAAAGATGCAAACCTTTTAAGATAAGCATCTAATATAGCTCTTTTTTCAGGCTTTAAAGTATTGAAAATAAATTGCTCATAAATATTAGTTTCTTTTAATAAATCATCTATTAAATACTTATATTCTTTTAAAGCTACATAATGCTTTTCTAATTTTTCAAATCGTTTTTGAAGTATTTCTTTTTTATTCATTTTATATACCTTTCGTAATATTTTAGTTTCTTTAAACCTAATACCATTAATATATAGATTATTATCTATCATTTACTCTAAAAATGTAAATATAAACCATACATAAAAAAGCTACACTATTAAATAATATTAATGATTTTTTGTAAATTATTCTTCTTTTCAATCAATTCTGTATTATCTTTATTTAAGGTAGAAGATACTTCTCTAAAATTTTGAATTAAACTATTAAACACTTCATTCAAAGATGCTTTAACACTATCAACTAGATCATTTTTAAAACTATTAACAATTTTTTCTGATTCACTCTTTACATTTAATGTATGCTGTCTTTGCTTTGCTACTTCTTTATTATGAGAATCATAAGCTTGATAAACTTCATATACTCCAACCAATACATTAACAACTGAAGCAAACCTTCCTGCATATTTGCTTAATGTTCTTTCCCATTTTCCTTTAAATAAAATCTTAAAATCTCTTAATGCTAATAAAGTTTCTTTCGTAGCATTTGTGACAATTTCTTTATTTACCAATGTTTTCTTTAATGAATTGCCCAATAGACTAAAACCATCTTCATTACTATTTGCAATATCATCAATCTTTATTTTATCATATTCAATATATATACTATTTATCTCTTCTGAAAAGTTATCTATTCTAATTTCTAATTCATTAGAAATATTTTTAAATTTTGATTCTATTTCAGAAATTAAATCATCTAAATAATCTTCTATATATTGATTTATTTCATTTTCATTACTATTATTTAATAACTTGTCTATTATTTCTCTCTCTAAAATATTCATTATTTTGTAAATAGTATTGTTTAATTCATTTTCAGATTTATTCTTAAATTTTTCAAGAAATGTTAATAACTCCTCTGTTTTTTGAAGTTCAGGATTATCTATTTTCATATCAATTTTAGATAAAATATTATCTATAAACTCATGAATGTAAAGATTTAAAGTATTAATAACCTCATTATTACCTGCTTCATTTAAAAGCTTCATAATAGTTCTTTCAAGCTGAATAATATTACTTTCACTTATAAGCTCTTTTTCTTGTTCTATTTTACCATCTAAGGCAGTTAAAGCATCTACTATAACAAGAGAAACTTTCTCCTCAATATTTTTAACACCCTCTCTATCTCCTATTTTTGATAAGTTAATGTTAACTTTGTCAATCTCTTGAATAGTCTCTTTTGAATCAGGCTCATTTCCTTTTTTATTATTGAGTACAATCAATAAAGGCTTATTAGATTTTACTATTTCACTTATTTTTTTATATACATACTCCTCTTCCAATGAACCATCATTACTTAGAACAAAAAGAATAATTTCACATTTCTTTAAATGTTCGCTTGTAACTTTTTCATGCTCTATGGGTGCATTTATCCCAGGTGTATCATATATGGTATATCCATTATAGTTATATTCATGTACTTCTGCTGTTTCAGGAGAATCACCTGTTTTTGCCATCTCTTCTATGCCAAATAAAGCATTGAGAAGAGTGCTTTTCCCTGCATTATAAGTACCATATACCATAAGAGTAGGTTCAAAAGATTCTAATTTATCTTCAATATATATTTGAAAATTATTTAATTCATTAACAGATACTTGATTTTTTGAATATTTAATTACATCTTGTACTATTTTTTTATAATCATGCTTATTTATCATGAAAGTTCCTTTTTTATCAGATTTATATTTTTTTCAAAAGTATTTAATTCTAATCTCATACTTTTTACTATATCTTGTAATGGTATAAAAAATAATTTTTTTACCTTACTATACACTTTTTCTGTATTATCATTATGACTTAATATTTGGAATTCTTTAAATTTTAATATAATTTCTTCTTTATTATCTCCAATATTTACTTTTTCTCTAGTATTTCCACCTGTCATCTCTCCAATTTTTCCACCAACATATCCACCAGCTCCTCCTGCTAAAATAGAAACACCAAGTGCAACCCAAGCACTACCACCTGTCACAACTCCTGCACTAATCACACTTACTAGACCTAAAATAGCTGAACCAATACTCTTATTTCTATTATCTGTTGTATATGAAAAATCTTTATATATATCATCTATTTTAAATTTACTACCATTTATAGAATTATTTAATCTATCAATAGAATAGCTAAAAATATCAAAAGCATTTTTAATATTTTTTTCAATAATTTTATAAATATTATCTGCTATTTCCTTATCTATCTTTTTAAACATCTTTTCTGAATTATCTTTATTTATTTCTATATAATATTTAGAAATTAAATCTTCAATTTCTCTACTTACATCACTTTTTATATTTTCAATTAAAAAATCAAATTGATTAATATTATCTTTGATATTTTTATCCAAATCATCTATTTTTTCTTTAATTATCTTAATTGTTAATAGGTTAGGTTTTTCTGTTGCCCCTAATATATCATTATCTATAAATGACTTTAAACCATTATATGGTGTTTCAGACTTTAATTTAGAAGCTTTTTCTTTTACAACTTCTGTAACAAGCTCATAAAATTTAGGTATATTACTCTCAACAAAGAGTCTTTTATCACTCTCTTTTAGTCCTAATTTTGCAGTATGGGCAGATAGAGAAACTATATCTCCAAGAAGAGACTCATTTTTATTTATTTTCATAATCTCTTCAATTACATAATTTTCTTGTTTTAATCTATCTTCAAGAGATTTATTAACTAAAAATTTAGCAATTTTCCCATCTAATTTTATATATTTGTTATCTTTATCTCTGCGTCTCTCAAACTTATCTGATTTAGTAATACAAATAGTAACCTTTTTATTTTGTTCAAAAAGTTCTTTAAGTTGTAAGATTTCATCTGCTTGTAAAGGACTATCTGAAGAGGTAGGATAGATGATGTAATCGGCAGATTGAATATACTCTTTTGCTAACTCTCCATTCTCTTCTACCATAGAACCTAAACCAGGAGTATCAATCCATGCCATAGAATTTAATTTAAAACCTTGTATCTCTACGGTACATTCTAAATTATTGGTATCGAATGAATCATCTTCTATCTCTTCTAATTTTTGAATTGTTTTTTCTTTACCTACTTTATCATATTTAAAAAAATTTACCTTTTCACTCTTTGGGCTATTTTGTGCTATAAAATTACCTAAAGAACTTTTACCTGCTTTTACTTTACCAAAAATAATAATGATAAAATAGTTTTCTAAATCACTTCTAAATTTTTCTTTTTCTAAAATTTTATTAAAATTCTCAACCCATTTTTTTGAAGAATCTTTTAAAGTATTGAGAGTTAATTTTAATACTTCTCCTATTTCTTTGTTTTGATTTTGTAAATTTTCATTAATATTTAAATATTGTATATTACTATTATAATTATATACATGTTTTTGTAATAAGTCTCTTTTTTTATTTAAATTATTATTTATAATTTGTATATCTTTTAACGAGTTATAAAACTCTTCAATTTTATCTAAATGTTTCATTTTTCATATCCTCTAATTCATTTAAAGCTTCTTTTAACTCATTAATTTTATTATATAAATCAGATATTTTATTTTTTTTTCTATTCTCTTTATAAGATATTATTACTTTACTTGTTTTTTCTATATCAATAGATTCATCAAAAGCAAATACATTTTTTATATGATTTTTTAATTTTTCATTATTGTGAAATAATATAATAGCCCCATATTTATTTTCTATATTTAATTCTTGAGCCTTTTTATATTTATAAATTTTATCATAAATTTTATTTTTTTTTTGATTATTTGCTTCTTTTATTGCATTTTTTTTTGCTTTATTTCTTCTCCTGATCCTTTTACAATTATCACAATAATCTTCACCTATAGAAATTAAAAGTTCATCACATCTCTTACAAAACCATGCCATACTAAATATCCTTTAAACTCTTATACATATTTTGTAATGTACTTTCTATTTTATCTATATCTATTTTAAATGCTTCATCAATCTTTTTTTGTTCTTTTTTTAATGTACTTATTTTTCTTTTATTATCTTTGATTTGTTGATTTAATTTATTAGATAATTCATTAAATTTATTTTCAAGTCTATTTCTTTTTGTTTGATTAATATCTTTTTTTGATTGTTTACTTAAAATATCTATAAGTTGTTCAAGCTCTTTGATATTACTCTCTATTATCAATTCATTTTCATTCTCAATCATACCATCTTTATAGTCTATAGCTGAAATAGGAGCTACTAAGCAACTACAGCTAAAAATATCTTCTATTTGCTCTTTCATTCTATTAGATGTTTTTTCTATATCTTCATAATCCTCAATATTATCTATTCGAGACAGCACAAATATTGTTCTATCTATAAACTTTTGTGGATTAGTCCAATATTTTTGAATTTCTTCTAAAAATTCAACCTCTTTTTTGTTGAGTTCTCCTGTAGTTATGGTATGCACAAAAAGTGTAATATCAGAGTTTTGAATAGCTTCCATAACTTTTTTATTATCTTCTTCTTTTGCATTTAATCCAGGAGTATCTACATACTTTATATTATTATAAATAATACTTTTATTAACAGTTGTTTCTCTAGCATCTGCTGTTTTAAAGGTATTAAATTCAAAATCTTTTACTAAGACATTTAATAAAGTACTTTTCCCATGATTATATAAACCTACACAAGTAACTGTAATTTCATTTAGAAATATAGCTTTTTGTAGATTATTTAAAGAAGTTAATTCCTCTTTTGATAAGTATTTTTTTATAATTGACATTTTTCTTCTTTTAGTTAAAGTTTTAAATCATCTCCAACCTCTATTAATAATATAGCATTACTCTTCTTCTTCCCAATCTTAGGGCTTTTCTTCTCTTCATTTTATCTCTTTCAAGTGATTTTTTATCTCATCTATTGAAATATTAAGCTTTTTTGCTACAGCTTCTACAGAGAGATTAAACTCTTTTATCATCATAATTGCTGTATCAATAAGACCTTGTGATAACCCTTGTGATAACCAAGCATCTTTCTCATTTAAG
>Ga0256827_10002428_pt1 | contig 12017 bp, 20 predicted proteins | sample CV84metaG_FD_185977 | JGI IMG/M metagenome (GOLD analysis project Ga0256827, IMG submission 185977) | Hydrothermal vent microbial communities from East Pacific Rise, Pacific Ocean - CV84 | ecosystem: Environmental > Aquatic > Marine > Hydrothermal vents | place: Pacific Ocean: East Pacific Rise... | reverse complement strand
AGGAAAAAATTATTTCCAGGGAGAATCACTCAGAATACAATTCGTTGAGTAACGGCCAAAAAATGAGAATTTCATTTAGCATTTTATTCAGCTTTTTGAGGCTCATCGAAGAAAAAAATGGTATTACGACAAACCTTTTATTCCTTGATGAGATTTTGGATGGTTCATTGGATACAAATGGTCGCGAGGAATTACTGTATATACTAAAAAATGAATTTAGCAAAAAGAAAAACGTTATTATCATTTCTCATAATGAACAAATTAAGGAAAAGGTAGAGGTTTTCGACAGAAGTGTTCAGGTTAAACGAGATAAATTTAGTGCACTCAGTGTTCAGGATATTAAGTAAATATATGGTATAATGTATCAAAAGAGGATAAAAATGGATAAGCATGGATAAAACAAAATTAAAAACAGACGCCGAAGAACTCATAGAAAATATTTATGAGTTCAGGAGACAGAAATGTGATGATTTAACATTAATAGATACGATTATCGAATATTCATATCATTCAGATGTATCATTGCAAGAAATTGGTAACATTCTATCAGAGCATGAGATTTTTGTAAACATTTTCAAAAAACAGCTACAAGAACAAAAATATTTTAAAATGACTGATGAAGAAATGGAACTTAAAGAAAATGAACTTGACGAAGAGGAATGGTAGAAAATGTTAGGATATAATGAGCAATATAACATTATGGCAGGAGTGTATTTTGCTTTTAGCACAAAATCTAAAAATGCAAAACGAACACTGAGTGTCTCTCATGGCAAAGCAAAACGAGAGAAAATGAAGGCTGTATTTCCTTACAATCAATATGAGGAATGGTCGAGAGAAAATTTTATTTTAGGAGCACTATATATTAATTTTGTGAAGAAACCTTCATCATTAATATCAGCATTTCAGGAATTAAAAGACCTTGACGAAAAAGCAGTAATGACATTCAAAAACGAAATCATATATTACAGAAAATTTTTAAAAGAGGACATTGATAAAATTATGCTCAATGAACCTAATCCTTCATACGAGTACATGGCTGAAGCATATAGAAAAAATGAAATTCATTGGTACACATATTATTTTTATGTAATCGTAAAAAATATTGATGTCAATAAAATTCTAAAGAGCAGAATTGATGGCTTTTTATATAAAAATATCAAATCTTTACTCCTATATGTCACATTCAGTCAGAAATCTATGATGGAAGTCAAAAATCTAATGAATGACGTCATAGAAATTTGAATGATTTTAAGTAAAATTTAGATAAAATATAACATAAAAATAAAGGAAAATTAATGAAAAAAGTGGATAACAAACAATTCATATGGGCAGAAAAATATAGACCTCAAACAGTACAGGATGTGATTTTACCTCATGATACCAAGCAAAAATTTGAAGGATACATCAAGGAAGGAAGATTTCCTCACATTCTATTGTCATCCGTAAATCCAGGATTAGGAAAAACATCAATCACCAACGCTATCATAAAAGATTTGGATGCAGATGTTATGTGGATTAACGGTTCAGGTAATGCTGGTATTGATGCATTCAGAGGTAAGGTTAAAGATTTTATATCTTCAGTGAGTATCGATGACTCTCCTAAAATTGTTGTTATTGATGAAGCAGACGGAATCTCAGGTGATGGTCAGAAAAACCTTAGAGGATTGATTGAGGAATTTAGTCAACATAGTACATTCATAATGACATGTAATTATAAAGAAAAAATTATCGAACCACTCAGAAATAGGTTTATCCATTTCGATTTTGATGCACTGTACAACCAAAATAAAAAAGAGATTGGCTTACAAATTTTCAATAGATTGCAATTCATTTTAACCAATGAGGAAGTTCACTTTGAACCTAAAGACCTTACTCCTATCGTGCAGAGCATGTATCCTTCGGTGAGAAAAATGGTCCTTACATTACAGCAATCAGTGCAAGATAAAAAACTTATCGTGGATGAAAACAGCATCAATGCAGCAACGAGATATACAGAAATTCTGAATCTCATCAAAGCAAAAAACTTCGGTGAGGTTAGAAAAAAATTACAAAATATCGATGATCCAGCATCACTGTATACATATGTATTCAAGCATATTGATGAGTGGTTCAAAGAGGATTCACATCCTAGTATTATCATCATAACAGCAAAATATGCAGATATGGACCAGAGAGCCCGAGACAAGGTTATCAATTCCGCTGCATTCTGCGTGGAGCTTATGATGACCCCGACAATAGAATTCCTTTAGGAATTCTCCCTCCACCCTTCAAACCTCCCTCCTCCTTTTATAAATAATATAAATCAAAGCGAGGAGATAATCATGGCAACACAAAAACAGGAAATTCAAGAATTAAAAGACGAGTTAGTGAACTTAAAAACAGAGGACTTAAAATCAGTTAAAGATTTTTGGGCAAAACACAATTTTGGTACAAGATTGTCTCTTGTGACATTTATGGTATCATTTTTAGCAATCGTGGTTGCTGGATTTTTTGGGGTTACAACACCTGATGTAATTGTAAACCTAGTAGGAAATAGTGCACTTATAGCATTCATGACAGTTACCCTAGGAGTAAATGGAATTGAGGCTTTACTGAATGGTGTAGCAAAAATTAAATTAATAGGAAAATAAGGAGATAAAATGAAAAACTTATTCGAATATTTTGGTAAAATATTAACATTCGAAGAATACATATTAAGTGAAGCAGTAAAACCAAAGGAAACAAGTTATGGCACAAATTATGACTATGGAACTCCTTTATTAAATGATATGAACATATCTGACGATATGTTTGGTGATTTGGTAGTATCTACTGGTTTTATTAGTAAAGGGATGATTTATATTGTTTCTATATTAAAGACAGGAGAAATAGCATTTATATCCGAAGAAGTAAATAACTCAAAAGGAAGCTATTCTAATGATAGTATTTTTTCTAGTGATAATACCAAAAATAAAAGCCTTCATGCTTTGGAGGTTTTTTCGAAAGTATTGTATGTAATCATAAAACTATTAAAAGAATACCCCAAAGATAAAGTATTCTTTAAAGCAGGAACAAATGCGAAGTTAGACAGAATATATCATAGTATAGTAAAAAATAAGGTATTTACAGAAAGTATATCAGCCACAGGTTTCAAACTTATAAAAACTGAAGGTCCAGATATTATATTTAAAAAAGGAGATATAAAATGACATGGTTATTAAATATTTTTGGCAGTGTAAAAAACATTGCCATGGCAGCAGGTGCAATTTTTATGGGATTGTACGTCGCGAAGCAAAAATACAACGCGTATCAGGCAGAGGACAAACTCAAAACCATCGAGAATAAAATAGCAAAAACCAATGTCGTTATTGCAAAAACCAAGGCCAAGGCTAAGGCTACTGCAGTGAAGGCAGAGACAGACACTCATATCGAGACTCTCAAAGAACTCAAAAAAGAATCGAAAAAGGTTCAAAAAGAAATGGAGATTATTGAAAAAAATATTGAGATTAAGGTTAAAACTGGTGAAATCAAAAAAGAGAGTAAAAGAATTAGGCACGGAAAAGTTAAATTTAAGGTTTAATGTGTTATAATTATAGAATAAATAGGAGAAAATAAATGAAATTCAGTGAATTTATAAATGAGAACAGAAAAGCAGAATATTATATTAAAAAGGATGGTTTTGCTAAAGGTAAAGTAATTATAGTTGATGTCAAAACAAATACCGTAGTTAATGATCAAGAAGCAGAAACATTAATCTCTAAATTTTTTGACACAAAAGCAGATGCAGAAAAATATTGGTCAAGTAATCCAATAGGTTCTTCTAAAAAATTTAATAGTAAAGGATTTGAAAAAGCATGAAAACATTCAGTGAATTTATAAATGAGAGCAATAAGTTTTATGATGGAAGTTTAGGAATAGAGATGACTAAACAAAAAGATTATCTGACTCTTACATTTAACGGAAAAGTTTGTAATAATATTGTCTCAGATATTGATGAAAAAGATTTTGTTCTCAAAGAAATAAAATATAATACAAGATTATCGCTCAAAAAACTTAAAGAAAGTGAAGGCTTGCTTAAATTCTTGAAAGATAATACGACGAGAGGTTAAATATGAAGAAAATTTTATTAAGTATTTTTATGGTATTATTAGTAGGGATATTAAGTGGTTGTGCTGATAAGCGAATTATCTTGGTACCCCAAACAGAATATTATCCAACATTTGATACATCGGATTTCAATGTTTCAAGGAAACAAGATTTGGAGATGTGGGTTGAAACAGAAGATGTCAATGGTACGACAAAAACTTACCTGGTTGCGGAAAAGACACCTATGTTAATCTTTATAAAAGATACAAAGGAACTAAGGAGTCAATATAATGTACTCCTTAGAAAAATTAATGATTTTAATGAAAAAATCAAAGAACAAAATGAAATTCAGAATAACAAAAAACCTCAAGAGATTGAGTCAATTAAGGATTCTTTTTATAAATAAGAGAAAACAGGAGAATAGAACATGAAAACATTTAGAGAATATATAAATGAGGATAGGAAACCAAAATTAGGTGCCATTGAGACAGACAGGAGAATATATGTAGGCACCATTCAAGAATTAATTCAAACTTTAAGTTATACCCTTGAAGTAGGTCATAGTTACGAACATGAGAAAGGAAACAAAAAAGTGAACTTGAAACCTAAGACATTTAAAGCACTTGTAAAAGCACTCGAAAATTCACTGCATAATTCAGGAAATAGGGGTTTTTATTCGCTCATAGACATGAAAGATGAATGGTATGATGATTATGAGCCAGGTGATACACTGAGTGTATCAAAATAAGAACATTTAAAGGATATACTGTTGCAACAATCATAAATGGTATATACAGGAAAAATTAAATAAAACTATAATATAATTATACCATAAAGGATATAAATGAATAATAGCAATAAACCTCAAGAGATTGAATCAATTAAAGATTCTTTTTATAAATAAGAGAAAACATAGGAGAATAGAACATGAATACAATAAGAACATTCAGTGAATTTATAAATGAAAAGAATTATAATGTGGCCGATTTAATAAAATTAATTGGTAGAGTTGGTTTAGATGATGTGCTTTATGGCGATGAAAAAGAAATTAAAAGTCTTTGTAAAGATTACGACAAACACGGTTATGGCGATTATGATGAGGATGAAGGTCAAGCAATGAAAAGTTTAGTGAATTATATTAAAGTTTATGCTAAAGAAATTGCAAATAAAGATGAAAATAAAAAAATTAAAGATTCTGATAATTGGGATTATTCTAATTTAGACAAAATATTTGGAACATTATAATGAAAACATTCAGAGAATATGCACAAGATATGGTTGAGGCCAAGAAAATACCTAATGGTTATTATTATGTAGAGGTAAAATTGGATTCTCATTTTACATATGGTTTGGCGCAAGATATGCTATGGGAATGGCATCAAAACAAAAAAACATATGATACAGTGAGCACAGATGAGAATAATGATAATTTCTATATCTACTCAAAGAAAAAGGATATAGTTGTAGATGCCATGGACTATTTAGGATTTAATAAAGATAGCTTTTTGGTTAATAAAAAATAATACTGAAATTGGAGGATAGAAATGAACACAATGAAAACATTTAGAGAATATGCAGAGGACATAAACGAAGCAGTGGATGGTGAGGAATATACTGTCGTCCTACTTGGCGGAAGTATTGGCGAAAAACCAATAAGAACATTATCACAATTAAAAGGTGATAAGGTAATTGATACAAGCAAAATTTATACTGACAAAGATGAAGCCAAAAAACAGGCCAAGCAAATGAACAAATATCTATCTCCAGGTGAGAAAAAATATTATAGATTAAAATATACTGTTGCAACAATTGTAAATGGTGTATATACAGGAAAATAATCAAGCAAAATTAAGTAAAATTATAATATACTTATACCATAAAGGATATAAATGAATAATATAAACAAACCTCAAACGGTTGTTCAGGTAACTAAAGATAGTTATACTACAGACCACCAAGTCTTATTCAGTGCCTACGCACTGAATAAATTTAACCTAACATTCGAAGATTTAAAAATAAAGTATAGAGATTTAGAGAGTGTCATCTCAAAAATCATTGAACTAAAACCTGACATCAAAAGGCTAGACTTTCCTATCAATGTATTCTACGATTTTGTCGTATTGGAATCTGATGATTACATGATTACATTTGACTCCTATGAAAATAAAAAGAAAATTAGCATTTGCTTTTATTTCAATTCATACCAAGAATCCAAGGAAATTTTTGACATCATACAATCATTTCAGGACAAGGACGATGAGATTTTTGTGAGTGTGGCATCGTATTTTTACGATGGACAAAAGCAATTAAAGGCAACAGAAAACATCAAAATCAAGGATGACTTTTCGAACAATTCTTTAGAATATTACCCTTTTATTGACATTCCTGAAATGTTTAAACAATATTCAATGTCTGATAGCAATATTCTGCTATTGTGTGGGATTCCAGGAACCGGAAAAACGCGAATGGGTGACGCTTTTATGAAGCATTTGCTAGACATTACGGATGTTCAATTAGCAAACAAACGCGAGGTTATTCATACAGAGGAAAATGCCGATGGTACAATTGATGAGATTGACATTATCACTCAGGAATCCGAAGGTGTTAAGGTAGCATACATCAAAAACGAAGAAATTCTAGCCGATGACCTATTCTGGAACACTCTCAAAGAGGAGGAATATCACCTCGTATTCCTTGACGATTTAGATTATTCGTTGCTTCCTAGGACACAGAACATTAGCACATCTGAAGACATTCAGAAAAACAAATTTATTAGCAATCTTTTGAGTTTCACGGACGGAATTTTCGATAAGGTTGGGAATAAAACAAAATTTATTATCACTACAAACAGACCTGTTACTGATATTGATACAGCAGTCCTCAGAAAGGGTAGAACATTTGACATCCTTGAACTCAGGGAACTAAAGCATGAAGAGGCTGGGGAAATTTGGATAAAATCAGGATTGGATTTAGAGGATTTTAATGAATCTTTCAAGGGCACCAAAATCTTACAGGCAGATTTAGGGTCGGCAATCGGTATGGCACTGAAAGCACAATCTGAGCACATCGAACTTAAGCCTTACATCAAAGAGGAAGGCATAAGCATTTATAGCACAATCAAATCTCCTAAAAAGATTGGGTTATAGTATGAAAACTTTTGATGAGTATATGAATGAGATGGCAACTCACATGGGACATTCTCCAAAAGGAATATTCTCCAAAAAAGAATTGTTTAATGATATAAAAAATTCATTAATTCTCATCAAAGACAAATTACCAGGAGGATACAGTGTTCTGAAAAATGAATCAGATTATTATTTGACAAAAAATGATGATTACATGGGCCATATAGAATACATAAGAACAGGTTCTGTTATAAGCATCAATCATTCTCATTCAGAGATCAAGAGAGGTTTTTATGAACTTATATTTTCCTCTATTCTCAGTGACCGATTAGGCTCAATAGGTTCAATTGAAATATTGAGTGATTTAAGCCTAAGCACTCAAGCAATAAAATCATATGAGAATCTAAATAGAAGTGTATCTATTTTTGAACTTGCAGTAAAAATAGGCAAAACTTATCATAAATATTCAACAGAATTACTTTTATCTTCAAGGAGAGCAAAGGTATCAATAAAATCAAAGCATAATATCACTGAAGTATTTGATGAATATTATAAAAAATTAGAAACAGGCCTATATAGAATGGACAAATCAAAAACTAATGGGCTCTTCGGATATACATTATTTCATGAAGGATGGGATAAAGTATAAATAATTAAGTAAAAGTTAGATATAATTATACTATAAAACATAGGCATTTAGATTATTATAGATTATTAGGGAGTACAAAGGAAACCTATCATTTGGTCTATCGTAAGTCCTAAAAATTAAAAAGTCGTTGAAAACGCATAAAAGGATAATACATGAACAAAGCAGAATTAATCGCAGCAGTAGCTGAAAAATTAGAGGTTTCTAAAGCAGAAGCAGGAAGAACAGTTGAAACAGTAATTGGTACAATCATTGAAGGTGCAGCAGCTGGCGAAGCAACAATCCCAGGTCTTGGTAAATTAGTTTTAACAGATAAAGCAGCGCGCACAGGAGTTTCTAAATTGGGCGGAGTTGAAAAAGCTTGGAGTACTGAAGCTTGTAAAGTGATCAAATTAAGATTATCTACAGCCGGTAAACAAATCGGAAACTAAGGAACTAAGGAACTAAGGTTTAACCTATTCCAAAATAAGAGGATTTATTCCTCTTATGTCATATTATAGAGATAAAAAATAAAGAAAATTTAATTTAATTATTCTGATTATTTTTATTGTTTATCTTGAAATTTTGATACCATCATATTTTTTAACAATATCTTCGCTCTTTTCAATACCTAATATTTTAACATATTCTCTGGCAATACTGAGATTACATTTATAATGATAGGCAATAACATTCAAATCTTTATCAGAAATTAGTTTCTCTCGTTTAGGATAATTGATAAAATTTATTTTGTCCATTGTTGAATTTCGTACAAATTTATATTGTGCTTCAATAGGGATATGCTTAACATAACAATTTAGAGTATTTGCTATGTAAATCGTGCTTGGGTCATTCGAGATAAACCTTGTAAGAAAAAAAGAATTAACTTTTTGTATCTCTTCGGCAGAAGGCTCAAAGGATTTATCTACAGATGATTTCATTATTGAATATGGGGTTCTCTTTATATCTTCCATTTGTTGTCCTTTGTTGATTTCTTGGTATTTTAAGTAAATTTATTATATAATTATTTATAAAGGATAAATATGGAAAAAGAAATAGGATATTTTGACGTGTTAAAGTCAGTCATCAATAAGCATAGAATTGACGATGAGATTGTTAATAAGCATTTTGTGCCTTTCATGGCATTAACCTGGATATCAGTTGATCCAAAAACTTGCTATGAGACTAACGAATTGAATACTGCAAGAGGATTAAATTATATACCAAAATTAGACGAATACAAATTTTTAAGAAGCAAAGTGAAACTTCCGAGAGGGAAGTTTATCCCTTTTGACAAAAACGATAAACATATGAACATCATAATTTTGGCTATTGCAGATTATTACAGGGTAGGAAAAGTTACTGCTCAAGAATATATAAAAATGATGGGAGGAGACAGAATTATTGAACTCCTTGAAAGGATAGGTCAAATACATAATACTTATACGACTGATAAGTATATTTTATCAGTGAGAGATGCATTAGCAAAAAAGAAAAAAGATTTAAAGAAAATGAAGGGAATTAAATGAGTAGATTAGCAGTATCGCACACAGACCTAGACGGTGTCTCAGCACAAATTGTCATTAGGCAATTTAAAGGAGAGGTTCAAAGGATGAACCTTAGCTACGGAAAAATTGAGGAATATCTAGCAATAATCGATGAATATTGTGGACATAGCAAACCTTCAGAAGTTTGGGTTACGGATTTGTCGTTTACATTGCAATACCTTGAGACATTTTTTGAAACAGTGAAACGATTTCCTGAAATAAATTTTTATTTTATCGACCATCACCCGTTCGATGAGGATTATTCACACATTAAAGCACCAAACCTGATGCTCCTTATCAGTCCTAAGGCTTCAGCAACCAAACTTACATTTTTGTACTTGAAAAATAATTCAAAAATTCTGGATCATAAAATGATGAAACCTCTTGCGGAATATGTTGATTATGTTGATGTTTACGACCTTTGGAAAAAAGACGATGAAAGGTTCAAGGCTGCAATGGTGTACAATGAATTATTTTGGGAATTTAAAAAAGATTATTATTTTTCAAGGTTCAAGGATGATTATAAACTTAGAAATTCTGATAAAGAACGGTTCAAAGATTTAATGAAGAAAAAAATAAAACTTTTTGAAAAATTAGACAAATCAGGCAGAATATTTAGGCATGAACCAGAAGGCAATAAACGAATTTTAATGATGTTCATAGATGATTTTAAGAATCATATTCCATTAGATTATCCTGGATATGGTGTCTATATATTAATTTCAAGCTATGGTGGCGTTTCGGTAAGGCTTAGGAGAGGTTTGAGTGATGATGGTGTTCTAAAAAATGCTATCGTAAAACGACTGTTAGAAAATCCAAATGTTCAATCAGCAGGAGGACATAACGAGGCTTTCGGTTCAATGTTAATCGATGCTTCAGCACATGCTCAGGTAGATTTTGGTAAATTTCTATTGACAGTGGCAGATGAAGAGTTAGACATTTTAGGAGGAAAATAAATGAATGAAACAATAGAGGATTTAGTTTTACAAAATTTGATGAATAGTGATGCATATTATTCAAAGGCATACAGTCATCTCGATAAAGGACTGTTTCAAAATCCAAACAATAGCGTAATTTTTGAAACAATCCAAGATTTAACGAACAAATATAACAAAAGACCTTCGCCACAAGAGGTCGGTTTGGCCATTAAGCAAGATTTATCATTAAACAAAACATTACAATCAACCACGATAAGCAAATTCAAGGATGTTCTCAGAGAACCTCCAGTGCAAAATATGGATTTTTTGATAGACAAAACACAGACATGGGTTCAAAGGATAAAACTTTCAAAAACAATTTTTGAAGCAGCAGACATCATTCAGAACGATGGCTCATTCGACCCAATCCCGGGAATGGTAGAGGATTCATTAAATATCAATTTCGACACTAGCATTGGCCTTGACTACGGAGAGAGCATCGAGGAAAGGCTAGAATATTACAAAAGCAGGGAAACATACACTGCAACAGGATTAAAAACACTTGATTATGCTCTTGGTGGAGGAATAAGGCCAGCTTCATTGTTCCTATTGGCATCAAGCTCTCATGGAGGTAAAACGATGCTCAAATCATTTTTGAGTGCAAATTTACTCCTGAAAAAGAAAAATGTCCTTTTTATAACACTCGAAATGCCTGAGAAGGAAATTGCAAAAAGGATTGATGCTAACATTATGGGAACGACAATCAATGACCTTTCAGAATTGTCAGAAAAGGATTTAATGACAAAATGGGATAATGTTAAAGACAACATTGGTCAATTGGTTATCAAGGAATATGGTGCCGGCACATTCAACACAATGCACCTAAAATCTTTGCTTGACGAATTAAAATCCAAGAAAAATTTTATTCCTGATGCCATTGTGATAGATTATCTTGGCTTGATGACATCGGCAAGGGCCGATTCAAAATCCAATTCATATGAAATGCTAGGTAAGGTTGCAGAGGATTTGCATGCAATGTCAAAAGAAACTTATGACTCTAAAGGAAACAAAGGAGTTATGATGATAAGTTCCAGTCAGTTGAATCGTTCATCGTATGGGAATACTGAAAGTGGTATGGAGGCAGTGTCTGAAAGTTTGAAGATTATGATGACAGCAGACGTCGCCATTAACCTTATATCAAATGACCAAATGAGAGAGCAAAATCAACAAATATTTAAAATCATTAAAAATCGTTATACAGGACAAATGTCATCATTAATGATGGAAACCAATTTTCCTAGGGTCCATTATAGTCCTCTTGATGATGGAAATTCATATGATGCAGTGGACCAAGAGGAATTGAACACTGGAGCACCAGTACAACCAGACAAAAATGACTTTGACTTTGGCCAATTGCAATTTTAAATTTATAAATAATATAGAATAAAACAAAAAAGGAGAATTAAATGAGAACATTTAGAGAATATATAAACGAAGGCAAGGAGCTTATGGTAAGCATCAAGAATAAAGACTTAGGACACTTTGAGAGCAAAATTGATGAATTAGAGTATTATATACAAGAGCTCAAAATAAAGGCATTCATTTTGGCAGGAGATAATACGGATGATATTAAAATATTTTGTAAAAGCGGCAAATCAGCTTTTACGAAATATCTAAAAACAGTAAGTTTAGATAAATATGCTAAACTTATTGAGGACCACGATACTGTTACAGAGAG
>Ga0256827_10002426_pt1 | contig 12019 bp, 12 predicted proteins | sample CV84metaG_FD_185977 | JGI IMG/M metagenome (GOLD analysis project Ga0256827, IMG submission 185977) | Hydrothermal vent microbial communities from East Pacific Rise, Pacific Ocean - CV84 | ecosystem: Environmental > Aquatic > Marine > Hydrothermal vents | place: Pacific Ocean: East Pacific Rise... | reverse complement strand
ATCACCCCCTACGTGAATCATGTGATGATGCAGGGAAACCTTTCCATGCATGAACCCAATAAACAATAAGGAATAAAAAATGAAAAAATACTTTAGAATAACCACGATGGCATACCTGATCCTACTCGCAGGTACACTGGGTGCCGGGCTCTATGCCGGGATCGTAGTCGCACCTGTGACTTTCCATACAGAGATGTGGTTGGGCAGTGATATATTGAGCCATTTCCAAGAGGGCTTGATCATGACAGAGAACTTTGTACGACTCTCCTATCTGGTGGACTTTACCCTCATAGTGATCTTTCTCTATGAGGGATACAAATACAAAATGTTCGAGCGTGACAGTATCACTACTTTGGCTGCACTGATCACGATCGCTTCGGGGCTCTTTTTTGGCCACTACTATATGCCCGATATCCTCACCATGCAACTCGCTGGCGAAGCGATGACCCAGAGTGACAAATTCGCTGCGGTGCATCAAGCAAGTGAGATCGACTTCAAGGTATTTACTGTGGCACTGCTGGTGCTGATCGTGCAAAATATGCGGAAGGCGTGTCGGTAGGGATACGGCTCCTTAGGTATTCCAAAAGCTAAATACTATAGACAGTATCAGCAGTATTGCCATGGATATATTGAATGCTCTTATTGCTTTTTTGTTTTTAATAAATCTTTTGAGAGCCACACCTCCCATGGTCCATGAGTTGGCAGAGACTAGCACAGTGCTAAGAAAGATGATCGTAATAATGATGATCTGACTTAGTGCATGTTCTGCTGAATTGACATAAACAGACATTGCCGTGATGATCTTTATCCAGTTTTTTGGATTTACCCACTGAAACAGAACGATAGGTATGAATTTTAAAGGTTCTTTACTGTTCTCCTCTTCGTTAAGAGAGGGTGTCGAATTTGCTATCTTCCAAGCCAGCCACAATAGATATATAGTCCCTACTACTTTGAGTATCGTCAATATAATAGGGTATGCTTCAAATATCTTGCCTAAACCTAATCCCACAAGAAGCGTCATGAGAGGAAACCCTATGATGACACCGAGTAGATGAGGTATGGTTTTTTTATATCCAAAAGTCAATCCAGAAGATAACAACATGATATTGTTAGGGCCAGGAGTGATAGAGGTTGCAAAAGAAAATGCAAATATTGTTGCAAGTAAAGCTGTTGAATATATTTCCATACTGTATCCTTGAACGATTTAAGTTTCTTGTATGGTAACAGATACAGCTCTAAGATTCTCATCATTTCGTGCTTTTAAAACTTTCTTTTATTGCTAAACTAGGTATAATACTACCAATGAAGAGAAGAAAAACAAAACAGATACATAATGAGATAGCCAATGATCTGATGTACTATATTATTCATCATATAGATACAGATCTCAATATTGATGCGATAGCAAAGGATCTTAAGGTTAGCAAATTTCATCTACATCGTATATTTAAAGAGCAACTCAATGCCAATATCTATGAGACGATCCAATCAGTACGATTACAAAAGGCTGCCAATCTATTGATAGCCAATAGAGATTATACGATTACAGAGATAGGGGGTATGTGTGGATACAGTATTCTCACCTCATTTCTAAGAGCCTTTAAAAGTAGATTTGGACAAACACCCAAGCAGTGGCGAAATGGTGGGCATATAGACCATTTTCATAAAATGATCACTAAAGAGAATAGGCTTCTGTTGGCTACTTCTGACTTCTCACACCTAAAGCCTAGAATAGTAACCATGAAAGATAGAGAAGTGTATTATATTCGATATAGGGGCTACAGCAATATAGGATCTGCATGGGAGAAGCTTATGGTGTGGGTACAATCAAATCCTATAAAAAACTACCACCGTATAGGTGTATATTATGATAATCCTGCGATCACTCCGCTAGACCAATGTTATTACGTGGCATGTATTGAGCCTAAGGATATGAAGACCTCTATATATACAGGTTTGCCAAAATCACATATAAGAGGTGGTGCCTACGCGATATTTTCTCTAGATGGGGCGTATGATGATATTCTCAGATTGATCCAATGGGCATATCATCAGTGGCTGCCAAATAGTGGATTTAGTACCGTAACCGCATCATCATACTGTATTTTTGAAGAAAATAACACTTTAGATAATCAAAAAAGATTCAGATGTCACTATCATTTACCTATAGGGCTTTGAGTGAGAAGATGATAAAAGTCTTTTATGGTTTGTACAGAAGTTTTGTATATGCTACTTTTTCATTAGAAAACGGCTCCACAATCGCACTGATCTCATCCAATGTGTAGTGTAGAGGGAAGCCTACCCTCGAGTCCTCGGCTGTACTCTCTAAGATATAATACTTCTTCTCATCCAACCAGAGCCCTTTTTTGCCAGAGAGCTTCTGAGCATTGATAGGTGTGATGACAAAGATATGATGCGGCACCAAGACAAAATATGCCTCTTTGTCTAAAGCATGGAGCATAGAGATGAGTAGATTGCTTTTGTCATCACAGTCGCCAAAGTTGTTTTGGATGGTTTTTTGTGGTGAGTGTGCGCGAAAATGATTGATCTTGTAGGGGATGTGGGTGACATAATCCAGTAGGTTTTGGACTTGGCAGGACTCACTTTTGCAGGACTTGGTGAGCGCCAATGCCTGACTATGTATCTCCTGTGATGTGGTGACTCTGTTGGTATACACACCATCGCTTGTACCTATCTGTGTCTTGTCAACAATCTGTATGGCTTTGATGGTGACATAGAGGAGTGCTACAAAGGCAAAACCCAAGATGACAAGTGAAATATATTTACTTTTTACATCTTTTGTCATAGATATTTTCCTCTATATGTTACGATGATAGCATTGTACAGTAAAAAAGTAAAAGACATATCTTCTAATAGAATATGCGTTATCTATCACTAAAATACTCATAAAGATAAGGGGACGGGTGTCAAATTTTAAATAGTATTTTTATATTTTTTATCATTCAGTCCATTTTTAAGGAAGGTGGAGTAAAATAATCTAAGAAGATTAATAACAACGTTGTTATTAGTGATCTTTTCTGGGAGGAATAGGGTATGGCAGAGGTATATGCAGCAGCAGATGACAGGGTAGAACAGATAGAGATCACTCAGATACGAGCACCTAAACTACATGATCGCAGGAGTTATTCTCAGGAGGAGATCAAGGCACTTTCTCGCAATATCGCATCGACCAAGAGACTGCTTCAGCCGATCGTAGTACGCAGGGTTGAGGATGGGTATGAGAGGATCGCAGGGTTCAGAAGAGTAGAGGCAGTGAAGTTGCTCGGTTGGGAGCAGATCCCGGCAGTAGTACTGGAGAGTGTGAGTGATCAAGAGGCGATGCTGATCATGCTCTCTGAGAATATGCAGAGAGAGGATCTCAATCTCTATGATCAGACGGTGGGGATACTCCAATATATTGCGCTAAGCCTAGCGCTAGATATCGAAGCGGTCAAAAAGCTGCTCTATCGCTTTCGTAATGCAGACTCTGGGGTACTCAAAGGACTCGATGAGAAAACACAGACCCAGAGAGAGCAGATGGAGCAGATCACACAGAGACTGGGTAATATCTCCGTCTCTACACTCATTAACCGTCTCAAGGTCTTCTCCCTATCCCCCAAGGTACTTGACGCTCTCAAAGAGGGAAAGATAGGCTACAGCGCAGCTCAAGAGATCCATAAACTAGGAGATGAAGGCAGGATTACGTTGTTTATCGATGAGGTGCTGAGAGAGAAGCTACCTCTACGAGAGATCAAGAAACGTGTTAAAGAGTATAAAAGCGCATCCAAACCTACCAGCCCATCTAAACCATCTAAAGTATTTTATACCCTCTCTGATGAGGGTGGATGGGTGAGTTTGGTAGTAGAGAATATCTCTAAAGAGCAGATATCTAAACTTGAAAATTTCCTCAAAAAGATTTAGTGGAGGTGGATAATGAGTAGTAATATAGCAGATCACCCCTTTAAACCCATTATATTCAAGAACACTAAGACGTTGATATTAGGTTCATTTCCCAGTATCCAATCGGTGAAAAATGACTTTTACTACGCCCATCCACGTAACCAGTTTTGGAAAATCCTCTCTGCTATTACAGGGTATCCTATCAATAACTGTGACCAAAAAATATGGCTACTCAAGGAAGCAAAGTTAGGGCTGTGGGATATGATACATAGCTGTAGCAGAGAGAATTCACTGGATAGTTCGTTGGAGGATGAGGTGGTCAATGATATCCCCGCACTGCTAGAGGTGTATCCTAGTATAGAGAGGATTGCCTTTACCGGTAGAAAAGCAGAGGCACTTTACACATTACATTTTGACTATCTGGAGATTGAGACGGTCTATTTGCCTTCCCCCTCAGCTGCATATGCCAAGATGAGGCTTGAGGAGAAGGTGGGGGTGTATGGGGAGAGATTGCTGTAGGGGGCGATTGCCATCGCACCAAAAATGACATAAAGCAGACAAAGCACCTATATCACAAAGCCTGAGATAATAGCTTTGATATAATAAAGGTGCGATGGCAATCGCCCCCTACGGTCTCAATAGCATCTTTCCTCGCACTCTCTTATACTTTACCGATCCCATTCGTTTTATTTGCTCAGAGGAGAGCGGACTAGCACCGATCATGTTCTGCGGTACTTGCAGTTTGAGCACTTCATTCTCTCCGCTGTAGGGTTGCATGATGAGGGGGTTGGCATGACAGCTTTCACAGGATTTTGCTTTTTTTGTGATGGTGTGTGGGGCGTGTGGGATCCATGCTTCGATGGGTTTGCCGTCTATCGTACGGACATCGTCTAGGATCATGGTGCCGTTGCGGTCTCGGTAGCTGATACGGTATTGGAAGAGGGGTCGGATGATGCCGATCCTGCCATCATCATAGTTGGCTAGCACGAAATGTTCCCAGCGTTTGTAGCGATACCCACTGTACCAGATCCCCTCTGCTTGTTTGCGCTCTATCCAGTCTGGCATGCGGGGTTTTGGGGGCTTTTTGGCTTTGAGAGCTTTGTTTAGAAAATTGGTCAGGTAGCCGTCCTCTTGGAGGGTGAGGTCTTTCCATTTGGCATAGTCTGGGGTATCATCACGAAAGACGGAGAGTTCATAGGCGGTGTAGTTCCATGAGGCGTGACAGGAGGTACAGGTGAGTTTGGTGTGGTAGTCTGGATGGTTGGTTGGGCTGGGGGCTGCATGGCAGCCTGTGCAGGAGGCTTTCGCATCTCCTCGCATCTCCTCTGCTTTGTGACAATCGACACACTTGAGCCCTTTTTGATAATGGATATCAGAAATAAGGGTATGATGGTCGATGCCATACTTCTGTGAGGGAAAGTGACCATCTTGTGAGAGTGGTGCTCGGTAGCTTCTGTGGTGGTCTTTGGGGAAGAGCCCTTGGTAATCTCCGCCTACGAAGCCTTTGTTGTGGCAGGAGAGGCACTTTTTCATCGTGATCTTGGAGGAGCGTTGACAGCTACCCTCTGGCTGGTGTGGGGTGTGGCAGGAGAGACAGCCGATACCTCGCTTCATCCCACGCTCTCCACTACTACGGTTAAAAGGGTGGCATTTGAGACATTTGCGTCGTAGAAAATCATCGACGAGGTCAGCGGGTTTTTCTATCTTTGTCTTGGGTAGAGGGATGCTCTGGAGCGTGACATTGGAGTCGGTGATCCCCCATGTTTTTCGCGTGAGATTAATGGCATTAGAGAGAGTGTAGTGGACACTTTTTTCGCACTTGGCAGACTGTTCTTGGTGACAGTCTATACAGGACTCTTTGGCAAAGAGTATCAGAGGCAATAGGAGTGGAAAAATCAGTTTTTGAAGCATGAAGTCTCTTCTTTCTCAAATTGCACTTTAGAGTGGTTGAAATCCCTATAGATCGGATCACTATAGCTATCATGACAAAGAATACAGCGGTACGCCTCTACGATGCGTCTGAGCTCACCTTTGTTGAAGCTTCGTGCCTCTTTGCGTGAGGTGCTCTGGAACTGTTTACCCTCCACTGAGACAAAGGCATCAATAGGGTAGTCAAAAGGCATCCCGCTCTGGGCTGACTGGAAAAAGGGAGCGAACGTGATATTGCCCTCATGGATATTAAGGTTGCCTCGTCCTAACCCTAGGGTGGCAGGGTTGAAGTGGCACTCTACACAGGTTCTACTTTTTTTCTGTGTGGTGTGCGGATCCCAACCTGCCATCGCCATAGCGTGGAATTTTTCTACTTTTTTATCCTTGAAGAGTGTGCCGATCACTTGACACCCTGGGGCAAAAGGCATGATCTTTTTGTTATACCCAATCCCTAGTGAGGGGGACTCAAAACGAAGGAAACTGCGGTACTCTTGCCACTCACCCTTCGTAACCTTTTTCTGTATCCAGTCGAACTGTTTGCCATTTTCAAAATAGACCTCATGGCAGCCATAACAGCTTGGCGCCCAGCTGGCATGACAGGCGGAGCAATCTAGTCTCTGATGGATGGCATCGCTATGGTAGGGCTGGTTGCTCATGGCGGTGACGCTCAGAGCCTTGCCATCTCGTTTGCGGTAGAGGGTGGTGCCATTATGCTCTGGTCGTAGGTGGTAGAGGGGTGAATTCATTTTGGAGGTGAAGCCTATGGTTTTGGGTTCACTCATTTTCTCATTAAGATCTGTGAGCGTAACAGCCAAGCTATTGGCAGGAGCAAATTTGGGGGTGTGGCAGTCTTGGCATTTGATATCCTCTGCCTCCTCCATGTGGTGGTGCTTTTTGCCATCTCCCATGACACCTTTTTCGGTATGGCAGTCGATACAGTCCATGCCTCCCTCAGCATGGTGGATATCTGCGGGGAGAGCGTAGTAGCTGCGTCCATCAGCCAGCTGGTTGGAGAAGTTCCCCTCTTTGTAGGGTGTGCCATACCCCTCGCTCTCGAAGATCCCCTGATAGGAGAGTCCGATACGGTTGGAGCGGTTGTGGCATTTGAGGCAGTTAGAGCTAGGGATACGGGTAGTGTAGGTGGCATGCTGGGTGCCCTTTGTCTTGCTTGTACGGTGGCAGTCACTGCATCCACCACCTCTGGTAGTCTCTGGGTTGTCAAAGACCGTTTCGTCTTGGTTGATATGACAGGCAGCACAGGCTTTGGCAAAATGGTTTTGAGCCAATGAGCTACTGTTGAACTCTTGTTTGAGCTCATCTATCCCTATCGTAGAATTGAGCTCACGGGACTCTCCCCATTGGTAGGCAAGGACATTGAGGATACCACTCTCACTCTGCATCAGTGAGTTACTGATGCGTTTGATGATATCACTGTGGCACTCAGAGCAGAAAATCACCGCATGCTCCAGTCTGGAGGGGTTACGAACGATACCTTTGTGAGCGTTGGTCTTGTCAGTGGCAAAGGCATTACCTCCGTGACATTTGGCACAGCCAAAGATCTCAGTAGGGTGGGCGTGGTCGATATCGCTCATATCGCTATGGCACTGCATACACTGGTCAGGCTGGGTGATATGAGGCATGGGTTTGGCAGCTCTCCATGTGATGCCTAGCAGAATTACCCCTAGAGCGGCTAGGGAGAGTAGTGCCAGTAGCCATTTACGATTCATAACCACCACGCGAGACTGACAGCAGTATAAAGTAGTGTCCAGAGTACCAGAGCAAATTTGAGGAGGGTTTTTCGTGCAGAGAGTATGATGAGTGCAAGCAGTACAAAAGGGATCGTCATGATCAGCGTTACCATCCATGAACCAAGCTCCATCTGCAACAGATTCTCCGCCCCCCAGAAGAACCAAGGCCCCTGCAAGTGCTTGACGGCTTCATTGGGGATGATATCTGCTGGCATAGGGATAAGCAAGAGTACGAGGATACTCAGTGCTGTAGCAATGATGGTGTAAGGGAGCTTGGGGGAGAGGAACTTGATATGTCGGTAGATCCCATACCCTAGTAACAGTGGTAGCAGAACGATATGCCAGATGAAAAATTTATGGTAAAAGGAAACAGTGTCCTGAATGAGTGCTTTCAGGGTAGAGAGTAGTGGTGTCTCTCCCATAAGTGTGAATGCCACCTGTGCAGCAGCATTGGCACTTTGATCTGCTTTGAGTATAAACCCACTGAACATCAGTAACACGACGGATAAAGCTCCGACCACACCATACACCCATGCGGCGGTACGCATGGCTATGGATTTTTTCATCAACTCAATAGTGATATGTATGATCAGCATTCCCATCAAAAACTCAGAACTAAAGTAATGTAACTGCCTGAAAAATGCTCCATAGGGGGTGAGATAGGTGAGTCTCTGTATACTCTCATAGGCGGTGCTCGGATGGTAAGCAAACATGACGACCAACCCACTGAAGAGGCTGACCACAAACAGTGCCAAAGTCAGCCATGATACCCATCGTGCCATTGTCTACTTCCTATGTATTTGTATAGGTAATTGTATCTAAATGTCTCTTGGCTTGGGCTCTATCATCAGTAAGAGATTATGAGGAAAAATTGATAAATTTACTTCAAGCATTGTACCCTCTTTTTTTTTACCCTCTTTTTCTGTATACTAATAAGATAGCCTTGAAGCTATATATGCTTGAGGTGAACCATTTTGAAAAAGTGGTTCCAAATGAGTAGAAGAGGCGGTATGCCTATTGATAAATATGTGACTCTCAATATGTGTACCTAAGTATCGAGGCATGTTCCTCGGTCATGATGTACAGTAAATAGGAGAAACAGATGAAAACAACATTCTTTGCACTGCTCTCATGTGCAGTAATTGGATTAACAGTTCCAGGCTACAGTGGTACGCCATACCATACACCTGGAGGGCAAATCGAGTATAATTTCTTTACGAAGTTTACCAAACAAGAGGCAAAAGAGGTTGCTGAAGTATTGGCTCGTGCTACGGAAGCGGGTCGAGCTGTGGTACTGACGCACCTACCAAAGATATTGGATCCAAAAATTGGAGACAAAGGAATCAGACCAGATAATTTTGAGGAACTTTTGCGTAGCCTGTTGGCAGAAGCTATACCAAAGTTGACCCCGATACAGAAAAAAATGCTAGACAAATATATGGAAGCTAGTGGGATGGTTATTGCTTATAACCAAGACAGACTCAATGTCAAAGGTGTAGGATTCAAATATGTCTTACCAGCCACTTGGGCGAAAGAGACCAATATGATATTTAGAGCTATGACGGGTATTCCCATCAAGCAGTCTGGCCCTTTTTATAGAATTCCTACTGGTATACCTGATGCATTTGAGAAAGAAGTGATAGCCAAATTTGCTAAAAGAGACTACTCTAAACAACCCTATGGAGAGTTTGGAGCGGTAGGAACTATTGGTAAACAAAAAGTGTATCGTCAGGTCATACCAGTCGTTGCCAATATCCCACTTTGTCTCAAGTGTCATGGTGATGAAAAAGGAACCCTAGATATCCTAGGATATGAAAAAGAGGGATTGAAGCTAAATGATCTTCGTGGGATTATAAGTGTCGCAGTCCCAATTAAGTAACAGGGATAAGAACAAAGTAGTGGTTTACCCTATCATCAACGTATGGTTTTTTACCTTGTATGCCACCTTATCCAAATCCCTCTTGGCAGGTCCTCTGAGTCTATGACCCTCTGTATTAAAACGGCTTTTGTGACAAGGACAGTTGAAGACTTGGTTTGGCTCATCATAGTGGATAATGCATCCCATGTGGGTGCAGTGGGCATCGTAGACTTGGATAGTTTCACCTGACTTATGGATATAGAGATCGTGTGTGAGAAAGGGAGTGATACCCTCGCTTAGTTGTTTGAGGGGGATAGATATCTTGCCTCTGCTGTGCTCTTGGAAAAAGAGGAAACGACCCGTGGGATAAGCAAGTGTGCCTACAAATGCCCAAGGCAGGATCCCCAATGAGGCGGAGAGAAAGTCTCTCCTGTTTGGTGACTGGGTAGCCAATCAGCAACCCTCGAATTTGTTAGCACCACCACCAGCTGCGGGTGCAGATGCTGCTTGAGACTCTTCGATAAAGGTATCGAAATCTTCGATATCTCCATCGTCTGCCAGTCGTTGGACAACATCATTGTAGCTAGCCCATGCGGCCTTTTCCCAGGGGTTGGCCTGGACGGCTTTTTTGGCATAGACTTTGGCAAGTTGAAGATTGTTCTTGTCTACCATCTCTCTGGAGAGTTGGACATAGTGTGTGCACTCAGATTTATTCATGCGATACTCTTGTCTGTTTTGAGCAGAGAGATTCATGCTCAATGCGCCCACACCTAGGAGGACGACCGCAACGATTGATACGATTTTTTTATGATTCATTATGAGATCCTTTATTAATTGACTGTGATGTAATAGACATTGGGGAGTGTGCCCTCATCCTCTTTGAGACGCGCAATTGATGTTGCATCGGCTAGGAGTTTGGAGACATTACTCTCTGGATCGTTGAGATCACCAAAGTTTCTGGATTCGCCTACACAGGTCGTAACACAGGCAGGGTCGAGCCCAATACTGGTACGAGGGAGACAGAAAGTACACTTGTCTACAGTCTGTGCTACTTCATCATAGTAGCGTGCATCATAGGGACAGGCAACCATACAGGCTTTGCATCCGATACACATATCAGGCTCTACCAGTACGATACCATCCTCTTCACGCTTGAAGCTGGCTCCTGTAGGGCAGACGCTCACACAAGGGGCATTGTCGCAGTGGTTACAGAGTGTAGGAAGGAATCCTATCAGAGGATTACCATGCTGGTCTTCACTCTCTACCTCCCATACTTTGGTGCGATATGCCTCTTTCATGGCAGGGACTTCCCAATCTGTCTTGCATGCAACATAGCAGGCATCACAGCCGATACAGCGGTCACCGATGATGACCATTGCTTGGTTTTTCTCTTTTTTCAGTTTTGAATTGATTATACTTTTGCTCATGATTATGCCTTTACTACTTGGACAAAGCCATTATGGAATGCTGCTGCACCACTGACTGGGTCGATACCATCACTGATGAAATAGTTTTCACTGGTTCCTTTATTGTATCCTCTGCTCCATGCTTTGGTCTTGTGTCCAAATCCATGATGGATAAAGACAGAACCCGCTTTGATACGCTTGGTGACTTTAAGAGGCTCTGGATGTGACGTGTGTCCACTCTTTGGACTGAGGAGTGAGACGAGGTCACCATCTTCGAAACCCAGCTTTGCTGCATCATCAGGGTGCATCCATATAGGGGTGTCATCCTGAAGCTCCAGTAGTACCCAATTGTTCATACTTCTTGCATGTGAGTGGTGGGGTGTTCTACCGAAGAGGAGTCTAAACTCACCCTCTTTGGGCATTTTAGGCTCAATATAGACAGGGAGTGGATTGAAATCTTCCCCTTGTTTTTTGTGCATCTCTTCGAGGTCTTTGACATAGAGCTGCACTTTACCTGTACCTGTCATAAAGACAGGCGTTGCACCACTTGCCACTGGATAAGGATCTACATCTTCAAATAGCAGCACACCGTCTTTTTCCAGCGTCTCTTTTTGCTCTTTGGTGAGTACACTTTCCAGTGCTTCAATTTGATGTTCTGGCGAATGCTCAAACCATTTGCCTAGCTTAAACTTCTTGGCGATACCTTGACAGATAAAGAAGCATCCTTTGGTGTCGTAGATTGGTTTGATAGCAGGCTTACGTAGTGCTACAAAAGGAGTCTTGTCTTTCTGTAATACAGGTGCATCAAATCGTTCCAGATAGGTAGACTCAGGGAATACAACATCGGCATGCATCACTGTGTCAGTAAATTGTGTATCGATAGCAATAATAAGATCGAGATTTTTCATTGCTTCATAGATGCCGTTCACTCCGATACTGGAATGGCTGAGTGGGTTGGTACCATAGAGTAGCCATGCCTTGATGGGGTAGGGTTTTTGCGTGAGGGTTGCCTCATAGATACCATTGGTTCTGCCTAGACTCGGAGGAGCCAAGGGATACTTTTCTCCCTCTCCTACGCCATCTGCTCGACGTGCTTTTGGTTCATGTGGATGTTCATGTGTGGGAAGCTCTAGAGGTACAGCTGTACGTACAAAAATTCCTCCTGGAACACCCCAACT
>Ga0256827_10002425_pt1 | contig 12021 bp, 9 predicted proteins | sample CV84metaG_FD_185977 | JGI IMG/M metagenome (GOLD analysis project Ga0256827, IMG submission 185977) | Hydrothermal vent microbial communities from East Pacific Rise, Pacific Ocean - CV84 | ecosystem: Environmental > Aquatic > Marine > Hydrothermal vents | place: Pacific Ocean: East Pacific Rise... | reverse complement strand
TCTTCATTGGGGATAGAAACAGATAAAACATAATGTTTGATTTCCCATTTATCATTAGTTTTTTCAAGAACACCTGAACCTCTGCAAATCCCCATCCAAGTGTTCAATAATTCATCAAACCAAGCAATATCACCATTTTTACTAAAGTAAATATTTCTTTCAATTGGTTTGAAACTCCAAGCTTTACCTTTGTCGAAATATGGTTTTGAAAAATTAGCAAACTCTTTTTTTGTCCAGTTTTCGGAAGCAGCAGTGCCAATATAAACAGAGATACTATCCATCGCTCCAAAATAGCTATCAAAATTTGCTTCTGATGCACTTTTATGCCAATTATTAAGGATGTGGTTTATCTTGGTTTTATTTTCTTTTATGTTTTGAAAATCATTTCCCTGTTTACAGCTAGAAAATACTGATAATAAGATAATTGTAAGGATAATAATGTGCTTCATATTATATGACTTGTGTGATGTAAAAGTATAAAAAAGCTTTTTTGGTTTTTCATATTTCTTTATAAAATATTTGGAGGCATTTGGTGACAGACATTAAGTTTTTTCTATCTTAAGATAATTATTATGCTAGAGACATTCTGTATTTTGTTAAAGCTTAAGTCTATTTAGTGGTATTAAAATCTTTTTAGACTGCTTTTAATCCCAGAGGGATTATAGCTTTTTACATACATATAGATATTGATTTTCTTCGACCCCATCTGGGGTCGTACTGCATTATATTATGATTTCTTAGAAATGTATAATGCCTCTGGCATTACTCAATTTGTCAATAGTGATATTATTGGGGTAGTATCTTAATTAATTTGTACAATTTTTCAATAATAATTTCTTAATCTTATTCTCCCCAATCAAAAACATACTTATTATCATAAGAAATATCATATTTTTCTAAAAATTCAATATATTCCTCTTTAAATGTCTTTTTCTTATGATGTTCTTTTTGATTCAAAACATAATTATACACATTGTCAATATGTGATTTACTATAAGAGAACGCACCAAATCCTGCTTGCCAATTGAACTTAAATTTTGATAGCTTTTCACCATTAATAAATACAGTACTTGCTTTTTTAACTTCTCTAACTAAATCGCTCAAACGACAATCTGGTTTTAGTCCAATAAAAATATGAATATGGTCAGATACACCATTAATTGCAATTACTTTTTGACCTTTTTCTTGTATTATCCCTGTGATATATTTATACAGTCTTTCATCCCAACTTGATTCAATAAGAGCATTTCTATTTCTTACTGCAAAAACAATTTGTATATATATTTGCGAATATGTGTTTGCCATATAATATTGTTTATCAATTAGTTTATAAATCTAACATCTTGCATTTTTTACTTCCAACTCCCAACTTCCAACTCCCAACTTCCAACTCCCAACTTCCAACTCACAACTTCCAACTCCCAACTTAGAACTTCCAATTTCCAACTTCCAACTCCCATTTAATACTCCAATTTCAAACTAGAAACGTCCCATACTTCAAATGGTTTAAGTTTATCCTTAGCATTTATCTGCTGTGTAAGAATATATCTGTCCGAATAATCAAGTTTAATCTCTTTGTAAATAAATGAATCATCAAAACCAGCTTTTGCAGCATCATTTTTATCAGCAGCAAAGTATAGGGCTTTGGGGCGAGCCCAATAAATAGCTCCCAAACACATTGGGCAGGGTTCGCAGCTAGAATATATTTCGCAATCATCTAATTGGAAACTGTTTAATTCCTTACAAGCATTTCTGATGGCTGTAACTTCTGCATGAGCAGTTGGATCATTTGATGTTGTAACATGATTTGCTCCAGTGGCTATTATTTCTCCATTTTTAACGATGATAGCTCCAAATGGACCGCCATTTCCTTTTTCTACATTCTCTTTGGCAAGATCAATTGCCATTTGCATAAATTCTTCTTTACTCTTTCCCATCTTGTAGTATATTTAAACATTTAATAATAATATCTGAAGCTTCGTTTATTTCTTCTTCTGTCATTGGTAGTGGTGGTGAAATTCTAAATGCTGTCTTATTGAAAAGGAATAAGTCAGTAACTATTCCATTCTGCAATAATAAATCTGCCATCTTACTTACTAATTCACTATCACCAAGTTCAACAGCCATAAAGAACCCATTTTGTCTTATTTCTTTCACCAAAGGGTGAGTGTTTATTCTGTTGTAGAATAACTGAGCTTTATTCTCTGCTTCAGAAATCACCTCTGGATTATCAACTAGGAACTTAAGATGTGCATAAGCTGCAGCTGCAGAAACAGGATGACCTCCAAAAGTAGTAATATGTCCTAAAACTGGATCATAGGTAAGGCTTCTCATTTTTTCGTAAGAACTCACAAATCCACCAATAGGCATGCCGCCACCCATGGCTTTGGCAATACACATAATATCAGGAACTACATTATATTTCTGGAATGCAAAAAGTTTTCCAGAACGTCCAAAACCAGTTTGTATTTCATCAAAAACTAAGATTGTTTCTGTCTCATTACAACGCTCTCGTATAGCTTTTAGGTAACCATCTTTAGGGCTAATAATTCCACCTTCACCTTGAATAGGTTCAATAATTAGACATGCTGTTTTATTTGTAATATTTTGAATATCATCAAAATTATTGTATTCAATAAGATTAGTGTCAGGGAGTAAAGGACGGAATGCTGTTTTAAAAGTTTCAGAACCCATTATGCTCAATGCTCCATGAGTTCCGCCATGATATGCATTCTTACAGCTAATTATTTCACCTCTTCCAGTAAGGCGTTTTGCCAACTTCATTGCACCTTCAATAGCTTCACTTCCAGAATTAACAAGATATACACTATTCAGAGACTCAGGTAATTGGTCAGTAAGTAACTTCGCAAATTTAACTTGTGGCGACTGCACAATTTCTCCATAAACCATAAGGTGCATATATTTATCTACTTGCTCTTTAATGGCTTCAATTATCTGTGGATGATGGTGTCCTAGATTACTTACTGAGACTCCAGATACTAGGTCTATATATGTTTTCCCATCTTTTCCATACATTTTTACTCCTTCAGCTGATTCTATCTCAATTCCCAATGGAGCAGGGGATGTTTGTCCTAGATGTCTTAAAAATATTTCTTTATTTGAGGGCATTTGTTTGGTTATTTGAGTTTTGCTACTTTTTCCTTTATACTTCTTCCTTTATACTTTATACTTTATACTTTAGCCTTTAGCCTTTAGCCTTTAGCCTTTCTCCTTATTAAAGCAATCCCAAATCTCCCTTTCCTTCCCTAATTACTTCATATTCAGAACCAGTAAGATCAATGATTGTTGATGGCTCTAACTCTCCATAACCTGCATCAATTACAAAATCAACCATATCACCATATTTTTCATTAATAAGTTCTGGATCAGTAGTATATTCTATTTCATTTTCAATAATAGGAACCGATGAAGACATCATTGGGTTGCCAATAGTATTAACAAGTTCTAGAGCAATATTATTATTAGGAATACGAAGTCCAACATGTTTTTTCTTTCTATGTAAATGCTTAGGTATTTTACTATTTGCTTCTAAAATAAATGTAAAAGGACCTGGAAGACAACGTTTTATTATTTTAAAGTAATGATTGTCAATTGGCTTTGCATAGTCTGCAATCTGACTTATACTATTACACACTATTGAAAACGTATTCTTACTAACTTCAATATTCTTAATTCTAGCGATGCGTTCTATTGCTTTTGGTTTGAATATATTACAACCAAAACCATAAATAGTATCAGTTGGATAAACAATTACACCTCCATCCATCAAGCATTCAGATAACTGCCTAATAAGTTTTGGATTTGGATTTTCTTCGTATAGTCTAATTAACATTATTATTAACTTTAGTGCAATTGCAAAGATATTAGAAAATATCGTCAATTACATTTAAAAACCTTTTAGATTTGCAATTCTATGTTGAAGAAGCTTTATATACAGAATTATGCTTTAATTAGTAAGCTAGACCTTGATTTTAATGGTGGTTTGAATGTTATCACAGGAGAAACTGGTGCAGGTAAATCTATTATCATAGGTGCACTTGGGTTAATTTTAGGAAACAGAGCTGATATAAGTGTTGTTAACAATAGTGGAAGTAAATGTGTTATAGAAGGTGCTTTTGAGAATAATTCTAAAATTATTAATAGTTTTCTAGAAAGTAATGATTTAGATATTGAGCAAGAACTCCATATTAGAAGAGAGATTACTCTCTCAGGTAAATCTAGGGCTTTTGTAAATGATACTCCTGTAAGCTTAACTGTATTAAAGTATTTGGCAAGTCATTTAGTGGATGTAAATTCTCAAAATCAGACGTATATTTTTAGAAATCCTGAAATGCAATTGTCCATTCTTGATGATTTATCTAAATCAAGAAGTATTCTTGCAGATTATAAATATTTGTATTTTGAATACAAGAAATCACAAAAAGAACTTAAAGAACTAATTAATAGGGAAGAGGAAGCCGCTAAACAAAAGGATTTTATTCAATTTCAATTTGATGAACTTGATGATTCAGAATTGAAGGAGGGTGAGGAAGAAGAGTTAAAAAGGCAATTGGAGTGGATGGACAATGCTGAGAATATAAAACAGGTTTTATTTTCAGCAACTCAAGTATTAAGTCAAAGCGATGAAGCTGTAAATGACAAAATAGAATCTGTAATTTCGCAGCTTGCTTCGTTAAAAGGTTTGCATCCAAAACATGATGAACTTGAGGGTAGGATGAATTCAGTTTTAATAGAACTTCAAGATATAGCTTCCGAATATGAAAGTTTATTTGAAGAAACTGAATTCGATCCAGAGCAACATAGCATTCTTCAAGATAGAAATGATATAATTTTGCATCTGCAACAAAAGCATAGAAAAAATACTGTTACCGAATTATTGGAACTAAAGAATAGTTTTGAAAGTCAGTTGCTGAGTATTGATAGCCTTGCTGAAGATATATCAAAACTAAATTCTCAAATTGAGAATATTGAGAAACAACTTAAGGCTAAGGCTGATAAACTATCAGAAAGTCGTAGAAAAAGCATTAAGCAAATAGAATTAAGTATCGTCAGTAGCTTGCAAAACTTAGGGATGAAGGATGCTAGTTTTATTATTGATATTAAAACTGTTAATGGTTTTAAAGAAAATGGAATAGATGAACTTAGCTTTTTATTTTCTTCAAATAAAGGTCATGAACCAGCTATGATCTCAAAGATTGCCTCTGGAGGTGAACTTTCTCGTTTAGTATTAAGTCTAAAATCCTTATATTCTGAGAGTAATAGTCTTCCAACAGTTATTTTTGATGAGATAGATACAGGTGTTTCTGGTGATATTGCTTCAAAAGTAGGAAATACTATGTTGGAGATGTCTAATAATATGCAAGTAATAGCAATCACTCATTTACCTCAGATTGCAGCTAAATCAAAATGGCATTATAAAGTTTATAAAAAGGAAATAGAAGGTATTACTCACAGTGATATTCGATTATTAAATAAAAACGAACAGTTAGAAGAGCTTGCACTTATGTTAAGTGGTGATGCTAATTCAAAACAGGCTTTGAGAATGGCTAAAGAGTTAAGATCAAACAATATATAATTAAATGAAATTATTGGGCAAAATAAAGTCCGCTTGCTCAGGGCGGACTCTCTTGGTTAACATTGCTATTCTAAAACAACTATACGGAAAACGGGGATGTTTTCCTTTTTTCTCCTGACCTTCTTTAAGCAAGCTACGTGCCATAAAATGGAGTGTTCAGAATATCAGGTATATAGGCTGTTTTTAGAAAAAATATAGTTGAGGAAACTGTTCCAAATAGAGAAAAACTTTCCGTAATTGGTACTTATGCGGAATAGTTCTTAATCATTAAAAGAAATAGAATCCAGTAAATAATAATCGATTATTAGTTACAGCATGAGTATTACTAACAGTACCATCAATTTCATTTGTTCCGTAATATGCTTGTGTAATTTCCCATTCTAAAGATAGCATGGTATTTCCTGATTTAAATGAAATACTTGGAGCAATCCTAAGCATATTATCAATATTATGTCCTGTTGCGTAATAAATACCGATATTATTTTCTTTAGTCCCTAAGTTTTTGGAATAACCCAAGAATAGTGCTGGGTGTATGCTGAATTTCTTGAAACTTTTGTGATAAATAAAATTAGTCCATATAGAAAAATGTTGTGTAGGAGTATATGTTCTGAAATCATTAATAGTATCAATACTAGCAATGGCATAGCCTCCAAGCATTAACTGTTCTGTGATATTTTCTGCAAGCATAAACTTTGTTTTAAATTCAAAAGTTTTATTACTGAATTTATAATATGCCATATATGAAAGACTATTTATAGTGTTAGTTGTTATTATTAAACTATCACTATTTAGTCTTGGTCTAAGGCTTTTAAAATCTCCTGCTATACCAAAAGTATTATTGTCTGATTTATATTGAAGTTGCAAATGTGCATTTGGTGTCAAACTATTTGACATATAACTAAAACTTCTACCATCAGGACCAATATTAGAATAGTCTCTTTGGGCTATTAAAGCAGCAATTAATTTGATTTTTCCAAAATGCTGAGTTAATCTTATTTGCGGACTCCTATTAAATGCTTGAAAAGGTGCGCCAGTATTAAGAGATATTACCGTTGGAAAAACCTCAGTTACAAATAATGGATGCCAATACTGGCCTAATAAAAGCTCCGTTTTGCTCCAATTGAATTGTAAATATGCATGGCGAAGTCGGAAAGTATTAATGGTAACATTTGAGGCTCCAGAGAAATCTGCTTCAATAAAGCCAAATGTTTTTGCTCCAAAAGCATCAAAACCATCAATTCTAAAGTTAAGTCTACTTGTAATAGCACTATAATTAAAACTACTTTCTCCATTTATATCATTGCCAAATTTGTCATTATTGATGTCTTTTGGAAATAATGTAAACAAACCTTCACGAGCGTATGCTACTTGACGGCTATCGTACCAAAAGTCAGTTTTAATAAAGCCATGTATACCAATTTTGATTTTCTTTTCAGTTTTAGTTGAATCTTGAGCTTTAGCACTAATTATACTTAAAAGAACAATTAGTGATAGTAAAATATGTTTCATTATGAAAATTTAATATTAATAAGATGATTTAGTAATCGACTTAGTTTTAGTTAGTAAATATTATTATACATATGAGTCTTTGAAGTGAAAAATACTAAAGACGAGGCTTTTGAAGTTTTTGAAACCAAGGAGTCCTGATACATCGGGATGACTGTTTTAAAAACGATAATAAAGAAGTATTTGGTATTTTTCACTAAAGACTATTTTGATTTTTGAACAGCAACGGCCAATATTACACCCAAAATAATTCCTAACATAGCAGCAAAAGCAATTCTATATTCAGGAGGCAACATAAAAGTAAAAGTATGTGCTGGAATCCAGAAAAAAGGAATAGTTTTCTTAAAAACAAAATTCCATTGAACTCCCCAGTTTAAACTAGGGAAAATAGAATGAAACTGAATAGGAGAGAAGAAGCCTTTTAAAGTACCGCCATTATTAATAATGTGTGAATCTGTTATTTTATGCAATGTCATAAAAACTGGTGCAAAAATAAGGTTCATAAATGTACTAATAAAGAATGCTGTAAGGAATCTTGAAAAACCAAGACCTTGTTCTGCCGCTTGAAATATATCACTAGCTTTCATTGAAGCCACAGCATTGTCAATATGAAAATAATGCTCAACAAGAACAGGTGTGCCAACAGCAAATATTACAAATGCCATCTTTATTCCTATGCCTAAAAGCCCCCATACTATTGCTCTTGGAAGAATTCCAAATCCTGGCTGATTGTAGACTCCCTTTGTAATTCTTAAACCTATCATTTCTCCAATGGTAGAAAGAATACCAAACTTAATAAAACTGCTAATTACCCAAAATCTTGGATTAAAAATATATCCCTTTTGAATATTCTCTAAAAAAGGAAAAGGCAGGAATAACATTACTAAAATTAGTATTACTCCAATCATTAAAAAGTCACTCTTTTTCATAAATAAAAGTGTTGAATTGTTAAATGTTAAAATGATATCTGATAAATTATCATTAAATAAAAATCATCGTCAGACTGAGTATTTTACCTTGCCTTCGATACATTTTGCTAAATTTCATTTTGCAAAATACTCAGTCTGACGGTAAAACTAAAATTGTATCGAAGGCTGACAAATTCCTAATTCCTAATTCATAATTATTAATTTTTTAATTAGTCTTTAAGTTTCTTATATCTAATCCTCTTAGGCTCAATATTGCCCATTCTCTTCTTCTTATTTTCTTCATATTCAGAGTAAGAACCCTCGAACCAATATACCTGAGAATTTCCTTCAAAAGCAAGAATATGTGTTGCAATTCTATCAAGAAACCATCTGTCGTGAGATATTATAACAGCACAGCCAGCAAAGTTTTCAAGTCCTTCTTCAAGTGCTCTTAAAGTATTAACATCAATGTCGTTAGTAGGTTCGTCAAGTAGAAGTACATTAGCTTCCTGTTTAAGAGTAAGAGCAAGGTGTAATCTGTTTCTCTCTCCACCTGAAAGTGTTTTTACAGCTTTATTCTGAGCACTTCCACCAAAATTAAATCTAGAAACATAAGCTCTAGCATTCATTGTTCTATTTCCCAATTGAATTAGTTCGTTGCCTTCAGAAACAACTTCATAGATATTCTTATTCTCATCAATATCGGCATGTTGTTGGTCAACATAACCGATTTTAACAGTTTCTCCCACATTAAATTCACCAGAATCAGGAGTTTCAAGTCCCATTATCATTCTGAAAAGAGTTGTTTTACCTGCACCATTGGGGCCAATTACTCCCACAATTCCATTTGGAGGAAGGTGAAATTCTAAATTCTCAAATAATAGTTTATTACCAAATGCTTTTGAAACTTTATCTGCCTCAATTACTTTTCCTCCCAAACGAGGTCCATTAGGAATAAAAAGCTCAAGCTTCTCTATTCTTTCTTTGGAGTCACTATTTAGCAAACTATCATATGCTTTAAGGCGTGCTTTACTCTTTGCATGGCGAGCTTTTGGAGCCATTCTAACCCATTCGAGTTCTCTTTCTAATGTTTTGCGCCTTTTGCTTTCAGTTTTTTCCTCCATTTGCATACGCTTGGTTTTCTGATCAAGCCAAGAGGTATAATTTCCTTCCCAAGGAATACCTTCACCTCTGTCAAGTTCAAGTATCCATCCTGCCACATTATCAAGGAAATATCTGTCGTGAGTAACTGCTATTACAGTTCCTTTATATTGTTTTAAGTGTTGCTCAAGCCAGAATATTGACTCAGCATCAAGGTGGTTAGTAGGCTCATCAAGTAGTAATATCTCTGGTTCAGATAGCAATAAACGTGTCAATGCAACTCTACGTCTTTCTCCACCTGATAGATTCTTAACAGGAGTACTTCCTTCTGGGCAACGCAATGCATCCATCGATCTTTCCAGTTGAGAATCAATCTCCCAAGCATTTTTCTGGTCAATTAATTCTGTAAGCTCTCCTTGTCTGTCAATTAATTTTGTCATTTCATCGTCTGACATAGGCTCAGCAAATTTTAGATTGATAGCTTCATATTCTTTAAGCATATCCATAGTTTCTTGCACTCCTTGCTCAACAATATCTCTTACAGTTAAATTATCATCTAAATATGGATCCTGAGCAAGGTAGCCAACATTATATCCTTTTGAAAAAACTACTTCACCTTGATATTTTTCTTCAAGACCTGCTATTATTTTAAGAAGGGTTGATTTACCAGAACCATTAAGTCCAATAACTCCAATCTTAGCTCCATAATAGAAGCTCAAATAAATATTTTTTAGTACTTCTTTTCCAGTTTCGTAAGCCTTACTTACCTTAACCATCGAAAAGATTATCTTTTTATCATCTACTGTTGCCATAATATATTATTGAAATTGTGAATATTTTAGAAAGATTATTGTCATAAAAGATGTTTGGTATTTATTGTAATTGTCAGTATATCAATATTAAATACCAAATATAAATTAATTATAGAACTAATTATTGTATTTTGTCTTATTAGAAGTAATAGACAAATTGTTTATTCTTTATGAACGGTTTTAATTATTTGCAAAAATACCTTTTTAATTTTAATATAGAAATGTATATGTCAATTGTTTTCATGTATTTTTGCAAACTGAACAATAAGCTTATCGCTATCCTATTATCGTAAGGTAAAAGGAGGGAGGAAAGTCGGGACATCATAGAGCACCATACTTCTTAACGGGAAGGCTTTCGCTTTGTGGAAGACAGCAAGTGCCACAGAAAATAACCGCCCTAATTCGTTGGGGTAAGGGTGAAAATGTGAGGTAAGAGCTCACAAGCTGCTTTGGTGACATAGTAGTTGGGTAAACCTTATGGGATGAAAGGCTATGTAAACTGACGTTCAATTTGTTTTGAATAATGCCTGCTCGGCCAAGTCAGAGGGTAAGTCGATTGAGCTAAGGTGCAAACCTTAGCCTAGATAAATGGTAAGCATCTGTCTTTTGATAGATAACAGAATCCCGCTTATTTATTGTTTTTTTATAACCAGATTGTGAATTATTTCATAATCTGGTTATTATTTTTGGAAGTAATTAATTATCAACAAGACTATTAAAGGTATTATCTTTGCCGCAAATAATTTAAACTTATTAATGTGATTTTTGAAGAACTAAACTTAAATAAGCCTCTCCTAAATGCTTTAGCTGATTTAGAGTATGAATATGCTACTCCAATACAGGAAATGGCATTTGCTAAAGTAATGTCTGGTAGAAATATTGTAGGAATAGCTCAAACTGGTACTGGAAAAACATTTGCATATTTACTTCCCATATTGAGAATACTCAAATTCTCAAAGCAAAGAGATCCTAGAGTATTAATAATAGCTCCTACACATGAACTAGTTATTCAAATTGTAAATGAAATAAAAAAACTAACAAAATATTCTAGTATTAGATCTTTGGGTGTTTTTGGTGGTGGTAATATTAATAAGCAAAAACAAGCAGTTTATGATGGAACTGATATTCTAGTGGCAACACCAGGAAGGCTTTTAGACATTGCTTATACAGGGGTTTTAAGCTTTAAATCTGTTAAGCATTTTATTATTGATGAGGTAGATGAAATGTTAAGTTTGGGATTTAGAGTTCAGATTAACAATTTATTGGAGCAATTGCCTCCAAAAAGACAGAATCTAATGTTTTCTGCTACATTGACTTCTGAAGTTGATGAGCTTATTAAGAATTATATTCCTAGAGCAGAGAAAATTGAGATAGCGCCACATGGTACTCCTATTGAAAAAATAGATCAAAGAGCTTATCATGTTCCTAATTTCGATACAAAAGCTAATTTATTAGAGATTCTTCTAAATGAAGATGAAGAAATTGCTAAAGTTCTAATTTTTGTAAAAACAAAGAAGATGGCAGATCGCCTTTTTGAACATATTAGTCCTAAATTTCCGGAACAGATTGGTGTAATTCACTCTAATAAAGCTCATAATACAAGAATGTCAGCAGTTAATAATTTTGATGATGGCATTAAGAAAGTACTTATAGCAACTGATGTGGTTGCAAGAGGAATGGATATGAAAGATGTAACTCATATCATTAATTTTGATTTGCCAGAAACAGTAGGAGAGTATATTCATCGGATTGGACGAACAGGAAGGGCGAATAAAGATGGTGTTGCAATTTCGTTTATTAATGAAGTTGAAATGCAATATCAAGTAGATATTGAAGGTCAAATGAATATGGAAATTCCTATGATTGATCTTCCTGGCAACCTTACTATTTCAAATAAATTTGCTGATGATGAAAAACCATCACAAGCTATTAAAATAAACTACCCCAAACTTATCTCTAAAGATAGTTCTCATGGTGATGCTTTTCATGAAAAAAGTGAAAAGAATAAGAAAGTTAATAGTGGTAGTCCAAGTAAAAAACGACAAAGAGTATATAGTAAATCAGGGAAGCTTAAATATAAGAAGGGAAGATAAATTCA
>Ga0256827_10002424_pt1 | contig 12022 bp, 8 predicted proteins | sample CV84metaG_FD_185977 | JGI IMG/M metagenome (GOLD analysis project Ga0256827, IMG submission 185977) | Hydrothermal vent microbial communities from East Pacific Rise, Pacific Ocean - CV84 | ecosystem: Environmental > Aquatic > Marine > Hydrothermal vents | place: Pacific Ocean: East Pacific Rise... | reverse complement strand
CGCTTGTCCCAAAAAATGAAGACCCCAACATTTTAACACTGGATTCACACCTTTACTATATGCAAGGCGTAGCCGACTTGGTTTTATATGAATTTGGAAAAGCGGAAGAAGAATTTAAAACCGTCATTTCTAAATTCCCAGAAAGCGACAGAGCAAGTACTGCCCTATATTGGCAAGGCATGGCAATGCTGTATCAGAAAAAATTTAAAGAAGCGTACGATGTGTTTGAAACCTATCTCAACAAATATCCAGATGGCGATTGGAAAGGAAAAGCGACTTATCAAAGCGGTGTTTGTAAATTTGGATTGGGTGAATATGAGGTAGCCTCCAATCGATTCAACTATGTGATTGCCAACTATTCCGATATCAATCCCAAGTTCCCACGATCTAGTATTTTTGCGGATGCATGTAGTATGCGGGGTGATTTGCGCGGAGCAGTTGGTCTACTTGTTGACGCAGAAAAAGATTATCGCACCGCCATTGCCAGATCACTCAACGAACATCAGGCAAAATATGCGGTGTTCAAGCTAGCAGAAATTTATAAAAAAATAGCTCTCACCTATAAAGCGTCCGACAAACCACGAGCGCTAGAGCAATACGAAAAAATCATTAAATTGGTCTCTGAATATCGCGACAAATATCAAGAGAAAGCCGACCTCGCAAAAGCCATGTATTGGATTGGAAAGAGTAAACTCCAAAAAGATAAAGCCTTAGCACAAGAGGTGATTGGCGATTATTTCTCTGCCATTGTTAAATATGGCGATAATGTACACCAAGAAGGTGTGGATTTAATGATCGATGAGCTGGTAAAAATTACACAAGTCTGGATGGACGAAGAACAAAAAACTGCTCTACTAAAACAATTCCGCGACACCGTAAAAGCAACAAAAAACAATGTGTTAAAATTACGATTGCGGGTACTGATTTCAAAAATCAACCACACCGAAGATGTCTTAGGCAAGAATCTGCTTGCCGAGGTTGCTGACCTTAAAGATGTACCCCCACCCGTCTTGGCTGTGCTTTGCAAAATCTCCTTAAAAGAGAAAATTTATGATCGGTCAGAAGATTTACTAAACGTATTCACCACCTACTTTGATGATTCCGCTTATATTCAAGACGCTTATAAATTGCGTTGCTTTGCGCTCTTTCATGAAAAGAAATATGATGAAACACTCGCCTGTATTAAAGAAGCTCAAGAGCGTTTTGGACGTAAAGACAATATGCACTGGGCTCAACTTAAAAAGGCGGAAGTCTTGCTTGCTCAAGCAAACCTGCTTCCTTGGGATAAAGCGCAGGATAAATATGCAGAAGCAATCACAGAGAATCTAGCCATCACTTCAATTGCTGCTTGGCGCGGTATTCCTCGCGCAATCGCAACCTTTCAAACAGCTCAAGTGGAAGAAGCGATGGGCGACAAAGCTCCAACTCAAAAAGAAAAATACAACCACTGGAACCGCGCTTTTGCCTACTACCAACGCCTCACGGCTCAGTATAAAGGATATGCTCGCGGATATTGGGCCGCTGAAGGCTATCTCGCTTGTGCCAGATGCTTAAAAAAACTGGGACGAATGAATGACCGTCGAAATGTATATCGTGCACTACTTTATGATCGGTATGTCAACAAAACCCCACAAGCACGTATTGCTAAAAGTCGTTTAGGAACCTCAGAAGTAGAAGAAATTATGACACAAGTAAACAATGGTCTTATCACAAATATCATGGTGAAGGCGGAAGCACTTCAAACTCAACCAAAAACAAAAGAACCGGTTCCAATGAAAAAAGACGGGGGGAAAGAATAATGAAGCGTCTTACTTTAGGTCTAATCTCTCTTTCATTAGCAACAGCTCAACTCTTTGCTGCGCAATCGGGAGTTCCTGTAAAACTAACCACAAAATCAAACGGAAAAGAGATCCCCGGCTTCTTACAAGGAGTAGAAAAAGGGAAACTTATTTTCCAAAAGCCAGGTAAAGATAAAAACATTCCACTCCCACAAAATAAAATCAGCAAACTAACCTTTTTATCTAAAAGCAAAGAGCGGCCCTTAATAAACCAAGAGTTACTCAACACCTATTTTAGCAAAGGTGAATATAGCTCACTCATCACAGAGTTTGACGTGGTCTTTGCCCCTTACTGGGATTACATGGCCATTGAAAACAATCTCCAACAACCCTTCTTAAAATTGGTTGATTCCTATCTGCATAAAAAATCATTTGATAAAGTAAAACGAGCTGGAGAAATTTTAATAAAAAGCTCCAATAAAGATCTCCTGCTCAAAGGGCAAATATATATTGCAATGGCAGAACTCTCCAATGTCGATACCAACGGCGTTGTACTTCCCGCAAGCGTTAAAATCGTACAGAAAATACAAGAAAATATACCAGCCGTAGCCGGCGAGCTTTATTTGCAAGCATGTATTGATCGTGCAAAGGGGAACCAAAAAGCGGCATTTTCAAACCTTTGCACCATTATCGTTGCACACGGAAACGATATGCGTTGGATGCCCGATGCCGAATTATTGTGCGCTTACCTTTATCTAGATTCTCATTTAACCAACTCAGCAATTGGTGTTGCGAAACAAGTAAAATCTATCTATGGCGGCTCCAATGTAGCCGTCGATGCAGATCTCATTCTTAAAGAAATTGCCGTCGCTCAAGTAGAAGCAAAAAAAGAAAAAATTCGTGCCGATAAAGCCAGTAAAGCTTCCAAAGCGGCTCTGGAAAAACGAGTGCGAAATATTGCTCCAACAAAACGCCCTAAAGAGAAAACTAAAACGAGTGTAACGAAAACCAAACCATCAAAGGTGGTTGGGCAAGAGGCAAAGAAAAACTAATGTAAAATAAACAGGTTCAATATAACGGTTCGAGATAGTTAAATTTAAATAAATGGATGAATAAAACGGAGGAAACTTGAATGAAAAAAGGTCTTTTAATAACAGCGCTAACCATGTTGGCAATCGGGGCTTGGGCAGGAGCCACAGGAGATACAGAGGTCGCAAAAGCGGCCCCAGAGGATATTAACCTTTTAAAAATGATAAAAGATGGTGGATGGGCTATGTATCCACTGGGTTTGTTCTCTTTTACAATGGTGGTTTTAGTGGTTCAAAACTTTATCTCACTACGTGAAAAAACACTTCTACACTCCGAAATGATTCCTGAACTATTAGAAATGATGTTGCAGAAGAAACCAAAAACGGCTCTCATCTATTGTCGCCAAAACCCATCGCTATTCACCAACTCTTTTGGTGCAGGTCTTGAGCGTTGTTTGGATGGAGAAAACGAAATTAACTTTAAAAAGGTACAAGACTCAGTAGAAGAAGCTTCTATTGAACAAATGACCAAATTGATGAAGCCTATTGACATGCTTTCAATTATTGGCGCAAGTGCTCCAATGTTGGGTCTGCTTGGTACCGTTTCCGGTATGATTAAAGCCTTCACAAATATGGGAAAAACTGGAGCAGACAGTGCAAACAAACTTGCTTCAAACATCAGTGAGGCCTTGGTTACAACGGCAACAGGTCTAATTATTGCCATTCCGGCCATGTTCTTCTACTTCATGTTCAAAAAAGGCTTCCAAAAAACATTGGCTACTCTAGGTCGAAACATTGGCTATTTATTCGATGCGTTGGAAACCGGCAAAATGCCCGTCACCTTTATTGATCTGGAAGAACTCGAAAAAATGGACGGAGAATAGTTTCCTTTTCTACTTCTGGGTTTTTTAACCCAGAAGATAACAGCTCTGAATCCCTCTCAGAGATCTTAACAGAAGGTACATTTTAAAATGAAACTACAACCCCAAGATACAGACGAAGTCGAGATTGATATGTCTCCGATGATTGATATGGTCTTCCTGCTACTCATCTTTTTCATTGTGGCAGCAAACCTTATCGAAGAAAAAGTTAAGGTTGATAATATTCCAGAAGCCATTCATGCAAAGGCGGTTGAGGATAAAAAAGATCGAGTGGTTATTTCGGTAAAAGATGTAGACAAAATTTATTTTGGATCGATAGAAACCGTTCCTTTAACCATCAATCAACTCAAGCAACATTTAATGGCTGCCAAAGAAAAGAACCCCAAAATAAAGGTTCTCATTCGGTGTGCAGGTGACATTAAATATAAAGTAACTGAAGAAATTTCAGTTGCGTGTGGCGATGCAGGTGTGACCAATTTAATTTATACGGCGCACGAAAAAAAGGTAGAGGAGTAAGGTGAGATTAAATAGAAACATAGAAGAAGTGAAGATGGATCTTCAGGTTTCCCCGTTAATTGACGTTGTATTCCTGCTCTTGATCTATTTTATCGTAACGACCGATTTGTTAAATATCGAGCGAGACATCTCGTGGATTCTTCCTGCACGAACACCTCCAGATGTGCAGGTTGAATTACCCGTAGAAGTTATCATCAAGATTGCCGCAGATGGAACCGTTGAAATGGGCGGAATTCTTTTTCCGCCAGAAGATATTGTATTACAAGAATTGGCCAATCAAGTACGTGAGCAAAAAGCCGTGGCAAAATCACAAAATGCCGTTTTCTTTGTCAATTTGTTGCCCACAAAAAGCACATTACATAGCCGAATTATTAATGTAATGGATGCGTGTGCTGCAGCAGAAGTGAAGAATTTAAGCTTTAGTGCTTCTATTGAATAAAGCTTTATAGCACAAGAATTGTCCATATTTTTAAATGCATCGCGTCTACTCTCAGTAGGCGCGTATTTTTTAATTAAGGAAAACAGAACAAATGCATGGGATGGGTATTAGATCATTTTTGATTGTTATTTTTGGATTACTTGTTGTTGAACAAGTAATTGGATCTGAAACAAATAAAAATACTTCCGTCAAAATCGACCAATTTGTCTCAACAAAATTAGACGAACTAGGCATCCCCCCCTCCGAAGTTTGCACCGATGCTGTTTTTTTGCGGCGTGTTTTTCTGGATGTCATTGGAACCTTACCCACCGAGAAAGAGGCGCGTGATTTTTTAAAAGATACTCGACCGGATAAACGTGCTCGCCTGATTGACGATCTTTTGAACCGCCCCGAATTTGCAGATTACTGGTCGTTAAAGTGGGGCGATTTACTGCGTGTTAAAGCCGAGTTTCCCAGCAAGCTTTGGCCCAATGCGGTGCAGGCGTATCATCGATGGATTCACACCGCTTTAAAAGAGAACCGACCGTACAACACTTTTGCGCGCGCACTTTTAACCAGCAGTGGAAGTAACTTCCGCGATGCGCCCGTCAATTTTTACAGAGCGGTTCCAAGTCGAACCCCCGAAGAGCTTGCACGTGCAGTGGCACTCACATTTATGGGCGTTCGCCTAGACACCTGGAAACCTGAACGCCGCCAAGGATTCGCCGCTTTTTTTGGACAGGTCGCTTACAAATCAACCGCAGAGTGGAAGGAAGAGATTGTCTTTTTTGATCCCTCGAAAACCTTTTTAGATCCAAAAACAAAAAAGCCAATCGTTCCAACCTTACCCGACGGAACCCAACCCAAAATCCCCAGCGGCGAAGATCCTCGAAAAGTATTTGCCGATTGGTTAGTCAACAGCAACGACTTTTCACGCTGCATGGTTAATCGAATTTGGTTCTGGCTTTTGGGTCGAGGAATAGTTCAAGAACCCGACGATTTTCGACCCGACAATCCGCCGCAAAACCCGCAACTACTCGACTTCCTTGCGAAAGAATTAAAAACAAGCCACTACAATATTCAGCACATTTTTCGAATCATCCTCAACTCCAAAACCTACCAGCGCAGTGCCATTCACAACGAAGGAAACCTTTCGGATAAAACCAATTTTTCTCACTATTATGTCCGCCGCTTGGGTGCAGAAGTTTTGATTGATGCGCTTTGTCAAATCACAAAAACAACGGAAACATACTCTAGTGCTATTCCCGAACCCTTTACTTGGATTCCAAAAAATCAGCGCTCTATTTTACTCGCCGACGGCAGCATCACCAGCCCCTTTTTAGAGCTCTACGGTCGACCGCCTCGCGACACGGGCTACGAATCGGAACGCAACAACAAACCCTCTAGCGCACAAAAGCTCTACCTTTTAAACTCCACCCAATTGCAAAAAAAGATTCTAAACAATCCACAACTTCTCGGCATCCAAGGAAACAGAAAAAAGCAGGGAAAGAAAAAAGGCCGAAAAAAAAGAAAGGCGTACTGGAAGCCCCTTCCCGAAACGTTGGACTCTATTTATCTAACCATTCTCTCGCGCTATCCCACTCCAGAAGAACGTAAAATTGTGATCGCCTACATTAAGGAGAGTAAAATAGGCCGACGCAATGCAACAATTGACGTGGTCTGGGCGTTATTAAATACAAAGGAATTTATTTATAAACACTAACGCAAAGGGACATCATGAACAGGAGCCAATCAATCGACCTCTCTCGTCGAAACTGGATTAAGCTAAGTGCTTTGGGAGCAGGAGGCTTGGCCATGGGCTCCACCCTTCCCTCCTTTGCCGCACCCAAACCCGCACACGCCAAATCGATTATTCAAATTTGGATGTGGGGCGGACCGTCGCATCTCGACACCTTTGATCCAAAGCCCGCCGCGGGTGTGGATTATTGTGGCCCGTACAACCAACCCATTTCCACCAATGTAGATGGCATTCAGATTGGACAAAAGCTCCCGCTATTAGCCAAACAGGCCGACAAATATTCGATCATCCGAAGCATGACTCACGGCAACAATGGTCACGAAACGGCCTCGTACATCACCCAAACCGGTCGCCCCGCAGGAACAGGCGATGTCTACCCCTGTGCCGGCGCTGTGGTTTCTCGATTCAAAGGATACGATGCGGGTTACAAGGGGTTGCTCCCGCCTTACATTGTTTTAACCCGACCGCAAGGCCGCTTCTCGGAATCGGGTTTTATGGGCTTACGCTACAAACCTTTTGCAACAGGCGGAAAACCAAGTGCTGCACGATTCGCCGTTGAAGGAATTGTTCAAAAAGGAATTACGGAGGCTCATCAACGAAACCGACGAAATTTGCTGCACAACCTCGAAACCTTCGGAAAAAAAATGGACGGCAACCCCGAATTTGCATTAATGGATCACCGCGAAAAACAGGCCTACGAATTAATCTTGGGCGATGCAGGTAAAGTTTTTGATTTAAGTAAAGAAGACAAAAAGTTGAAAGAGCGCTACGGTCGAGGCGATTTTGGTGCCTCTTGTTTAATTGCCCGACGCTTGGTTGAACAGGGCGTTCCCTATATTACAATCAACTACAGCGGATGGGACACACATAAAAAACACTTCGACATTATGAACCGAAAACTCCCCGAACTCGATCGCGGATTTTCCACCCTTTTGGACGATTTAGCTCAACGCGGCTTACTCGATTCAACCATTGTTTGGTGGGGCGGCGAATTTGGACGCTCCCCAAAAGTTCAAATGGATGCCCCCTGGAATGGCGGACGTGGGCACCACGGAAAATGCTTCACGCACGTAGTAGCAGGCGGCGGATTTAAAGGCGGACACATCGTGGGAGCAAGCGACGAAAAAGGAATTGCTGTGGCGGAGCGCCCTGTTTATCCGTGGGATTTACTTGGAAGCATCTACGACCGAATGGGCATCGACACCACCGCTCGCTTACCTCATCCACAAGGATTAGACGTGCGCGTCTCCCCCACCCCAGCGGATGGAATAAAATTTGGCGGTCGCTTAAAGGAAATTATGATATGAAGCAGTGCCTCTTATTTCTGCTCGCCTTTTTAATCCAAACCGCCTGGGGAAACATCCCGCACATCGGGTACATTTATCCTGCAGGCGGTCAAACCGAAACCGTATTTCAAGCAGAAATAGGCGGTCAATATTTGGAACATTTTAAAGCGGTACACATCACTGGCGGAAACGTTCATGTTCAAATTTTAAACTATGCAATCACCTACGATCAAAAACGCCTAAACCAACTCCTGCGTGGTAAAAAAAATATCCTCGCCACCCTCGCCGATCCAAAAACAAAAGATCAAAAAAAAATCACCCAAATGAAACGGCGACTAAAAAAAATCGAACACGATTTAGCGCTAGGCAACTTCCCGCCCAACTTTGATTTTAAAAACCGAAAGATGATTCGAAAATTCTATTCCACCCGCAAAAAAAATCAATTTAACCCTCAACTTGCCGGACGGCTTCATCTCAAAATAACCATTGATTCCAACGCCAAACCCGGCATTCGCGAACTCCGCCTTGAAACCACACAAGGTCTCTCCAACCCCATCTACTTTAAAGTAGGCACACTCCCCGAACACCTCGAAACCGAACCCAACGACGACCACCTTGCCCCAACACTACAAACCGTTCTACCCCCCTGCATCATCAACGGACAAATCATGCCCGGCGACATCGACCACATCCGCTTCACCGCACAAAAAGGGCAGCACATAGTCATTAACGTCGCCGCCCGAAAAATTACCCCCTATTTAGCCGATGCCGTTCCCGGCTGGTTTCAAGCCGTCGTGGCACTCTACGACGAAGAAGGAAACGAAGTCGCCTATCAAGACGACTACAAATTTAATCCCGACCCCGTCCTCTTCTTTAACGTCCCCAAAACTGGAAAATATGTCCTCTCCATCAAAGATGCCATCTACCGCGGCCGCGAAGACTTTGTCTACCGCATCGCCATCGGAGAACTCCCCTTCATCACCTCCATCTTCCCCCTCGGCGCACAAGAAGGACAAAAAATTAACATTGCCCTTTCAGGCTGGAACTTACCCACCAACCAAATCAGTGGTCAGCTCCTCGAAGGCGGCGGAACAGTCCGACACATCACCGTAGAAAAACAAGGCTACCGCTCCAACCCCCTCCCCTTCATTATTGGAACCCTACCCGAAACCCAAGAAACACAAACCAACCACACCCCACAAACCGCCCAAAAAATTGACTTTCCCCAGATCATAAACGGTCGAATCCAAAACCCCAACGAACACGACTACTACACCTTCTACGGCAAAGCCGGAACCACCATTTCAATCGAAACCCAAGCCCGACGCTTAGGCTCCCCCCTAGACTCCATCATCCAACTCACCGGACCCGGACTACCCCACCCCATCTCAAACGACGACTACATGCTCGAAGACTCCACCCACCTGCACCTCGGCGCAGGTCTTCTCACCCACTACGCCGACTCCTACATCCTCCAAACCCTTCCCAGCAACGGCCTCTACACCGTAAGCATTGGCGACACCCAAGCCAAAAGCGGAAGCGACTATTCCTACCGCCTACGCATTGCACCCAGCCACCCCGACTACACCCTACGCCTCGAACCCTCCGGTCAACAAATTGCACCCGGAGCAACCGCCCTCTTCACCGTCCGCGTTCTCCGCACCGAAGGCTTTTCCCAACCCATCCACCTCAGCGTAACCAACCTTCCCCCCGGCTTCATCATACACGGAACCCAAATCCCCACCAACGCCACACTCACCCAACTCACCATCACCGCACCAAAAAAAATAGAGCAACAAACCATTGCCCCCATCGTCATCGGTCAAGCCCAACTAAACGGAAAAACCCTCCGCAAAACAGCCATCCCCGTCGACGACCAAATGCAAGCCTTTCTCTACCGCCACCTTGTTCCCGCCAAACAACTTACCCTAAACCCCTCCAGCATCCCCGCCCCCCTCACCTTCCACGTCAAACCACCCAAATCCGGTCGCATCAACATTCCCCTCAAAAAAGAAACACGCATCATCTTCATCGGAAAATGGAACAAACGATTTAAAGGTGCCAAGCTCCAACTCGATCATCCACCCAAAGGAATCAAACTCATCAAAGGATGGATTGGTCCGCGCCGCATAAAAGGAAAAACAAAAAATGGAAAACCCAGATTTGCAAAACACGAACTTTGGGGACAAATAATCATCCAAGCCGACGCCCCCCTAAAACCAGGCGACACCCTCACCCTCGTCGTCAGCGCCCACATCAAAAAAGGAAAAAACAACATCAAACAATACCCCGCCCCCGCCTTCAATATACACATTATTAAAATTCCTAAACAAAATTAAAAACCCAAAAAGATATACCGCATACCACGAGTTCTGGCATATTATCCTTATTCTTTAGCGATCTGCGAAATCTGTGGACAGAAATCTTCTTTTGGTTCTAAGTGTTCTGTGGTTAAAAATGTGGAATGAGGATTGACAAGGGGTGTAAAAACGCCTTTTATCCGCAAATACGGATATATGGATTATGAGTGATTTATTAGATATTTTTAAGGCGTTGGCGGACGAGGGTCGGTTGCGGATTTTACGTGCGGTCGATCAGGCGGAGCTGTCGGTGGCGGAATTGGTGAAGGCGCTGGAACTGCCGCAATCGACGGTGAGCCGTCATTTGCGGCCGATGCGTGAAGCGGGATTGGTAAAGTCGCGGCGGAATGGAACGTCGGTATTTTATCATCGAGGACCGTTGTTTGAAAATGCGGGTTTTTCGGCGGTTTTAAATGAACGACTTAAAGATATTTCAATGGCGCACCGCGATGCTGCGGCGGTAGAACAGGTGTTGGAATTGCGACGTAAAAAGAGTCGTGCATTTTTTGATGAGATTGCGGGAGCGTACGGAACCCTCACGGAACCGGGTGGTGGTTGGCAGGCACTGGCGGCGGGTTTAGCGGCAGGATTTACAGGAAAGCGGGTCGCTGATTTGGGCTGCGGGGAAGGTCAATTAACGTTGCTGTTGGCTCGCTTTGCAAAAGAGGTACTGGCGTTTGATCAATCGAAAAAAATGTTGGAGTTGGTGAAAGAAAAGGCCACGGAAATGGGCGTACTTAATCGCCTTACATTTCAAGAGGGCGTGTTGGAAAAGTTGGAGCTGGAAGCGGAATATTTTGATGCCATATTTTTGAGTCAGTCGTTGCATCACGCATCGACCCCGCGCGAGGTGATTGATCGGGCGGCAAAAGCACTCAAGCCCGATGGGGTTTTGATTTTATTAGATTTGGTTCGTCACGAACACGAGTGGACCCGTGAGGAGTGGGCGGATCAGTGGTTGGGATTCGATCCGTTAGAAATTAAGGAATGGTTAAGCGCGTCCAATTTGGATCCGCAAGTGGTGGATTCGCTTCCCGGATCAACCCCCGATTTATCCGTTTTAATTGCAATTGGAAAAAAATAAGGAAATGAAAATGAAAACAGAACAAGATTTTGTAGTAGCTGATCTTTCGTTGGCTGAATTTGGACGAAAAGAGATGGAGCTTGCTGAGTATGAGATGCCGGGCTTAATGGCGTTACGTGAAAAATATGGAAAAGAAAAACCGTTAACGGGCGCGCGGATTACGGGATCGTTGCACATGACGATTCAGACGGCGATGTTGATCGAAACCTTGCAGGAGCTGGGGGCGACGGTTCGCTGGGCGAGCTGTAATATTTATTCCACACAAGATCACGCTGCGGCGGCGATTGCCACAACCGGAACACCTGTGTTTGCCACAAAAGGTGAGACGCTTGAAGAGTATTGGGAATATACCGATCGAATTTTGGATTGGGGAAATGGACAAGGACCCAATGTGATTTTGGACGATGGCGGCGATGCCACCATGTTTGTTCAATTGGGCTTTAAGGCGGAACAAGATCCTTCTATTTTAGATCAAAAACCCAGCAGTCCAGAAGAGGGTGTTTTGTTTGCGCAACTTAAAAAAGCACTTGCAAAAGATCCCACCCGATTCTCCCGTATTTCAAAAGATATTTTGGGTGTAAGCGAAGAGACCACCACCGGCGTTCATCGTCTGTATCAACTCGCCGAAAAGGGAGAATTGCTCTTCCCTGCTTTTAATGTAAACGACTCCGTTACCAAATCTAAATTCGACAATTTGTACGGATGCCGTCACTCGCTCGTCGATTCCATTATGCGGGCAACCGACGTGATGCTTTCTGGAAAAATTGCAGTTGTTGCGGGATACGGTGATGTAGGAAAAGGCTGTGTTCAATCGTTAGTTGGTCAAGGCGCTCGCGTGCTTGTAACCGAAATTGATCCGATCTGCGCCTTGCAAGCGGCGATGGAAGGATATGAAGTGGTGCACATGGACGA
>Ga0256827_10002423_pt1 | contig 12025 bp, 8 predicted proteins | sample CV84metaG_FD_185977 | JGI IMG/M metagenome (GOLD analysis project Ga0256827, IMG submission 185977) | Hydrothermal vent microbial communities from East Pacific Rise, Pacific Ocean - CV84 | ecosystem: Environmental > Aquatic > Marine > Hydrothermal vents | place: Pacific Ocean: East Pacific Rise... | reverse complement strand
TACCAGGTATTTTCCATGATGAAATATCGCCTCTGTCAGACACCTCAAAAGCACCTAATACAGTAAGGTCGATATGCCCACCTCTTATCATTGCAAAACTTGTTGCTGAATCGAAAAAAGCAGCTCCTTTTATTGCAGTAATTGTTTGTTTACCAGCGTTAATTAAATCTGGGTCAGCTTTTCCTTTTGCAGGAAATGGGCCTATACCTAATAAACCGTTTTCCGATTGTAATATTACCTCAATTCCTTCGGGAATATAGTTTGCTACTAATGTAGGTATTCCAATGCCAAGATTTACATAATAACCATCTTGAAGTTCTTGTGCAATTCGTTTTGCTATACCGTTTTTATCTAATGCCATAATTTTTTAAGTTTAAAGTGAAAAGTAAGAAGTTTATAACAACTTTAACTTTCAGCTATTTATTATTCTTGTTCTGTTACAAATTCAATTCTCTTTTCTAAATTTTCTGCTTTAAATACTCTTTGCACAAAAATACCCGGAGTATGAATTTCGTTTGGAGCTAATTCTCCAACAGGAACAATTTCCTCAACTTCTGCAATCGTAATTTTACCTGCTGAAGCCATCATATTATTAAAATTATTAGCAGTATCGCGATAAACTAAATTACCATATGCATCAGCTTTCCAAGCTTTAACAATAGCAAAGTCGGCAGTTAAACCTGTTTCCATTAAATATTCTTTACCATTAAATTCGCGTACTTCTTTACCTTCTGCAACTTCTGTACCAACACCAGCAGGTACAAAAAACGCAGGAATACCAGCTCCTCCAGCTCTAATTCTTTCAGCAAGTGTACCTTGAGGATTTAATTCAACTTCTAGTTCGCCTGATAATAATTGGCGCTCGAATTCTTTATTTTCTCCAACATAAGAGGATATCATTTTTTTTATTTGATGTTTATGTAGTAGTAGTCCTAAACCAAAATCATCAACTCCTGCATTATTTGAAATACATGTTAAATCTGTTACATCATTTTTAACAAGTTCTGTTATAGAGTTTTCCGGAATACCACATAAACCAAATCCACCAAGCATAAGAGTCATATTATCTTGTATGCCTTCTACTGCTTCCTTTGCGTTTTTAACAATTTTATTCATATGTATATATATGTTTATTTATTATTAGTTTCTTTTTCAAAGATATTAAAAAAAATGGTTTCTATAAATAAAAAATCACCGTTCAAATTAATGAACAGTGATTTAAACAGCAATTATTAATTTTATTTTATTAATTTTCCGATATATATAGCTAATCTAATTTTATTTATTGCGGAAATAGGATTAGTTACAAATATGACAATTCTATGTTAATTTTGCTTAAGATAGTTATAGTCGCGATACCCAGATTTTTCTTTATACCAATCTTTAACACTTGTTCCTCCACTTTCTGCCCAAGTTGTAAAAAACGGATAACCTTTAATTATTTCTTGCTTTTCTTTTGGATAAACAAAGTCGTGTATAATATCGATACCCCATGGTAAACCATTACTAGTTTTGTAATATATATTATTTGAACTATTTGTGTTATCTTCTTCTGTACCTAGCAACGATAAATCCATTAAATCAGTAGGAGGTTTGTTTGACAAATGCACTTCTCTACCTCTATTTCCATCAATAAAAATAAATGGATTGAAGTCGCCAATTTGGTCAGGCGAAATAGGATTTGTATATCTTATTGTTAATTCCATTGAGTTTCCATCAACACCCCAAGCATTATCAAAAACAATTATTACCGGATTTGTTTGATTTTGTTCCAAACCTTTTGAGTTAATAGAAATAATATTCTCTGTTAAACTATAACCTGTAACAGATTCAATTAACGATTCATTCATATCTAACTCTATTCCAAATCCATTTTTATACGAACCTCCAATATTTTTGATAATGAAATTTAAAGTTGTTTCAACAACATTTCCATTAGCATTTGCTATGTTTGTATATCGGTAGTTTAGTACTAAATCATTAAAATCGTAATCTCCTTTATATGGCCATAGGTCCTCAAAAGCATAACTTCCCCACCCATAAATTGAAGGAGTATATGTAGCTGACGCTTTTTCCGGATCATTAGGGTACTCATCGTAAAAATCTATTATACCATCACCGTCTGTATCTTCAACAGGAACAGACGTTTCATCATAAGGCAACAAAGCTAGATCATGGATATAATAGCTATAAGGTGAATATCTATCTTCCCAGCCTCCTGTTACTTTATCCATAATAAATACACGTCCCATATATGTTCCATTTGTTAATGCGTTTGTAGCCCAAAACAGGTCTCCATTTGAGTCAAACGTAAGCGAATTAGGATAATTTGGTAAACTTTCTGAACTTATCCATGTTGTTGTAATTGTATTTCCACTTCCAAAACTACAACGATATAAACCTGTAGTTGTAGATAAATACATTGTTCCATCACTGTCAAAAGTTAAATCACCGCCTGAGGTAGTTTGTAAACCTTCAATATAATAAGTTGATATTACAGATGCTGTAGATGGGTTAATTGTATAAACTCTATTATAACCTGAAAAGTAAATTAAACCATTAGTTTTATTATACCCCATTCGAGGGCCGGTAACACCACTATAGCCAACAGTAGTCCATGTTTCTGCATCAATATCCCAACAATATAAATATGCATTATGCCCCATTGTGTATAATTTTCTTGCAACAGGATCGATAGCACAGCTATAACTTCCTGTATTATCTGGCATATCACTAATTTTTGCCATTTCACCTGTTTCATGATTTATTGTTAGTAAATCTCCCGCTCCATTTACAGCATATAGGATATCGTAAGTTGCATTAGCCGATTTCACAATATTTCCGGCTCTATTATACATTGCCTTAGTTCCTTCAATATTAATTATTGCAGAACTATACGAACCCATTTCATTTCTAACTATATATAAAGAATTACAATAAATAGGAATTGTTGCTGTTATATTAAAATTTACATCACTAGTAATAATTGTTTGAATTTTATTTTTTATCGGGTCGGGTTTTTCTACTGTTACAGTTTGTGTATTCCCCTCTTCATCAAGAAAAGTTATTGTTTCTGTTGTAAGATCTTCATCATGAATGTACACTTCATATTTAACCTTATCACCCGATTTATTAACAAAATCGTTAAAATTTATTGTTACTTTCTTAGATGTTTCAAAATTAAAATCTTTTGCTACATTCATATCCGACATTGTATTTATTTTATGGGTGGTTGTTGTACCATCGTCGGCTGGTTCATCATTATTTTTTTTACAATTTGAGAGTATAATTACAATAATAACTCCCATAAATAATAAGCTAAATTTTTTCATTGTTTTTTGTTTTATAGGTTTTTAATTGAGTTCATAAATACGACATAAAAAATGGTGTGGTTACATTTTTAGTATAATTGGGTATATATACTTATGAGTTAAAGTAATATTTTGACTTTAATTGAGAGTCTTTGTAAACCTTAATAATGTTCTATTATTATTTTTTCGCGTAAATATTTTAACTAATACTTGAGTTTTGCTTAAATATGATAAAATACTATCAATATCAGATTGTTTAGCCGTGGTTTTAACTTTAATTTTTTTGTATTTAGAGTTTTCAAAAAAAGCAATCTCTATTTCTCCATACATATATATTACAGCAATTATATTAAATAAATCTACACAATGTTTTTTTCCTAAAAAATTAGATAAAACAATAAAGTTTTTTGTTAATGTAATTCTTTTTGAAATGAAATAAAAGACTCCTACATTAATTAAATATACTACTAACATAAATGGTATAATAACATCAATAATTGTATCATTACTTAAACCTATTAAGTATAAAAAGCCTAAAATGCTTACATATACCGATGTTAATTTAATTGTGCTGAGAATATTAAACGATGTTTTTTTAATTATTTCGGTGTTGTTTGCAGTTATATTATTTTTACATTTAGAACTAACTTTGTCAACAGCGCCAATAAAATCTCTATGTATATTGTGAATAATATCTTGATTTAAGAGAAAACACATATCCATATATAATTCGGGCATATTTTTATATAATTCTTGAGGATTTTCGAAATATGTTTCTATTAACACTGCAAAGAATTCTTTTTTATTTACCTTGCCATAAGCTCTTAAAAAAGTAAATTTATTATCTAGAAATTGCTTGTATTCGTCTTTGTAATTGGTTCTAAATCTTTCAAATAACAATTGTAAATACTCCGAAGTTTTTGTTAATGCCGAAATATCTAGAGCGTGAGCCATTTCGTGCAGTCCTAAATTTATTTTGTCATCAGAAACAGAATAACCTTTTTCAAAATATTTCCACGAAAGTGTAATTTTACCTCTAACATCTACATCGCCTTTATGTTTGTAGCCGGTGTATCTGTTAGTATAAATGTCAGGATATAAATGTATTACCGAAAAATGAGGCATTAGGTACGTGTCGATACCAAAAGTTAGCTGCACAGCTGAAGCACTGATTAATATTTTTTGATTTAAGCTTATATCTAAACCGTCTTTTCCTACCCATTTTTTTTCTTCAATAAAAGTAAACACTCGCCTTACAAAAAGCTCTTTTTCTTTTGCATTTAATTTTTGATAGTATTCAAATTTATTTTGTAGTTCTGTACTAATTATTCTTTTAGCATTTCGTCCTACTTTAAGTAATTTATCTGATGCGTTTCTGTTTTTAAATAATATTACAGCTCCCAGTATTATCCAAAACAGCATAACACCTATATAGATTGCTGCGCCAATTTTGGTATCTAATTTATTGTTAGATGAAGATAATAAGATAGTTAATAGAGTATAATTCATTTTTGATTTATTAATCAGGTATTTTCAAAAATAGTAAAAAACTTCTACAATTAATTTGAAACAATAAATTTTAATTACTTTTACTCGAAATTAAATAATTACCGAAATATGAAGAATCGATTAGCACTTTTATTAATTATTGTATTGACAATAAGCACTAGTTTTGCAAAAAACAAAAATCCTAAAAACGATAAAGATACCGTTCTTGCAAAAACGTTTAGCGGAATGAAATGGCGAAGTATTGGGCCTGCATTGGTGTCCGGACGAATTGCTGATATTGCTGTTGATAACGATAATAAAGCACATTATTATGTTGCTGCAGCATCTGGTCACGTTTGGGAAACTACAAACAATGGGGCATCGTTTAAACCAATTTTCGATAATTATGGGGTTTATTCTATTGGCTGTATAACTATCGACCCTAACGATAAAAATATACTTTGGATTGGTACAGGAGAAAATAATCATCAGCGAGCAATTGGTTATGGTAACGGTGTTTACAAATCTGTTGATGGCGGTAAGTCGTGGAAAAATATGGGTTTGAAAAACTCTCGTCAAATTGGTAAAATTTTGGTTGACCCACGAAATAGTAATGTAATTTATGTAGCTGCCGAAGGTTCAATATGGAAAGCAAATAAAGAGCGTGGTGTTTACAAATCGGAAGACGGTGGTAAAACTTGGAAAAATATACTTTTTATTTCTGAAAATACAGGTGTTGCGAATCTTTGTTTCGATACCGAAAATCCTGATATAATTTATGCAGGAGCAGAGCAACGTCGTAGAAAACAATATACAAAAATTGGTGGTGGCCCTGAATCGGCATACTATAAAACCACCAATGCCGGTAAAACTTGGGATAAACTTACAACCGGTATTCCTGCTGTCGATAAAGGAGGTATGGCAATTGCAGTTTCTCCTGCAAATCCCGATTATGTTTATATAATGTTTGAGGCATCAAACGGAAAAGGTGGTTTTTATCGTTCAACAAACAAAGGCGGTTCTTTTAAAAGAATGAGTGGTTATTGGAGTAGTGGACAATATTTTAGTGAAATATATCCTGACCCTAATAATAAAGATAAGGTAGTTTCTGTTGATACTTATAGTCGTTACACTCTTGATGGCGGTAAAACTTGGAAAAATATTAAAACCGATAAACGTCATGTTGACGACCACGCTTATTGGGCTGATAAAGATTATTCAGACCATTTTATGATTGCAGGTGATGGTGGTGTTTACGAAAGTTGGGATAACGGAGAAACATTTATTTATAAAAACACTTTGCCTGTAACTCAATTTTATCGCGTAAGCGTTGATAATACCGAGCCTTTTTACTGGGTTTATGGCGGAACACAAGATAATAACAGTATTGGCGGTCCTTCGCAAAATTTAACTCGTGGAGGTGTTACAAATAGCGAGTGGATTGCAACTCTTGGTGGCGATGGTTTTTTTCAAGCATCAGACCCCGAAAACCCTAATATTGTTTACTCTGCATATCAATATGGAAATATTTATAGATACGACCGTAAGTCAGGCGAAAAAATTAAAATTAAACCAGATGTTGAAAAAGATGAGCTAACACTTCGTTGGAATTGGGACGCTCCGTTTATTGTAAGTTCGCATAAAAATACACGTTTGTATATTGCTGCAAATAAGTTATATAAAAGCGATGATAGAGGTAATACTTGGCAACGAATTAGCGATGATTTGACATATAACGAAGACCGTAATCAGTTTAAAGTAATGGGTAAATATTGGCCTGCCGATGCTGTTGCAAAAGATGTTTCAACATCGCAATGGGGAACAGTTGTGGCTTTGTCGGAGTCGTCTGTAAAAGAAGGTTTACTTTATGTTGGAACCGATGACGGGCTTATTCAGGTTACCGAAGACGATGGTAAAACTTGGCGAAAAATATCACAATTTCCGGGTATTGATAAATACACTTATGTTAGCGATGTTTTTGCTTCACCAACCGATAAAAATCTTGTTTTTGCAAGTTTTAATAATATTAAAAATGATGACTTTAAATCGTATTTGCTAAAAAGTACAGATAAAGGAAAGACTTGGACATCAATAGCTGCAAATTTACCTGACAGCCAAAGTGTACATTGTATTGTACAAGACAAAACAAATAGTAATTTGCTTTTTGCAGGTACTGAGTTTGGTATTTATTTTTCAATTGATTTAGGTAAAAATTGGGCAAAATTAGGGTCAGGTATGCCTGATGTTGCTGTTCGAGATATTGCAATTCAAGAACGTGAGCACGACCTTGTAATTGCTACATTTGGACGAGGAATGTATGTTTTAGATGATTATTCTCCGCTTCAAAACTTTAAGAAAGATGATTTGCAAAAGCAGGCTGTTTTATATCCTGTTAAAGATGCTAAAATGTTTATACAAAAAGGCGACCGTTATGGTGTTGGCTCTGCATATTATCAGGCTAAAAATCCTGAATTTGGAGCAACTTTCACTTACTTTTTTAAAGATACATTAAAAACTCTTAAAGATATTCGTTTAGAAAATGAGAAAAAATTGTTTAAGGCAGGAAAACCTATTCCCCAACCAACAAAACAAATATTAGATGCAGAGAAACACGAGATAGCTCCATATTTTACTTTTGTAGTAAAAAATAATAAGGGCGAAGTTGTTCGTAAAATTAATACTGCTGCAAAACCGGGTATTAATAGAATAAATTGGAATTTGCGATATATGGATAATTCTGATGTGCATTTATATAACAATAAATTTAATCCGCTAAAAAACGGAAACGATGGTATGCTTGCAATGCCGGGCGAATATACTGTTGAAATGCATTTAATAAAAAATGGTACCGATACAAGACTTACCGATGCTGTTAAATTTAAAGCAGAACTATTAAATAACAGAGTATTACCGGCAAAAGATGAGGCTGCAAGAGATGAGTTTTATGCTAATGTTGTTGAGCTTAGAAGAATTATACAATCTGCAAATCATTATATTGATAATTTGAATAATCGTGTTAAAAATATTCGTCAAGCACTTCATAACTCTAATAAATCAACAATCGATATGGAAAATACCGTTACCGAGATTGTTTTAGATATCGATTCAATTGATTTTGTACTTGATGGCGAACATCTAAAAGCAAGTTGGGAAGAAATACCACCTGCAAAAACTCCAATAAATGTACGTTTGGGTGAACTTGCTTGGATTAGCTGGGAATCAACTTCGGAAGTAACCGCAACACAAAAAATGGATTACAAGATTTTAAGTTCTGAGGTTGATAGTATAATTTCAACTTTAAATAAAATTGATGGCGAGGTTAAAATATTGGAAAATAAACTTGATGAATTAAAAGCTCCTTATACTCCGGGAAGGTTGCCAAAGGAATAGATATTTGTTGAATATTAACTGAGCTGATATTAATAAAAACAGATTGCTTCACTGTGTTCGCAATGACGCCAGACATTACCGTTGTTGCAAGAACGAATCGTGAAGCAACATCTTCAATATCAAGAGATTGTCGCGTCACCATAATAATAACATAACGACATTGTTCGGAGGGGTAGAACAATATATTTTGAATTACACGTTTTTAATAATGTGTAATTCAGCATTTTCAATATATGATTTTTTTGATTTTGACAAATCGAATTTTGGAGCTTTTACACCATCGCCAAAAGTTTTATTTCCGATAAATACACGTGCTTCGTCCCAAAGTTTTTTGTTAATAACCGAGTTTAATAGTTTTTCGCCTCCTTCAATAATTACAGATTGTATTTCAAGTAAATATAATTCGTGAAAAATTTGAGTTAATACATTTTTTGAGAAATCTATCTTAATATAATTGATATTGGGTTTATTGTCGGTTTGTTTCTCGGTAAAAACTATTGTTTTTATTGTGCCATCTAAGATATTTAGATTTTCACTTAATTTTAACTCTCTGTCAATACTAACACGAATAGGATTTTTACCCGTCCAATTTCTTACGTTTAAAGATGGATTATCTTGTTCGGCAGTAGCAGTGCCAACCATAATAGCCTGCTCTTCAGTTCGCCACTTATGAACAAGTATTCTTGATAATTCGTTGGTAATCCACACCGCTTTTTGTTGTTTATTACTTCTGTTTATATCAATAAAACCATCTTTGGTTTGTGCCCATTTTAAAATAATATATGGTCTTTTTTTTTCGTGAAATGTAAAAAAGCGTTTATTCAAATCTCTACATTCTTTTTCTAAAATACCAACTTTTACGTTTATTCCTGCTTTTTCGAGCATTTTTATACCGTTGCCACTTACTTTTGCAAAACTATCAATAGTTCCAACAACAACATTTGGAATTTTATTTTCAATTATCATCGTTGAACAAGCGGGAGTTTTACCAACGTGCGAACATGGCTCTAAACTTACATAAATTGTGCTTTCTTTTAAAAGTGATTTATCTTTAACCGAGTTTACTGCATTTACCTCGGCGTGAGCTTGCCCACAAATTCTATGGTAACCTTCGCCAATAATTTTGCCATTATGCACAATTACTGAGCCAACCATTGGGTTAGTGTAAGTGTTTCCAAGTCCTTTTTTTGCAAGCTCAATACATCGAGCCATATATTTTTCGTCGATATTCATTATTGCAAAGATAATGATTTTTATAATGTTATTTTTGATGAATATATTTATCCTAACTACCATTATTCGTCCGTAAAATTGTAGTAAATTACATTTATTCGGACGAATAATTGTAAATCAACAAAAATATTTACCTTTGAGATATGACACTAACCGATATAAAAAACTACATAATAAATTATCTTGATGGTATCTACGAGTATAATGAAGCAGAAAGTATTGCATATATTATACTTGAAGATGAATTAAAAATGTCGAAAATTGATTTAATAATAAATGCAGGAAATATTGTTAATGAAAAATCGGTTGATAGAATTCAAGAAATACTTGTACAATTAGAACAAAACAAGCCAATTCAATACATTTTAGGTAATGCCGATTTTTATGAGTTAAAGTTTAAAGTAAATGAGCATACTTTAATACCTCGACAAGAAACAGAACTGCTAGTTCATAAAATAATAGAGCTTAATAAAACTAGAAAAGATATAAATGTTTTAGATATTGGAACCGGTACAGGTTGTATAGCAATAAGTTTAGCTAAGCACTTAAAAGCTAAAATTACTGCAATAGATTTTTCTGAAAAAGCTATTGAAACCGCAAGACAAAACGCTAAAACAAATAATGTAAATGTGATATTTGAGGTTTTAGATATTATAAAGAATCTGCAAAAGAAATGCGATACAAAGTACGATATTATTGTAAGTAATCCGCCATACGTTACAAATGCTGAAAAAAAACAAATGCAAAATAATGTTTTAGATTACGAACCTCATTCAGCTCTTTTTGTTGATGATAATAACCCTCTTGAGTTTTATGATGCAATTACAAAATTTGCAAAAAATAATTTAAAACAAGGCGGTCAGCTTTGGTTTGAAATTAATGAACAATTTGGTGAAGAAACAAAATATTTATTAATAAAAGAAGGTTTTGAAAATGTCGAAATTATTAATGATTTAAATGAAAAAAATAGGATTGTAAGTGGAGTTAAAGTGTAGCCTTTGTTACAAAAAACATTAAATATTAAACTTGAAATCATTTTCATATAGTATAATATTTATGAAAGTTGATAATGTTAAATAGTCTTAAAAAGATTACATAAAGTAAAGTTTGTTTTACCTTATGTAAAATTAGTCATATATTTACAAGGTAATTTTAACTAAAATAGATACTATGAAAACAAATTATTTATTTCCCTACAAATTAAAAAAAATAGCTTTATTTATTTTATTATTTTCATTTTTAGGAGCAACTTATATTACTGTATTTGAATACAATCCTGATATTACAAATATTAAAACTGGAGAGTATATAACAAATAAAGGCGAAGTAAAACCTCATTACGAAAATATAGCAAATGAAATTGTTGGAATGTCGTTAATTGTATCCCTTTTACTACTAGCTTTCTCAAAAGAGAAAGAAGAAGATGAGTATATATCTAAAATTAGATTAGAATCGTTGGTTTGGGCAGTTTATATAAATTACGGCTTGTTATTAATAGCTTTTGTTTTATTTTATGATGAAGATTTTTTATCGGTAATGATATACAATATGTTTACCTTGCTTTTGTTTTTTAATATAAGGTTTCAATACTATAAATTTAAAATGAGAAAGGAGTTGAGCTATGAAAAATAATATAAAAGTTCAACGTGCAATTAAAGACATAACACAAGCTGAATTAGCAAAATTAATTGGAGTAAGTCGACAAACAATTAATGCAATGGAAAAAGGAAAGTATGTTCCGTCAACTGTGCTAGCATTAAAATTATCTAGATTATTTGGTAAACATGTTAATGAAATTTTTGAATTAGAGAACGAATAAAAATTCCAATAAAACAGTATCAAAATAAAATAAAATTTAACTTTGCAATACAAACAAAGTTTTAATGATATTACAAGAGTATAAAAATCACACATTATTTTCTGATATTTTAGAAAAATTACAGCAAAAAGAACACTCTAAGTTATTTTTTAAAGGTTTATTAGGTTCATCATCAAGTTTGTTAATTGCGAATTTGTGTGAAGAAATAAACTCAAATAAGCTTATTATAATTGACGGACACGAAGCTGCTGCATATTTTTATAACGATTTATCTACTGTAATACCAAGCGATAAACTTTTGTTTTTACCATCGTCGTATAAGCGAATGGTTAAGGAAGACCAAAAGGATTCGTCGGCAATGCTTATGCGAACCGATGCACTTAGCAAAATTGCAAACGGACATAAAAACTACACTATTATAACTTATGCCGAAGCATTAAGTGAAAAAGTTGTATCGAAATCTACACTTGAATCAAACACCTTGCCCTTAAAAGTAGGATTGCAAATTGATATAGATTTTATAGTAGAAACACTCTATGAGTATAATTTTGAGAAAGTCGATTTTGTTTTTGAGCCAGGGCAATTTGCCGTACGTGGGGGTATTGTTGATATTTTCTCGTTTTCGAGTGAATTTCCTATTCGTATCGATTTTTTTGGTGATGAAATAGATAGTTTAAAAACTTTTGATATTGAAAATCAGCTATCGTTAAAAAAACTCACTTCTATTGCTATTATTCCTGATTTACAAACCGATGTATCGAACGAAAAGCAAATACCATTTTAT
>Ga0256827_10002421_pt1 | contig 12035 bp, 11 predicted proteins | sample CV84metaG_FD_185977 | JGI IMG/M metagenome (GOLD analysis project Ga0256827, IMG submission 185977) | Hydrothermal vent microbial communities from East Pacific Rise, Pacific Ocean - CV84 | ecosystem: Environmental > Aquatic > Marine > Hydrothermal vents | place: Pacific Ocean: East Pacific Rise... | reverse complement strand
TTCTAATACAAAACGCCCTTGTACCATTAAAGTATCAAACTGACTCATTTTTATAAAGCTGGAATCAACCCCTTTTATTTTTATGATAGCTTGTTTGTTTTTATACTTGATCAGGCCATTTTCTTCTATGACCGGACAAAAATATTCAACGTCTTCGGTTTCTCGTATTTCTTTAAATGCAGTGGTATTGATATCGAAGTTCTTGCCTTTTTCAATGGTAATCACCAAATCGGGATTAAAACTATTAAAAAGAGAAACGACCAGGTTTTCGAAACCATTAAAAACCGAAAGTACAATAATGAGGGCTGCCGTAGTAAACATCACACCAATAACCGAGATGATGCTGATGTAATTGATGATATGATGCGATTTTTTCGCAAATAAATATCTTCGGGCTATGTATAAGTCGGTTTTCAAGTCTTAAAATATCACACCCAGGTTTAGTTCAAAATAATAGGGAATGGCTTTAGCTTCTATGTCGGTGTAAATCGTGTTATCCCCCTTTAAAACATTAGTCAGTCCATTATTAAAGTTTAGGCCCAGAATAATACTCACCGATTCATCTACAACATATTCGGTGCCGGCACCAACCACCAATGATGTTTTAAAAAGGGTAGACTCTTCTTTAATATCGACCTGAGTATCGGAATATGTTTTTGTTGTGCCCTCGTAAGTGCCACTAAAGTCTTCATCGGCTTTGGCTCTTAGCAAGATGCCTGTATTAAAGCCTATTAAACCAAAGAATAAGAAATTATCTTTTAATTGATTTGTTTTCATTTTGATGGTCAAAGGCACCTCGATATATCTTTGTTTATAGGTTTTGTTCATAGTACCTTCGTAGTTAATCTCATTAAAGGTCATTTGGTGTGGATAGCTCAACGATCCTTTAAAATAGCTGATATTAAAGCCAGTGCCTAAATAATAATGCTCCATCAGTGTGATATCGGCTATCAGTCCCCAGGCAATGGAAAAATCTTTACCATCGGATTTATAATGTTTCGAGTCGGGGCTTAACCAACTGATGGCTGGTGATAATTTAAACCCCAGCTTGAATGGTTTCTGCTGAGCCTTAGTGTTTTGTGCTGATATTATCAGAATGAAAGCAACAAAAAATAAGCCGATAGTTTTATTGATATTTCTCATATTTATTATTTTATCACACTTTTTTTCGAAAAAAGAGTATAATTATTTTTAGTTTTAACGAAATTACTATATTTGAATATTGTTTAGAGCCTGTTTGATGATATGTTTTAAACATTAAAATGTTCAGTATTCGATTATTAATTAAAAAATATAAAGGATGAAAAAAATTCTATTATTGATCGTAGTAAGTCTTTTTTTAAGTACGACTATGATGGCACAAATACTCCCTAACTTTGGTATCAAGGGAGGATTAACAACGTCTAAGATAAGCACTAACTTGAGCGAAACATTTTCTTCGGACAATGCTTTAGGCTATCAGGTGGGCCTTTTTGCAAGATTAAATCTGGGCAAGTTTTATATACAGCCCGAGTTGGTGTACAACCACCGAAGTACCAGTTTAGATTATACTATTAAACCCAATATCGATTTTGATAATAAATCGTTGGGCGTACAGTCGGAAGTGAAAATTGGAAGTTTTGATATTCCTGTTCTTTTAGGTTTTAAGATTATTAAATCCAGATTGATAGGGGTGCGTATTTTTGCCGGACCTGAGATTTCATTTGCCACCAATAAATCGTTAACTTATCAGTATTCAACCTCAAATGGCAGTGATTTTGATGGCGAAGTACCTGATCCTTTAACACTTGATGATTTTAATAAAACTACCTGGTATTTACAAGCAGGAGCTGGTGTTGATGTGTTAATATTTACTTTCGATATTCGTTACGAAAAAGGATTATCCGATATCTACAGTGGGGAAATAAGCGATCTTGATGCTCAATCTATCAGTTTTACAAATAATGTTTGGGTATTTTCTTTAGGAATTAAATTCTTATAAACTACCTGCTTTTTTCGCAATAAACCCAAAGAACATCTTCTTTGTTGTTTGGGTTTATTTGTGTATAAAATATTTTATCTCGCTCAATTATATTAAAATGTAGTTGTAGATTTGACCAATATAGAAGGGCTGATGAGACAAAACTCATCACTCTTTTTAAAACCAATAAATTACAAAACCTAAACTAAAACTATCTATGATGAAAAAATTTCTACTAATTACTTTAGTAACACTAATGAGCAGTGTTATGATGGCTCAGATGCCTAACTTTGGAATTAGAGGTGGTGTAACAGTTTCAACGCTGAATACTGATGTAGCCGATGTCTTTTCCTCCGAAAACATGCTTGGTTATCAAGCAGGACTCTTTTTAAGAATACATATGAAAAGGTTTTATCTTCAGCCAGAACTTATTTATAACCACAGGAGTACCAAATTACAATATACGGTAACTCCCATTCATGGTGGTAATGATGAGTATATTGGGGCGCATACCGAAATGAGGATTGGAAGTATCGATATTCCAGCTCTTTTGGGCTTCTCTCTCATAAAATCTAAAGTTTTTAATTTCCGACTCTTTGCCGGTCCTACCATTTCGTTTTCTACTAAAAACAGTTTGGAATATAATTATACTACCGAAGATGGTGAGCCTGTGGATGAAGATCTGGTAGCCGATCCATTATCACTCGATGATTTTAATAAAACCAACTGGTACGCTCAGGGTGGCCTTGGAATCGATTTCTTATTCTTAACCTTTGATATTCGTTACGAAAAAGGACTAACAGCCCTTTATAATGATGGTGATATCGACTTTAGTAATAATCTTTGGGTCTTTTCATTAGGACTCAAGTTTATGTAAGCGTAAATAATAATATTAATATAGAACCGTTTTCAGATGGAGAACGGTTTTTTTTATTTTTGCATAGAAATTCAGATTCTTAGAACGGTTATAATAAGCATTTAATACAAAACAATATACAGATGAAAAAGCTATTCTTTTTACTCATTATAATATTCTTTATCAATTCTTGTGGTAATAGATTCGAAGTAGATATATCGGATATCGAACCACAAGAGCTAAAGATAATGAGATATGAGAAAGCTCTTTTCGAGAAAGCCCTAGACGAAGAAAGAATCGGTGAATTACAAAAGGAATATCCTTTGTTCCTGGGTGATGTCCCCTTAGACAGCATACAAATACTCCAGCTGAAAGCTTATGTTAACGACCCCATATTAAAAGATTTATACCATAAGACTACCGAAGTATTTCCTGATATGGAACAGGAAGAAAAAGATTTGGTTTTGGCTTTTCGGTATTTAAAGAAATATTATCCTAAAAGTCAAACGCCTCAGATATACACCTACCTCTCGGGGGTGCATGATGAGATGTTTTATCAGGATCAGATTTTAATGATAAGCATCGATCAGTATTTGGGGAATAATTACGAGATATATCAAAAATTGGGTATTCCCAGGTATAAGCAATATTATAAAACCAAAGAATATTTAAGTAAAGATGTTTTGATGAGTGTGGCCAAAAAGTATGTTCCTCTTATCCCATCGGATGCCAATTTATTAGATCAAATGCTTTACGAAGCTAAGTTGTTATATTTTATCAAAAGTATGATACCGGATATTGAAGATAAGGTGTTGTTTGCTCAAACCGAACAACATTTGGAGTGGCTCGAGAATCATGAGGCTGATCTTTGGCGCTATTATATCGAAAATGATTTGCTTTTTAAATCGGATCACCTGGCTTATAATAAATTTATCAACGATACGCCTTTTACCGCCATATTGGGAGATGATTCGGCACCAAGAACGGGTATTTGGCTGGGCTATCATATTATTTCATCCTATGTAGCGCATACAAAAACGGAGTTGGTAGAGATGTTAAATGATAGCCATGCTCAACAGATTCTTCAAAAATCAAAATACAAACCATAGTCACTTTTTACCCGTTTATGTCTGTGAAATCATAGTAAATATAATGTATTTAGGATTTCTTTTACCTAATTATATTTTTCTTATAATTTTTCAGAATTTTTCGTAAACTTGCACAAGATTTTGAAATTAGATTGAAGAAATAGAATAATACCTAATTAAATATATGGTTTTGAAGGATATACGACTCGTTTTAATAGCTTTATTAGTAAGTGTTTTTACTGTTAATTATAGTTATTCTCAGACGCATCATGATGCGGTAGAACATAATGCCGAACATGAGGGTAATATTGAAGAGGGATTTAATGCCGGTGAAATGATTATTGAGCATGTGATTGACTCCTATGAGTGGCATATAACAACTATTGGTGAAACGCATATTTCTATTCCTCTTCCTGTTATTATTTACCGCGATGGTAAATGGATTACTTTTATGTCATCAAAATTTGTAAACCATCATACACATGGTAAGCAGCCTTTGTTTTTTAATGAGCAAGGTGACATGTTGGATCCTGATGAAGAAGGTCATGAATCAGCTGCTGATTTTGGAATAGCCATTATGAAAGAAGGTGGGCATAAAGGTAAAATTGCTTACATAAAAACAGATGAATATTTTAAACATCACACTATTGTTGAAGACCTTGATGCCGGCTTACCTATGGATATCTCCATTACAAAAAATGTGGTAGCTCTATGGTTTAGTATTGCGCTTCTTCTTTGGATATTTACCAGTGTAGCTAAAAGCTATAAAACCAGAAAAGGGATGGCGCCAAAAGGTATTCAAAGCGTTATGGAACCTTTAATCATTTTTATTAGAGACGATATTGTTAAATCCTCAATAGGCGAAAAAAGATATAAAAAGTATTTACCTTATTTACTTACTTTATTCTTTTTCATATTCTTTAATAACTTATTAGGGATTATCCCAATCTTCCCCGGTGGTGCCAACCTCACAGGTAATATTGCTATTACCGGAGTGCTTGCTGTTATTACTTTCATTATTACCAGTGTAAGTGCTAATAAAAACTATTGGGTACATATAGTAAATACACCGGGCGTTCCCTGGTGGTTAAAATTTCCTGTTCCCTTGATGCCAATCGTTGAAATCATGGGTGTTTTCACCAAGCCATTTGTGTTAATGGTTCGACTTTTTGCAAATATGACAGCGGGACACATTGTGATATTAGGCTTTATGAGTTTGATATTTATCTTTGGGGAAATGAATGTAGGAGTTGGATATGGATTCTCAGTAGTTTCCATATTATTCTCAGTATTTATGTCAATTTTAGAACTTCTTGTTGCTTTTATTCAAGCTTATGTATTTACGCTTTTATCGGCTTTATACATCGGAATGGCCACAGAGGAGTCACATTAAATAGTATTTATTAATCAATTTAAATAATAAATTATGTTAACATTAACTGTTATTTTACAAGCTGCAGCAAGTATGGCTGCTTTCGCAAAAATGGGTGCTGGTATTGGTGCCGGATTAGCTGCTATAGGCGCTGGTCTTGGAATTAGTAGAATTGGTGGTGGTGCTGTAGAAGCTATCGCTCGTCAGCCAGAAGCCGTTGGTGATATTCGTTCGAATATGATTGTTGCTGCTGCTCTTGTAGAAGGCGTTGCCTTCTTTGCTATTGTGGTTTGTCTCTTGATTATTTTCTTGTAGACCAAACCCTTATATCAGGTATCCTGACGGTAGGTCAGGATGCTTGATTTTATTGATTGAAAAAAACAAACAAATAAATATATGGAATTAGTAAGCCCCGGTATAGGATTGATATTTTGGATGTTGGTATCCTTTGGTATTGTTGTCTTTATTACCATGAAATATATTTGGCCTTCAATTTTAGATGGTCTTAAAGAACGTGAAGAAGAAATTGCCAATTCTTTGGAAGAAGCTAAAAAAGCTCGGGAAGAAATGAAATCGCTACAATCTGATAATGAAGCACTTGTTATAGAAGCTAAAAATCAGAGAGATATCATTTTAAAAGAAGCTAAGCAAATAAAAGAGCAGATGATTTCGGATGCTAAGCAAACTGCCAATCAGGAAGGTCAGAAGATGATAGAGGAAGCTAAGAAAAAAATTGATCAGGAGAAAGTGGCTGCTATCACAGAGTTGAAAAACGAAGTGGCAGACTTATCTATACGAATTGCTGAGAAATTGATTAAAACTGAGCTTAAACCTGAAAATAAAAAGGCCGAACTCATGACTAAGTTGATTAATGAAGCAGATAAGCAATTAAATTAAAAAAAGATGAAGCAATCGCGCTTAGCAAATAGATACGCAAAGGCATTATTCCAGTTGGCATTAGAACAAAAAAATCTTGATGTAATAGCTCAGGATATGTTACTTATTTCGCAAACTATTGAAGATAATAAGGAACTGTCTCAAATGCTAAAAAGCCCCATCATTAAACTCGAAAGAAAAGAAAAAGTGTTGCAACAACTGTTTGAAAAAAGCACCAATCCTTTGAGTTTAAAATTTATGGTTTTGGTAGCTAAAAAAAGCAGAGAGGAATATTTGGCTTTCTTTTCACAAGAGTTTACAGCTATTTATAAGGACTATAAAGGCTTGATAGATGCCTGGGTAACCACCGCTTCTGATATCGAAAAAGAAGTGAAAGAGCATTTATTGACACTCTTGAAACGAATTACAGGAAAAACAATTCAGTTACACCAGGAGGTCAATGCCGATTTGCTTGGAGGCTTTATTGTAAAGTTTGGCGATTATCAGTACGATGCCAGTAATCGTAGGTTGATCAATAAATTGCGTAGCGATTTTAAGAAGAATCTGTTTGTAGCGCAAGTATAATAAATTAAGAAGAATAAGAAAAAAAGATAAAGATATGGCTCAAATCAATCCCGCTGAAGTATCAGCAATATTAAGACAAGAGTTAGCAGGTTTTAAAGATGAAGCACAACTCGAAGAAGTTGGTACCGTCTTACAAGTAGGTGATGGTATTGCTCGTGTTTATGGACTTACCAATGCCCAGGCTAATGAATTAGTTGAATTTGAAGGTGGTTTAAAAGGTATTGTACTAAACTTGGAAGAAGACAATGTTGGGGTGGTACTTTTAGGTGATGCAGAAAATGTAGGTGAAGGTGATACCGTTAAACGAACTAAGATGATTAGTTCTATCCAGGTAGGCGAAGGCCTTTTGGGACGTGTGGTGGATACTCTTGGAAATCCTATTGATGGTTTAGGCCCTGTTGAAGGTGAATTATTCGAAATGCCTTTAGAAAGAAAAGCTCCAGGTGTGATTTATCGTCAGCCTGTTACCGAGCCACTTCAAACTGGTATCAAAGCTATCGATGCGATGATTCCTATTGGCCGTGGACAACGTGAGTTGATTATTGGTGACCGTCAGACAGGTAAGTCTACTATTGCTATCGATACAATTATCAATCAAAAGGAATTCTACGATAAAGGTGAGCCTGTATATTGTATTTATGTAGCTTCTGGTCAAAAAGGATCTACTGTGGCCAATACCATGCAAGTACTTAAAGAAAAAGGTGCTTTAGCTTATACTGTTATTGTAACAGCTACAGCTTCCGACCCTGCCGCTATGCAATATTATGCTCCTTTTGCCGGTGCTGCTATTGGTGAATATTTTCGCGATACAGGCCGTCCTGCTTTAGTAATTTACGATGACCTCTCAAAACAAGCGGTGGCTTATCGTGAGGTGTCTCTTTTACTTCGTCGTCCTCCAGGACGTGAGGCTTATCCTGGTGATGTGTTCTATCTTCACTCAAGATTATTAGAGAGAGCGGCCAAGATTATTGAAAGTGATGAGATTGCCAGAGGTATGAACGACTTACCCGAAAGTTTAAAAGGTAAAGTAAAAGGTGGAGGCTCTTTAACAGCGCTTCCTATTATTGAAACTCAGGCTGGTGACGTATCGGCATATATCCCTACCAACGTAATTTCTATTACCGATGGTCAGATTTTCTTAGAGTCCGATTTATTCAACTCTGGTATTCGTCCGGCTATTAACGTGGGTATCTCGGTATCTCGTGTAGGAGGTAATGCGCAGATCAAACCTATGAAGAAAGTGGCCGGTACCTTAAAGCTCGATCAGGCTCAATACCGTGAATTAGAGGCTTTCTCTAAGTTTGGATCCGATTTGGACGCTGCTACCATGAATGTTCTGGAAAAAGGTAAAAGAAATGTTCAGGTATTGAAACAAAACCTTTTCTCTCCACTTACCGTTGAAAAACAAGTGGCTATCATTTATTGTGGTACCAAAGGCTTATTGAAAGATGTGCCGGTAGAGAAGATATTTGATTTCCAAACAGATTATTTGAATCATTTAGAAACCAAAGAAGCTGATACTTTAAAACAGATTGCAGCCGGAAAATATACCCCTGAGATCGAAAAAGTATTAACTGATGTGGCTGCCACAGTAAGTGATAGGTTTAAGAAGTAGAAAGAATAAATTAACTTTTATATGGCTAATTTAAAAGAAGTAAGAACGAGAATCACCTCTGTAAATTCTACAGCACAGATTACAAGTGCTATGAAAATGGTGGCAGCCAGTAAGTTGCGCCGTGCACAGATGGCTATTGTTAATATGCGTCCTTATGCTCAAAAGTTAAACGCAATATTGCAAAATGTGACCGAAAGCTTAGATACTTCCGAAGGGAACAGCTTTGGCGGTGACAGAGTGTTAAATAAAGCGTTGATTGTGGTTATAACTTCAAACAGAGGGCTTTGTGGTGCTTTTAATGCTAACGTTATTAAAAGATCTCTCCAATTGATAGAGGAGGATTTTTCGGCCATAAAACAAAAAGTAGATATTATTACCATCGGTAAAAAAGCGACTGATTACTTTTCTAAAAAAGCCTTTAATCATGTGGGCTCGTACGATGACTTTTATAACGATTTGAGTTTCGAGAATGTGTCGCCTTTGGCTACCGAGCTCCTTGAGAAATATAAAAACAAAGACTACGATAAGATTATTATTGTTTATAATATGTTTAAGAATGCGGCTACACAATTGGTAACAGCAGAACAACTTTTACCTGTATTACCTACTGAAAAGGAAGCAGGGGATAAGCAAAACAATAATTTCTTATTCGAACCTTCGCAAGAAGAGATTGTGGAGAGTCTGTTGCCTTCGATATTGAAAACACAGTTTTATAAAACATTATTAGACTCTTATGCCTCCGAACATGGTGCTCGTATGACAGCTATGCAACAGGCCACTGATAATGCACACGAAATGATCCGTGAATTAAAACTTACTTATAATAAAGCCCGTCAGGCTGCCATTACCGGAGAAATCCTGGAGATCGTAGGTGGAGCCGAAGCTTTAAAGAATGCTTAATACATCATTCTGACGTAAAGAAAGAGGAGTCGCTTAAGTGGCTCCTTTTTTTGTATATTTGGTGTATATTTAATAACGATGATGGGAAGACTTAACCTTAAAGTATTGGCTGTTGGCATACTGTTGTTTGCCGGTTCCGTATTATTTTATTTAATTTATGATATCAATAATACCGAAGATGCTTTGGCGCAATCGCTTCTGGATAATCCCATGCAACGTTCCATACTCAATATTCGTTATTTTTCCAATCCGATACGTTTGTCGTTAATGACCATCAGGAAACAGGGAGAGATTGGTTTTTATAATGAGATCACGCCTCAGAAACTAAATGGTATTTTTGGTTCTATGATACATTATTACCCGCAGATATCCTCTATGGGTATTGCTAATTCCGAAGGCTATGAATACGATGTGATTTGCTCGGATTCGGGCTTCATTAACCGAATAGCCTGGATAGATAAATGGGGAAGAGAAGACAGATGGTCGTTTTGGGAGTTGGATACTGAAAAAGAGAAATACGAGAAGACCAAAGAATGGAGAGGGACGGTTGTGAATGATCCTCGTGACAGAGATTGGTTTATTGGGGATAATGATGTGGATGCTGACGGGGTTACTTGGACAAAACCTTATATGTATAATACAACCAAAGAGTTGGGTGTTACCGCTTCTGTTTGGTGGAAATATAAAGGAGATGACCGTAAGCATGTGGTTTATGCCGATTTAACTTTAGAAAATATCAGTAAATTTACCAGCGAACTCTCCATTAGTAAGAATGGAAAGTCTTTTATATTATCAGAGGCAGGCGAGTATATTGGCCTCCCGGGAGATTCTATCTTTCGTGATGAGGAAGTGAGACGTAATGCCCAGCTTAAGCATGTCGATTCTGTTCCTATTCCTTCTGTATCAGCTGCTTATAATTACCAGAAGAAAATGCCTTATCATAATGAATACTCCTTTGAATATTTGGTTGGAGGGCATAAATGGTGGGCTATGTTAGAACGCTTTTATCTGACCGATAACTATTATATCATCATAGGTGTGGTTATACCCGAGAAAGATATCTTGAGTGAGGTGGAACGAACAAAAACTGTGGTTGTTGTAGGATTTGCTATGATATTGATACTGACTTCCATGGTATTGTATTCCTATGGGCAATCGGAAAAAGCCAATAAAATACTTTCTCAGAAAAATATTCTAATAAATAATCAGAAAAAAGAAATTCAGAATAAGAACCAGGAGATAACGGACTCCATAAGATATGCCAAACGTATACAGATTGCCATCCTGCCACCCATCGATAGTATTAAACAATCTTTGCCTAAATCTTTTGTGATTTATATACCTAAAGATATAGTAGCCGGAGATTTTTATTGGCTCGAGAAGAAGGATGATAAAGTATTATTTGCGGTTGCCGACTGTACCGGACACGGTGTGCCGGGTGCTATGGTGAGTGTGGTTTGTAATAATGGTTTAAACAGATCTGTTAGAGAATATCACGAGGATGTGCCATCTAATATATTGGACAAAACACGCGAAATAGTCATACAGGAGTTTGAGAAAAGTATGGAAGCCATGCAGGACGGAATGGATATTGCCCTTTGTTCTATTGAGAATAAGGTATTGGAGTATTCAGGAGCCAACAACCCGCTTTGGATTATTAGAAAAGGATCGCAGGAAATAGAGATATATCGTGCCGATAAACAGCCGGTTGGTTTGTTTGACAGGCCAAAACCCTATACCAATTACGAAGTAAAACTTAATACGGGAGATAATATTTATATCTTCTCTGATGGGATTATTGACCAGTTTGGGGGTCCCAAAGGAAAAAAATATAAGGCTGTTAGTTTAAAGAAATTGCTTCTTTCCATACAAGATGAAACGATTGAAAAACAAGGGCAATTAATTGAAAAGGCTTATAAAGAATGGCAGGGTGATTTGGATCAGGTAGATGATATTTGCATGATTGGTGTTCAAGTGTAAAACATATAAATACAGATGAAAATAGTTGAAACAATAAAACAGGTACAAAGCTTTATTAAGGATGCTAAAAAACATGGTAAGAGCATAGGTTTTGTACCCACTATGGGCGCTTTACACGATGGCCATATGAGTCTGGTTCGCGAAGCCAGGCAGCATAATGATGTGGTGGTGGTGAGTATCTTTGTAAATCCTATTCAGTTTAATAATCCCGATGATTTAAAGAAATATCCCCGTACGCTGGAGCATGATGCCGCTATGTTGAGGGAAGAAGCTTGCGATCTTATCTTTTATCCTTCAGTAGAGGAGATGTATCCTCAAAAAGAAACCAAGGAATATGATTTTGGGGAACTGGCCACAGTGCTCGAAGGGGCTTGTCGTCCGGGACATTTTAATGGCGTTGGGATAGTTGTGAAAAAGCTTTTTGATATCGTAAATGCAGACACAGCCTATTTTGGAAAAAAAGATTTCCAGCAACTGGCCATCATCCGCCGGCTGGTTCAAATAGAGAATATTCCTATCGAGATAATGGCTTGTGATACCATGCGTGAGAAAGATGGCCTGGCCATGAGTAGCCGTAACAGGAGATTGAGCCGGCAAGAGAGAGAAATTGCCCCCAAATTATATCAAACGCTTCAGATGGTGAAGGCCGAAAAAGAGCATCAAACACTTCAGGAAGCCGAGGCACAAGCCCTGAAAGAATTACAAACAGATTTTAAAACCGAATACTTCAAAATAGCCGATGGCTATAGCCTGCAACCTATTGATCACTGGAGCGATACGGATTATCCCGTTGCGTTGGTGGC
>Ga0256827_10002420_pt1 | contig 12036 bp, 13 predicted proteins | sample CV84metaG_FD_185977 | JGI IMG/M metagenome (GOLD analysis project Ga0256827, IMG submission 185977) | Hydrothermal vent microbial communities from East Pacific Rise, Pacific Ocean - CV84 | ecosystem: Environmental > Aquatic > Marine > Hydrothermal vents | place: Pacific Ocean: East Pacific Rise... | reverse complement strand
TTATCCTTTCCAATTCATTCCGCATTATTGCGAAAATCGGGAGGCATAAATGTTTCCTTTTATACCCATCGGTTATAATTTCTTAGTTTTAAACCTTAGAAATTATAACTCGGATTAATAAAATCTTTGTAAGAAAAAGCCAAATACTGCGTTACTTTCGTTTTTGAAACAGTCGATTACTATAGTAAACTCCTTGGTTTCAAAATCTTCAAAAGCCTTGTCTTTGACATTTTCTTATCAAAGATACAAAATAAAGGCAATTCTTATTATTATAAAAAAATACAATTACAAAGTTAGAAAATATTTTCGGACAAAAAGGTGTTTTTTTACATTAAAAAAGCCCGCCATTTCTGACGAGCTTTTAACCTTAACCAAAATAAACTACTATTTATATTTTATTACTTCAACCGGGCAACTATCTGCCGCTTCAATAATATCTTCTTCGTTTCCTTCTATTTTTGCATCAGCTTTTACTTCTGAATATTCATCTATTTCGAAAACATCTGGGGCAGTATTTTCGCACAAGCCACAAGCTGTACAACCTTCCTCTACCCAAACTTTTGTTATTGCCATAATTTTTATTTAATTATTATGATACAAATATACAACTTGTCTTTATTTAGAATGGATTAAAATAGTTAATTTGTGTTAAATAAAAAAATTATTTAGATAGTTGGTTTTTAAGTGTAAATATCTATAATGTTTTAGAACTATAAGTTAAATTACATTTTGTTAATTATCACCTTATTATATCGTACATTCCCTTTTGTGTATTCACCTAATTGAATAGCTTCTGTATGGCAATGATGTAGGCATTTTAAACACATATCGCAATTTAAACCAAATTTTATAGCTTCTTCAAATCGTATATTCTCTCTAGGGCAATTATTTACACACAACATACATTGATTACAGAGATTATCTATAGAATGTAACATTGGGATATATTTTGTGTATTGATCGTGAAAAGATTTTCTTGTTTTTTTGGGTATAAGAAATGACAGGTATCCGTACCATTTTTTTGATATTTTCTTCTCTTTGTTTCTTTCGATATGGCTAATAAACTTTTTTATTTTATTATTAATTCTTTTAGAATGAAAGGATTTTAATATTTTTTCGGTTTTAGAATTTTTCTTAGCAAAAAGTGCTAAAGCATCTGTTGCAGGCATAAATAAATCTAAGCTAGCAACAGTTTTTAGCCCGTTTTTATCACTAATTTGTTTTAGCTCATAAATAGAATTTACTGACATAAATGCCTTTGTGCAAAAGTATGCAATAGGTTTATTGCGATCTTTAATAATTTCCACAAATTCCTGAACTAATTTAGGTGCTGATAAATCATAAACAGGAAATCCTACAATATATATATCTTCATTAAATACAATATTTTGTACTGTTTTGCTATTAATATTTGTAAACTTAACATTATAAGATAATGCTTCTAATTGCAACCTAATATTCTTAGCAATAAACTTGGTATTTCCTGCTCCAGAATAATATAATATCGATACTTTTTTTTGCATTTATTATTTATTTTTTGAAGCATCAAAAGGACATTTACCTTTTTTAAAAAACATAAAATCGCAGTAATCATCTCCTTTGGCAATAGTATGCAATCGTCTAAATTCTGAATTAACTTCATCTTCTATAAAAGGATAGCCAGCAACATCATGGTCGCAACCTAACATTCCAACTTCGGGACAGTCCAAAGCATTAGCTATATCAACACTTACACATCTATCAACAATAACTGTTAAACAATCGGGTTCGTCTTTAACTTCTTTTACATGATAATCTTTATCTCCGGCTTTAAACATTTCTATATTAAACTTTTTATAATTTTCATAAATATCGCCCTCACATTTTTTTAAATTTTTCACATCATATAATCCGGGAATTGTATATTTAGCATAATTCTGCCAAATACCTTTTGTAAATTTGTATGCTTCGTCTTTACCGTCTTTATTTGCCACAACATTAAAGAGTGCAGTCATGGTAAGAAACTGATTTGCAGGTTCTCCTCCCAGTTTAAGAGCTTGTGCATATCCTTCAGGATTTTCTTTCTTTATTCGTTTTTTCTCTTTATTTACTTTTGTCATAAAAGGAATAAATCCGAAAAAACCGGATTTTTTAATAATTGTTGAAATTATTATCCAACCAACTCTCACCATTATAGACTTGTCCATATTATCAACAATATATCCAAGATCTTTCCCATAAAATTTTAATTCTTCTACCTTCATGATATTAGTTTTTTGTTTTTATAATATTTAATTCACAAAATGTATTTTTTTAGCTTCTCTCGTTATTGTTTTATTATATTTATATTTCGGATATCCAAGTGTAAGTGATATTACAGCTTCGTGATTTTCGGGGATTTTAAAAATCCGCTTTACTTCTTTAACTTTGTTTATGCTTGCAGGCATTATTCCGTTCATCATTGCGCCAAGCCCCAAAGCATGTGCTGAAAGCATTGCATAAGTAGCGTAAATCATGGCATTTTGCGAGTGTTCTTCGGCTCCTTCTTCTGCATGAAAGATTATTAAAACAGGTGCTCCTCTTGTAATTCTATCGCCATATTTTAATTTGTAATTTTCAAGTTTTGAGATAGGGTAAAGATGATTTTTTATTGTATTGAAAGTTTCAATTCCTTTCTTAAACTTAATTATACTACTAATTATAGGATTATCAACCCATTTAATAATATCCGTTAAGAATTTTTCGGTTGCGGGAAGTGCTTTTTCTATTATCTCTCTATTATTAATAACGGTTATTTCTACCTTATTTGGTGAAGCCCCATAAGGTGCATATTTTAACGAATTTAAAATTTCGTTAATTGTTTCCTCTTCAACAGTTTTATCCTTAAAATTGCGAATAGACCTACGACTTGCAATTAAATCAATAAATTGTTTATTATCAATAATATTATCAGGCATTTGCTCGAAATTATTCTCATAAGAATATTTTTTAATTTTAACAGCATTTGTAGAACAAACAGCCATGCATTGTCCACATTCTAAGCAAATACTTTCTCTTTCGGGTATGAAGTTTACAAGATTTTGACTGTCAATACCAATAATGTTTACAGGACAAACTTCAATGCAAAGTTTGCACTTTTTACAAAGTTCTTGATTAATAAAATTAGTATCCATTTTTATGTTTTTAAATTAATTCAATCATTAAATTTCTTGATTCTTCTAAAGGAAAATTATTAATATCTAATAGGTAATGAATGCCTATACCATCAAATGCTGCTATTATAAATCTTGCTTTAGCATTTGGGTTATTTTCTCCTTTTTGAGTATAGTATATTATAAGTTTATTAAAAATCTCACCAAAAATTTGATGCATTTCTTCTTCAAACAAAGTAAGAACTAAACCTTGTTGTGCTAATGAAAAATATAGTTTATAGAAATCTGGTTTAGCTTGTAATAATTTTAAATTTATGTCAATAAAATCAATAATCTATTGTTTTTTAATATCATTAATATCTTCAACAATTAAAGAATCTGTAAAATCTTTCAAGCCACTAAACATTATATCATGTAAAAGAGATTCTTTGCTTTCAAAATAATTATAAATTAATCCTTTAGAAATTTTGGCGCTTTTTGCAATCTTACTAATAGAAGTAGAATGATATCCATTTTCTGCAAAAAGTTTTAATGCCGAATTTTTAATTAATTCAATTTTTTCGTTCCTAATCTTTTCGAATTGTTTTTTTGTTCTTGGCACCTTTCTATAATTTATTTTGTTTTAAGAAATCAATTCCTGCTTTATATCCAATATCAAATAATTCCTCAGTATTTTTCTTGTTGAAAGCCCTGTGTGGATTGTCTAAAATAGGGTTTATAACAAAATCACATTTTTTCATGTTTCGTTTTACGTTTTGTTTTATTACCATCGAGAAAATTTGATTTGCAACTTTTGTTATATTATACTTTTCAGGTAATTTATAATTATTTACATGCACACCAATAACAATATCGTAATTGTTCAATAATGGTTCAACAGGTAAGTTGTTGAATAGTCCACCATCAACAAAATGCATATTATTTATAATTATTGGCTCAAAAATAATAGGTACTGACGCTGATGCACATACATGAGAAAACATATCTCCTTCAGAAAAAATCTCGTATTCAGCATTATCAATATTGCTAGCACAAATAAATAGTTTATTGTTTAAATTTTTGTAATTATTTTCATTGATATTACTCTTCAAAATTTTTCGTAAATGCTTCATTGTAGCAATTCCCCCAGATTTTAAAGAAAAATGAAAGGTGTTTTTGAAATTTCGCTTTTTAAAAATTTCTTTTATTTCTAGAGGGTTAATTCCAGAACTGTATAATGCTCCAACAATTGCTCCTGCACTTGTTCCTGATATTGCTTCAATTTTTATATTGTTTTCTTTAAATGCTTGTAATACACCTACGTGAATTGAACCACGAATGCCACCACCACTAAGAGCTAAACCAATTGTTTTATGTTTCTTCGGCATATTTAATTGTTTTTTGGCTGAACGATTGGTCAAAGATAAAAAATATTTTTAAAAGAACAAGATAATGAGGTTCTTAAGGTCTGATTATTTTTTCTGAATTATTCATTAATTGAATTAATAAACTCATTGACCCAATTTCACCAACTTGTAATTTATCTCTTAATTTATAAAAATCTAGACAAGTTCCACAAGATGAGATAACTGAGCCTCTGTTATTAAACTCTTTTAATATTTCAATAGCTTTGTTATTCTCACAAGTTAATGATACTGCTGAGTTAACACAAAAAACAACATCTATTTCCACAGATTCAGATAGTAGATTTTGTAAAAAATTAATGAGTAGTTTTTTTCCAAGTAGATTATTTCCAGAGCCTAAGACATCCGAAGTTAAATATAATAAATTCATTTTTTTTAGCCAAAAATAGAATGTGTCATTGATAAATTTAATGATATTAGTCAATTATATGGTTTAATTATTAAATATTAACAAAATACCCTTTAGTTTTATATCTTATTTAATAACTTTGCGTGCAAATTAAAAGATTCTAAATTTATGTCTGGAAAAAGTAAGACAATTGCAATTATAACACCAATATTATTTTCATTAACTTTAATAATAGGTATTTTAATAGGAAACAGTTATAGTAAATTAAGCGATAAATCTTTGACTTTATACCCTAATACAGATAAACTGAATGCTGTATTAAGTTATATTGAAGAAGAATATGTTGACACAATTTCGCGAGAAGAACTAATAGAAGAAGCAATTCCAGAGATATTAAAAAAGTTAGACCCACACTCGATTTATATTCCAAAACAAGATATGAGTGAAATGAACGAACCATTAGAAGGTAATTTTGATGGTATAGGAATTCAGTTTAATATTCAGAATGATACAATAATGGTTGTAAATACTATTAAAGGTGGACCATCTGAAAGAATGGGGATTATGGCAGGAGATAGAATTGTTGAAGTAAATGATAAAAATGTTGCTGGTATTAAAATTAAATCTGATGATGTTGTTAAAAAACTTAAAGGACCAAGCGGTTCTAAAGTAAAAGTTGGGATAAGCAGAAAAGGAGTGAAAAAAGTTTTAAATTTTAATATTGTAAGAGATAAAATTCCTTTAGAAAGTATTGATATAGCTTATATGTTAACAAAAGACATTGGTTACATAAAAATAAATAAATTTGCAAGAACAACCTACGATGAATTTATAAAAGCTGTTGCAGATTTAAAAGCAAAAGGAATGAAAAAAATTGTAGTTGATTTACGTGGGAACAGTGGAGGTTACATGGATGCAGCTACAAATATTATTGATGAGTTTTTAGAAAAAGGTAAATTAATTGTTTATACGCAAGGGCGCTCAAGACCAATAAATAAAACACTTGCAAGCTCACGTGGAGCATTAGTTAACGATAATGTTGCAATATTAATTGATGAGTGGTCGGCCTCGGCAAGCGAAATTATGGCAGGAGCTATACAAGATAATGATAGAGGTGTAATAATTGGTAGACGTTCGTTTGGTAAAGGATTGGTTCAAGAACCAACATATTTTTCAGATGGTTCAGGATTAAGATTAACAATTGCAAGATACTACACACCAACAGGTAGATGTATTCAAAAATCATATAAAGATGGTTATGATAGCTATTATCAAGATATTGGCTCTAGATATATGAATGGAGAATTTTCGGATACTGATAGTATTGATTTTCCGGATTCGTTAAAATTCTATACCAAGGAAGGTAAAGTAGTGTATGGTGGTGGTGGAATAATGCCCGATTATTTTATTCCTGTAGACACACAGGGTGTTACATTCTATCTAACAGATGTTGTAAATCATGGCTACATATATAGTTATGCTTTTAAATATACTGATGAAAACAGGGAGATATTAAATAAATTTAAGACATATCAACAACTTGATAATTATTTAGACAAGCAAGATTTGTTAAATGACTTTGTTGAATATGCCGAGAAAAACGGAATAAAAAGAAATGATGAGGAGATTGCAAAATCTAAAAAGATATTATTGACTCATTTAAAAGCTTTTATTATTCGCAATATTTTTGATGATGAAGGTTTTTATCCAATAATACATAGAACAGATAAAACAATAAAGAAAGCAATTGAAGTATTAAATAACAAAAATTAGATGGCTAAAATAAGAGTAACAAAAGAGTTTAAATTTGAAGCAGCCCATGCACTTTTGGGCTACGATGGTTTGTGTAAAAATATTCACGGACATTCATATAAATTATTTGTTACAGTTATTGGAGAGCCAATAACAGATACTAAAGACCCAAAGCTTGGAATGGTTTTCGATTTTGGTGATTTAAAATATATTGTAAACAGCCAAATTGTTAAGCAATTTGATCATTCGATTGTTTTAAATAAAAATACAGAAACAAGTTCGTTTGGAGCTTTGTCAGAACTATTTAGTAGAAAACATTATACTAATTACCAACCAACATGCGAAAACATGGTTTTAGATTTTGTTGAACGAATAAAGAAAAATTTACCTGATTATATTGATTTGTATAGTGTTAAATTGTACGAAACTGCAAACTCTTTTGCAGAATGGGTTGCTACTGATAATGAATAGAATAATACTCATATTATTTGTCTTTATTATTAATTTCTCTTTTGGAATTAATAAGGATAGCTTATTATATAATGCTAAAACTGATGAACAAAAGGCACAAGCATATATTGATATTTGTGATAGTTTAAAAAATAACAATCAATTTTTTGGTAAATATAGCACTTTGGCACTTGAAAATGCTTTAAAATCTAATGATAAACAATTAATAGGAATATCATATAAATTAGAAGGTATATCTCAAGCTGATAGTGGGAATTATGTACAGGCATTAGAAAGTTTTAATACTTCAATATCTTATCTTTTGGATGTAAATGATGAGGCAACATTAGGTGCCGTGTATAACAACATTGGTGCAACATATTATTATCAAGGGAATTTACAAAAAGCAGCAGAAAATTGGGAACAGGCATTAAGGTTGTATCTCAAAAACAACAATAAATCGTCAGCTGCTGGTTGCTATAATAATATTGGATTGTTAAATAATTCGATTGGTGATAATGAACAAGCCTTAAAGAATTTTAAAAAAGCTGTATTAATATTTGAGGAACTTGATGAAAAGGTGAAATTAACTCATTTGTATATCAATATAAGTATAATAGAAAAAGATTTAGGGAATTATGAATCTGCAATTAATTACTTGAATAAATCTATTTATTTAAAGAAACTTTTAAAAGACGAAAAAGGTCTTTCTGTTGCATATAATAATATTGCAATGGTGTATACTAAACAAAATAAATTTGAGTTAGCCGAAGAATATTTTAGTATGGCAATATCTTTAAAAAAGAAACATAATGATAAGAATGGTTTATTGTTAACATATATGAACTTGATTGATTGTTATATTGCACAAGAAGAAATTGATAAGGCAATAGATTATAGTTATATAGGTCTTGATTTATCAAAATATGAAGAATCAGCAATTAATAGATCATTATTTTATAAATATCTTTCAGATTTATATAAGCTCAAGGATGATAATAAAAAATTTGAACACTACCTATTACTTTATACTCAGATAAATGATAGTATTCAGCAATATCAAGATTCTATAGTTATTCAATCAGTGCTTAAGAATACTGATAGTTTAGATTTTAAAAATGATGATATAGATACAGTTAATAGTGTAGAATCAGATTTTAGTTTGATTGTAATTTTTAGTATTATTGGTATTCTGATTTTTATCCTTGTAGTTATATTGTTCTATAAAAACAGAAAGCTCTCATAAAATGAGAGCCTCCACATATATTTATAAATAATTTTTATGCTCTTATAACTCCTAATTTGTAATCTTCGCGAATAGGGTTGTGATTTGCAGCTTCAATTCCCATCGAAATTGCTTTTCTTGTATCAAGTGGATCTATAATTGCATCAATCCATAAGCGAGATGCTGCATAATATGGAGATGTTTGAGATTCGTATCTATCAGTAATTTCTTTCAATAGTTTTTCTTCATCTTTCTTAGAAATTTCTTCTCCTTTAGCTTTTAAAGTAGCTACTTGAATTTGCAATAATGTTTTTGCTGCTGCTGCTCCACTCATTACAGCAATTCGTGCTGTTGGCCATGCTAACATTAGTTTAGGATCATAAGCTTTCCCACACATAGCATAGTTTCCTGCTCCATAAGAATTTCCTATTACTACAGAAAATTTAGGAACAATAGAATTAGCCATTGCATTAACCATTTTAGCACCATCTTTTATAATACCTGCATGTTCAGAACGAGAGCCAACCATAAATCCAGTTACATCATGTAAAAAAACAAGTGGTATTCTTTTTTGGTTACAGTTCATCATAAAATGAGCTGCTTTGTCGGCAGAATCGGTGTAAATTACTCCACCAAACTGCATTTCGTTAGTTTTTGTTTTTACAATTTTTCTATGATTTGCTACTATACCAACAGCCCAACCATCAATTCGGGCATATCCACAGATAATTGTTTTTCCGTAACCAGCTTTATATTCATCAAATTTTGATTCGTCAACTAAACGCTTAATAATTTCCATTGTATCAAATGGGGTATCACGTTTTTCTGGGATTAAACCATATATTTCTTTTTCGTCTAATTTTGGTGGGTGCGATTTTGCTCTATTGAAACCAGCAGTTTCTGGTTCACCAATTTTAGACATTATACTTTTAATTGTATCTAATGCTTCTTCGTCAGAATCTACATTGTAGTCCATAACACCCGAAATCTCGGTGTGAGTTACAGCACCGCCAAGTGTTTCGTTGTCAACATCCTCGCCAATAGCAGATTTTACTAAATAGCTACCTGCTAAGAAAATTGTACCTGTTTTATTTACGATTAAAGCTTCGTCTGACATAACAGGAAGATAAGCACCACCTGCAACACACGAACCCATTACTGCTGAAATTTGTACAATGCCCATTGCCGACATTTTTGCATTATTTCTAAAAATTCTACCAAAATGTTCTTTGTCGGCAAAAATCTCGTCTTGTAATGGTAAGAAAATACCTGCACTATCAACTAAATAAATAATTGGTAAATGATTTTCCATTGCAATTTCTTGTGCTCTCAAATTCTTTTTACCAGTAATTGGGAACCAAGCACCTGCCTTAACAGTTGCATCGTTTGCTACAATAACACATTCGCGTTTTCCAACATAACCAATACCAATAACAACTCCACCTGATGGGCATCCACCATATTCTTCGTACATGCCTTCGCCAACAAATGCCCCAATTTCTAAGAAATTACTGTTTTTATCAATAAGATAATCTATTCTTTCTCTTGCGGTTAATTTATTCTTTGAATGTAATTTTTCAATTCTTTTCTTTCCACCACCTAAATATACTTTTGCGAGTTTTTGGTTCATTTCTGAAATTAGTAATCGCATACTATCATCATTTTTATTGAATTTTATATCCATAGAACGTAAGATTTTATTTTTTTCTAAAAATAGTAAATATCTACGTTTTTACATAATTAAATTTTAAAAATAAAAAAAGCTCCCAATTTCTTGAGAGCTTTTAGTAAAAGAATTTTTCGAGGCTTGCCTCGGAGTACATTATACCTCTACTTTAGGAGAGGTCAAAACTTTATTTAAAGTTTTGGGTGAGGTATTAAATATATTTTAATGTTTAAAATGTCTAATACCTGTAAATACCATTGACATTCCGTGTTCGTTACAAAAATCTATACTTTCGTTATCACGGATAGAACCACCCGGTTGAACAACAGCTTTAATTCCTGCTTCGTGAGCAATTTCAACTGAATCTCCGAAAGGGAAAAATGCATCAGACGACATAACAGCTCCGTTTAAATCAAAACCAAACGATTTTGCTTTAGCAATTGCTTGACGCAATGCATCAATTCTAGAAGTTTGTCCTGTACCGCTTGCGATTAATTGCCCATTTTTTGCTAAAACTATTGTGTTCGATTTTGTGTTTTTCACAAGTTTAATTGCAAATAATAAGTCTTCAATTTCGGTAGCACTTGGTGCAGTTTTAGTAACAACTTTCAATTCTTCGGCTACTTCTGTTTTTAAATCTTTATCCTGACAAAGAACTCCGTTTAGTGCCGTACGGAAAGTATATTTAGGCATTTCAATATCTTTAGTTATTAAGATAACTCTGTTCTTTTTCGATTTTAAAATCTCAAGAGCTTCGTCTGTATAAGAAGGAGCCATAACAACTTCCATAAACAAACTGTTCATTTCTGCTGCAACATCTTTTGTAATTTCTCGGTTTGTGATAATAACTCCACCAAATGCAGAAACAGGGTCGCCTGCCAAAGCATCTTTCCAGCATTGAACCATATCTTCGCGCGAAGCTAAACCACAAGCATTGTTGTGTTTCATTACTACAAAAGTTGTTTTGTCGAATTCGTTTATTAAGTTAACAGCAGCATCAATATCAAGTAAATTGTTATACGAAATTTCTTTACCGTGTAGTTGAGTAAATAAATCATCAAACTTGCCATAGAACAAACCTTTTTGATGAGGATTTTCGCCATAACGTAAAACTTTTGCATCTAAAATACTTTCTTTAAACGCAGGTATTTCGGCAGTTTGATTAAAATATTTAAAAATTGCAGTATCGTAATGCGATGAAATATTAAATGCTGCAGCAGCAAATTGTTTGCGCTCATCAATGCTTGATTCTCCGTTCTTTTCGTTTAGTAAATCCAATAAAGGAGTATATTCTGTTTTTGATGGCACAATTATTACATCTTTAAAATTTTTGGCAGCAGCACGAATAAGCGAAATACCACCAATATCAATTTTTTCGATTATATCTTGCTCAGCAGCACCGCTTGCTACGGTTTCTTCAAAAGGATATAAATCAACAATTACCAAATCAATTTCAGGAATTTCATATTCCGATAGTTGAGATTTATCGCCTTCGTTATCGCGGCGAGCCAAAATGCCACCAAATACTTTTGGGTGCAATGTTTTTACTCTACCTCCCAAAATAGAAGGGTAGGAGGTTAAATCTTCTACAGCTTCAACTTTTACTCCAAGTCCTTCGATAAAAGTTTGAGTTCCACCTGTTGAGTAGATTGTTACTCCTAAATCGTTAAGTTTTTTAACTATATCATCTAATCCATCTTTGTGAAAAACAGATATTAACGCAGATTTTATTTTTCTATTAGCCATATTACTTTTTTTGGCAAAGATAGCTAAACACTAAATTTATAATATTCTAAAAAAACTGAATGTATGAACATTTTATTAACCTTCTAAATTGTTCTATTGTCAATTGTCATCTTCTTTTAATGCTTTGTTAATTTCTTTAATTAGGTTATCTTTAATTGTTTTACTATAACCTTTTTCAATATGTAATACTTTATTTGTTTTTGTGTCTATAAGAAATAATTTAGGAAAACCATATACTTTAAAAACTTTTGATATTGAATCTCCTTGTAATACAATATCGTATTTAATATTATGATAATTAATTATTTTATTTA
>Ga0256827_10002419_pt1 | contig 12042 bp, 6 predicted proteins | sample CV84metaG_FD_185977 | JGI IMG/M metagenome (GOLD analysis project Ga0256827, IMG submission 185977) | Hydrothermal vent microbial communities from East Pacific Rise, Pacific Ocean - CV84 | ecosystem: Environmental > Aquatic > Marine > Hydrothermal vents | place: Pacific Ocean: East Pacific Rise... | reverse complement strand
ATAGTTTCCTGTCAGTGCACCTACAACACTATTGACTGGTATCATGGCAGCATTCCATGCCGCTTGATTTAAGATGTCGACATCACTACCAATAAAGAACACGGCACCATTTCCTGCACCCAATGATCCTGGAGAGACCAACGAAGCATTCGTGGTCAATGGATTATTAAGGTCTACAAGCCCACTCCAAGTAGGCGTTCCTGTACCTCTCCAACCATCGATATCAATACCGATCCATTCTATTGTAGAGTCTCCTGCCCCAAGGTTTCCTATCGGTTTAAGAGAGCCACCGCCACTCTTGGCAACGGTCGTGTCTTTGATACGGTACTTTAGACGATTTGCAATCTGCTCGATCGCTATCTCTGAACGTCCCTGAAGACGGTTTAGTGTATTACTGTAGACAGAGTTCTCATATATCTTGTACAGTAGTTCTACACCAAACTTTGATAAGACACCTAAAATAACAATGACAAAGATAAGTTCTAAAAGAGTAAAACCTCTACGCATCAAAAACTCCTCTTTGCATAATCTGCTTCACCGATATTTGCTGTATAAGCACGTAATACGACTTGCATTCCCTCAGCCGATGTCGCTAACGGTACTGTCACCTCGATCATCTTAAGATTACTTACGCCTGTAGCAGCTGTGGAGAACACATCAGTACCATTACTTCCGTCAGCTACATATAAACGTCTGGCAGTGTTATTGTAAGCTTCTTTATAATCTGTAGCAGCTGCTACTGCATTATCAATAGGCAAAACATAGTTAACTATACCCCCTTGCGCCGGAGGTGAGAAACCTCCATTAGGTGCTCCTGCAGTCGTATTGAAGTCAAAGAACTGACGATGTTTATCAGCCAAGATCCCACCACGTCTGACATTCGTATTGATCTGGGCCGGTGCAACACCCAGTGCAACACGACCGTATGTCGTATTGACCGCAGATGTATCCAGTATCTTTGCTAAGACATAATCATCCGGATTACCGGTTGCAACAATAGAGTTGGTATCCCAGGCATCTGTCGACTCAACAGAGATAAGAGCTGCTGCCAAGAAGATGGCTTCTTGTGCCATGTTACGCTCAAGGGCCTTATTATTTGTCTCGATCATCAAAGGCACTGTCAACAAGGTCACACCTATCACGACGATAGCAAAGATAAGCTCTATCATTGTAAAAGCTTTTTTTGCTCTCCAACGAAGAGATATTTGACTTACCATCTAATTCTCCTGTTCGTCTTCTTCTTACTACCCGTACTCGCTTTCTGACCCGTAGACGATGACCAGCTACCCGGACCATAGAACTCCAATTGACCTTTGACCTGAGTGGCTGCAGGAATATATGGATCGTATACAAGCCATGGCTCAACACCAGCAGGTGCAGTTGCTGTTACTGTATCTTTATATGGGTACCCTCTAGCACCTGTATAAGTATAATTAATAGTCTGTACACCATTATTAAAGACAGAAGCACCGCCAATCACTGATGTACTCTGTGATGTACCACTCACTTGTCCATCTGCTGGAGCATTATGGTAATAGTTCCTGTACCAGTTTGCACCATCTATACTGCGCTGGCGAATACTGTCAGGCAAAATCGCCGTGACAAGAGCTCGTGTAGCCGGGTTTTGATCAGCATTTTGATCAGCATAAAACTCATAGAAGAACAACATACTACCATTACATGAGCCACTTGAACTGTCACACATCACACGTTTACGTGGAGCATTGACACGACTATATAGCACTGTCGCCGTATTTCCAAAGAGTTGTGTTGTATTTGGTGTATAGTTGCTCACACCATTAGCATTCATGGTACACAATGCTGTCACATTACAATCTGTCGTCAAAGATGTCGTAGTGATCGTAAACGGATTGTGCGGTACATTGGTCGCACGATCATAATCAACACGGAGATCTACCAAAGAACGACCTTGACGTGCTTTCGGGAAGTTCTGTCCTTGAATCAATGTGACAGGCTGAACAGAGACCAGTTGGCTCGTTCCCACGTTACCACCAGGGATATCACTGGCCAGACGCTCATACCAACGTAGTGCCAACGGATTTCCATTGATATCTGTCGGAACTGCCGGTACACTCACACTGTTATATATCATACTGATATTGGTGTCATAACAACCTGTCACAAAGTTACTTAACTGATTACCGTCTGCACCCTCAGCGATGATATCACCTGTCAATGTAATAGACATATTATTGTCCACTCCCGGTGCAAAGCCCAATGTGTTTGAGTAGACATAATTGTTATTTGCAGCTTGTGTGTTATAAGCAAGATTAGACGTGTTAAACCTGAACGGCCGCGCAATGATAGGAAAATCCTCATATCGTGAATTGATCGTCGAACTGTTATAGTCAGAACTGATATTACATCCGATAAGACCATTTACAGGTATTCCTGCATTATCTACAATACAACCGATATCACCCTGTGAGTTTGGTATTTGATCAACGGTCGTCCAAGTCGTATCAAGTATATGGAACTGATATCGACCTACATTTCGTGTCGCCATAGCACTGTTCGACGCCTGTCCTTGCCAGAACGTAAACTTAAAGTCTTCACTGTTCAGATCATTACAGTTTGTGTTACCACTAAAACCATTCATCATAGTCGCACCGTCATAAGTATTCGGATTGATCGATGTGGCGTATGGTGAGTTTGTTCCAAATGCTTTGACATATCCCCGTGCTGGTATGTTTGCTGCAGGTGAAGTCGCGTTGAAGGCCACAGCATCGACGCTCATCGTATAATTATTACGCGCAGCCAAAGAGTACGGTGTCAAGGTATTGTTTCGACCGATGATCGTCGCACCATCAGTCATAGTCATGACATAGGTCTCTGGTCTGATCGAGAAGTTGTCTCTTGAACAGACAGGCTTTCCATAGAATTTACGCAGACAACTGTAACAACCAGGACCGCCAGAACATTCGGTCGAACATAAGGTGTCTCCACCATAGTTCGTACCATAGACACCTTGGAAACATGCACCATCATTACGATCATTACAGTGATGTTCTACTATAGAACCATCTAATTTTTCAAGATACCAGACACGGTAACCCGCATTACGTTTTGCAACATTGTATTGCTGTGATGTGATATCGACAGACGGTACATTGTTGAACTGTACAAATATCGGTGATGTGACATTTGAATCAGGGTTGTTACAAGAGAGCTTGGTATCGTTCTCAAAGAAGTTTGCATTAAAGATCTCGACTTCGATCGCTGTGTCAAATGATTTCACAGTCGTGTTGTCTACGTCATAGCCATATGCCTTAACATTATAAGGTCTAGAACTTACTTGGGAGACCAGGTTATATTCATCACTGTCTGCACCATCGCCTACGATATTAAACTTACCGAAGACTGGTTCATAGAGACCACTACCGTTACAGTATGCCGCTGCATCAAGCTGCTGAGCCTGAGGGACAGGACCACTTCCATAATCGACTGTATAAGTGACTTTCATCGTTAAACTGGTGTTGATTATACTCTTTGATATATTCATGTCATGCTGAAAACGTGTATATGTCGTTTGATACGCTTCAATAGTTCCACCTGAACCAGAGACGATATTGTCTCCGATGTCCATCGTAAAACTTGATGCCTGCGGATTATCGATATTATATGCCGCTGCAGGAGAATAACCATAGATAAGATTCGGTGCAAGTGCTGCAGAACCTGATCTAAACGTCATATACTCAGGATTTGAGAGTACTGTGAACCTAGAATTTTGAAGCTGGAAGTCTCCTTCAAGACTTCTGATCGATACGTGTGTCGTCAGGACAGGATTCAGATGATGGTAGGATGTGTTAACTTCATTATTTTCAGATGTAAGTACATACCCACCGATATCATACGTATAGTCATAACAGAGACCTGGCTTATAAAGTTCTGTTGAGAACGCCATCATACTTGGTGTCACGTAATCCTGGTTGGAACTTAAACCAATATAGATCGTATCAATATCTTCGTCTATATTTCTATAGCCGGTGATGATCGATGAGACATCATAAGACTCGACGTCGATACCATTCGCATTGACAACATCATTGTCGTTGGCTGAGTCACGGTCGATATTTGCCAAGATTGCATCAAAGATGTTATCTGGATCAGCTGCCCCAGGCATCGTATTTCCAGTATCACTCGGCAGACGTTTCATCACCATCCGATCATATCTATTGCTTGCTGAACCGTATATATATTCACCCTCACCGGCAAAGGCCGAGAACTTGGCACGTACCGTACCTGTCTTTGGAAGCTTGAACCCAGAGATCGTGACCTGTCTACTGCTTGGAATAACCGTATATCCATTATAGATAGAGATATTTCGAGGTTCTCCATTAAGATCGTCCTCTTTATAGATAACGACTATAGACCAACCCGCATAGTTTCCTGTTCCTTGCTGACGTCCTTCGTTAGCCGTGATATTTGCCACAGTGATCGTATGGTCACCCGCTGCAAGGTTTCTGTCTCTTAACAGTTGTGTGATATCTCTATAAGCGGCATAATATCCCCCTTCATCACCATGAGCTGTGTCATAGTAAAAAGTCGTTGCCTGAATAGGAGTATAACTTGTATCACCATCGACACGTAATAACAGTCTGTTACCAGGGGTGTCTTCTAAATCGATGTCTTCATCAGATGTAATATACTTATATGCGATATTACCGCTTGCATCTAGGTAAGCACGGCGCTGTTTGTAACTCTCTGCATTATTAATACTACCTTGCCAGAAGATACCTGCCCATAAGATGCCATCTCCACCTTGTTGATCATAACTTGGAGGCAGCGTAAAATTAGAAGAACTAGAGTTCCATGTGTTTGACCCTATGCCGCTGTTCCCGTCAATATCAAGATATTTTGCCATATAGTTATTATCATTATATGCATTACTGTCTTGACATGTACCACTGTATGAGTTACTTTCACTGCTTGTCCCACGTTTGTTCGTAATACATTCTATCGTATTACCCAAAATGACATAATCACCGATGATGTTTCGTGTAGAAGGGGGATTGATCAGGACAAAAGGCTGTATACCTGATTCATAGTCTGTTACATCAGTCACTAATATCGTTACTGTTGCTGTTGCCGAGGTCGCACCATCACTTATAGTATAAGTAAAAGTATCTGATCCTGTGAACCCCATATTTGGTGTATATAAGAATGTCCCATTTGGCTGCATCGTAACACTACCGTTTGCCGGTTGTGTATTCGCCGTAACCACGATACTCGTACCAACATCATTAGTTAAAACATTTTCTGTCAATGTCGTATCGATAGCCGTTGTATACGAATCATCAGTAGCTACAACCGGAGCTACAAAGTGCGTACAAAAATCGACTGATGGCACTATAGTACGTGAACCGATACTTGCATTGTTACGCCAAGCAAGCTTGGCATAAGCGCCACCACCCCATTCTACAAAACGCATCTCTATAGGGTAAGTTCCTGCATCAAAGTGTTGAGAAGCAGCATCAACATAGTTGTTGGATCCACCTGTCCAACTTGTCCCATCATAGACAGTCGAACCATCAATGACCAATCTCAACTTATCATCATGGGCGAGAGAAAAGATATAATCGGCACTCTCTGGAAAATAGATCGTACCACTCCAGACAATACTGAAGTTATCGTTATTTATACTAGGATCAGGGCTTCCACCACCCCATGCAAAGTCTATGTTGGCATCAACACGTGACAATGCGACAGGAGCAATAAAGTTATTGTTGTTGTAGTAGTCTCCTGTTAAGCCATTAGTACCACTACATACATTTGGTGGTACTACACTCGCTGTAAAATCTAATGCTAGGGCATAACCGTGTCGACCACTGACCGGTTCACTATCCACTGCCTGCAGACGTATGTATATGACATCTCCCGCATTGACTGCCACTGATGTAGAGTGTGATCTGGCAAGTTCAGCACTGACTATGTTCCAATCAGAGTCATTATTACCACAACTATTACGACTCACATAGAACTTATATCGGGCGTTTCTACTTGGCTCTCGATTCGTAGCTGATATATCAAGAGTACCTCCAACTGTGAATGTCATACGATAACGGTCATTACCGTTACCGCCAATACGTCCATTCTCAACATGAGAGACATCACCTGTAGCATTGTTCATCTCTTCAACGATCTCACCTGGACACGTACCATTAATGCTGTTGTTATCAGCATAGGTACTTTGAGGTAGAAGCATCAACATCATAACAACTGCTAAACTCTTTATAAGTCCTGCACTCTTTGGTATCGTTAAGGTATGACGATGCCGCCTTGTGCTAAATAAGTTGATTAGAAGTTGTGTTCTATATATGATATAAATAAAAAAAACACTTACATCTGCTAAAAATCGACTGTATAGTTTAAAAAAATTGTAATTGTCCATTGTCTCTCCTTATTAGGTCGAGAAGAGTGATTTGCTTCTTAACTCGGCCAAAAGGGGCAACTTAGGTTGTCTACTTATGTGATTTTCATAACACAAGTATGCAACCCTACCACCCACCTATACTAATAGTATAGTTTGAATTAGATTTAACTAATCTTAATAGTTACACTTATATAAGTTTTGATTATTTTTTTATCTTGCTAAAGAAGAAGAATCAGATGGTAAGAAGTGGTTGGGCATTAATTGTGTTGTAAAGAGTAAAAAGCAGAAACAAACCTTTAAATACGTACCCACACTTATCTTAATTCTGTGAGACCGGTAGTTCTTTGTCCATCTCAGAAAATATGGTCTCAGCCAGATCATCAACATTTCTCTGGCTGACATCACTCTTTGTACTCAATGTCACTTGTGTCATATGTTCACCTGTAGCACGTGTGTTTAGGACATACTCGTACCCACCAAACAGGATAAAACTTTTCTTAGTCACAAACTTTAACATGCCACTGTCTTTGTCAGTTGACTTGACCTCTAGACCCAACTTAAAGACGACATTTCTGATTGCCTTAAAGACTTGATTAACCGGTTTGTCAAAATTTCTTGTATTGCGTTTTGTCATCTTAGTTATCCATTGATATAGATCATACTTGTATTTCTTTAATTAGAGAGAAGAGAATGCCCCTAACAGGTGGCATTCAAAAGAAGTTAGCGGTTATTAGTATTCACCAGTGAACTTAAATACCAATGATACATAACCTTCAGCCAAATAATCAATACTACCTATGTCTGTTGTATCACCCAAGTTCTTGTTAAGCCTTACACCCAACTCTAGACCAAAATTTTCTATGATATCTAAGTTCACTCCAATATCACCACCTGCATACGGATTCGTCGTTGTGTACTCTGTCGAACCGACTGTCATCTGGGTACCCATCAATCCACCATTGATACCTAAAAAGATATTGAAATGTTCACCGGCACGGATCAGATACTGCATCTCTGCACCTGCTGTATAGACAGAGTCAAAGTCACTGACACTATGATAACGTCCAGATATAAAAAGACGGTATCGCTCTGACTCACCACCCAGTTTTAGACCACCACCGAAAGCATTTTTACTTTCATTCTTGATGACATGTGAACCACCAGAAGGATTTTCTTGTGTCAATTTTGCCTGTCCTTGACCAAATGCACCTTCTACGGCTAACAAACCTTTCGCATCCCATGCATTTTGAAAATAGTTTTCACCAGCTGTTGCATATACACTTGTCAGTAATAAAACTGATCCTAATACTTTTTTCATCATTTTCCTTTTTTATAGACTCTAGAACTCGCCAGAGATGACATCTTCGACAATTGTGATCGTGAGAGAACCCGCTTGTGCCGTGCTGTTTGAGGCTGTGACTGTCACATAAGCCACACCATTGTTCTCACAGGTATATATACCACCTGTACTCATCGATGTATCAATACTGTCGATCGTCACCTCATCTGATGCTGTGACAACAAAATCGAAATTAACATTCTTTGCATAATATCCGGTCTCTTTGATGTGGACATTAATACCAAATGTCTCACCTGCTGCACCAGCAGAGACAGTGAATGATCTTGCACCATCATATGCAAAACCGCGTAAGGTATGTGAACGTGCTTCACCCATACGGATTCTTTCACCTGTCTCATTCAGTGTTCCTACAGTTGTTGCACCTACAATGATCGTATGTCCAACCAAAAGTGCATCATATTTAATATCTACCAATGCAATACCATTGTTGTTAACTCTGTAAGTCCCATCAGCCGAATCAGTGTTCAAGATCCACTCACCACCAGCCAGATTACATTTGTCTTCACGGTAGTTATGACCAATAGCATATCCCATGTTCGCCGCTGATGTTGACGCTGTATATGTCTCATTAAGATCCAATACACCCGCAGCTGCATTTACGATGTCCCATTTACCTGATGCTTGATAGACATAACCTCTACCAAACGTCATCAATGTGTCATCAGATGTTGTCACAAAGGTCGAGAAGTCAGGTGCAGCCGTCATCTGTGCAGAGGTACCTTGTCCTGAACTTCCCTGCATCGTTGCTGTACCTGTCAGGTCGATCGCAAAGTTATCACCTACAGTTGATGCAGAATCTGTCGCATAACCACCGATCGCACCTACATAGATCAACGGATTGGTATTGACAGGGTTGTTCCATTTATCAGTTACCGCGATGTTCATATGTTCAATAAAGCGTTTTGTCGTATCGTTTTGATCAGTATATGCATAAGAGATACTCATCGCTGTCGGAGGACCCGAAAAGATAACCACAGATTTTGTGATCTTCTTAGTCAACGTATTACCATTCGAGTCATTGATATCCAAGACGATGTCGAACATGACCTGACCTGACACCTTATACGTCTTGATCGTCATCGGGATACTGTTCTTCAAGTTAAAGGTCAACGAGTCTACTTCAGTATTAGTGTTATCTACCAACTTGGCTCTGCCTGGATCTAATGATGTGATAGTCAACCCTAAGATGTTCTCATCGACTACCAGGTCTCCCTTGTCATTTTTGACACTCACAGTAAAGACTGAGGTCGAGTTAAGGTCCAGTGTCGCTTTGTTGTTGTTATCTACAAAGTCGATCGTATAACCCGTCAACAGTGGTGGTTGTATCGTCGTGTCCGGCTCAAAGTTGACGATCAATGATGTCGTCGTACCCGCTGGGTTCAAAGTGTCAAAGAATGTGAAACTGACACTTGTTGTCGTATTAATAATGTTATATACATCAGATGGTCCAACATATGTAAATGTTGCTCTTCCATTGACGACATCAACGGTATTTTCCTGGAAATAACCGACATCTTGACCGGCGATATATTCTGCCGGATAACCTACCGTGATCGTTCCGCCATCAATGATCGAACCACCTGCTCCAAATACACGAAGCTCTACAGTCTTCACTTCATTGTTGGTTGTGACTGTGATCGGTGTCAACGGTGCGATAGAGACAATAGGAGATGCTGTTGAACCTGTATCTAATATCGATGCATTAGCTGTTGTACTGATCGCCCAGTTCACACCTTCGTCAGTAGTCTCTGTACCTGAGATCAAAACCTCTGTTTCCGTACAACCGACTTCCAATACAAGGTTCACACCTATGGTTCTGCTTGCATTTGAATCCATACTAAATGGATTATTACCGTTGATATCACTACTGACAACAGTACATCCTTCTACAGATCCAACCAGACCAGAGACAGTAGCATTACCGTCAAGAGTGTAACTCACCTCGACACTACCACTGATACTCGTTGGTGTCGTATAGCTCATACTTGTCACGTTCAATGTGATACCACTGGCTTTTAACGGATCATTTGACTGATCGCTTCCACACCCGGTAAACGCGCTGATGAATGCTGTTGTCAAAAGAGAGGCAACAACATACTTTAGTCCATGTTTCAATTTCATTTTTCACCCTTGTAAAGTACAGATCTCTCTATACTCAAGTAGTTTTAATCAACCTAAAGACCACCTCTATATGTACCATACACACAGAAGTCGTTCTCAAAGAGTTGACACACTTTAAAACCATTATACACTCTTCGATTTTAACTATTCTTAAATGTTATACAAGTTCAACAAAAAGTTTTCTTTTTGCCTGTTTTGCTTAAGTTTAGCGTCTAACTCTACCCACTCTGACCTAAGATATCAAAAGCGGCTACAGCCCCTGAACTAAAGGCCCACTGGAAGTTATAGCCACCCAGTTCACCTGTCACGTCAATGACCTCACCCACAAAATAGAGTCCATCTACAGTGTTACTTTCCAGTGTCCAGCTGTTTAATTCTGATGTGTTCACACCACCTTTACAGACTTCGGCCTTGGCAAAACCATAAGTTCCGGCAGGCGCCAGGCTATAGTGGTGCAAAAATCTCTGCAGTCGCTCCAGCTCATCCCCTTTATAGATATTACAGGCTTTGTCTTTTATGCCCTCGACCTCTAACAGCTTTTGGGTGAATCGTTTGGGGAGTGGCAATGCTGTTGAAAGAAGCTTTCGGTTGTTATGAAGGAGCTGCTCAAGCTCATGGTCGGGCAAGAAGTCGATCTCGATCTCCCCTTTTTCCCAATAGAGCGAAGCACTCAAGACAACAGGGCCGCTTAGACCACGGTGGGTCATCAACATATCTTCTCGTAGTACCTTCTCTCCGACAGTGACCGCTGCCCGAAAACTGACCCCGCTCAGCGCTTTCATCCAGAACGCTTTAGGCTGCAGTGTAAATCCGGCAAGAGCAGGGACAAAAGGGGTCACCGAATGTCCGAGCGAAGCGGCCAGTTCAAGACCGATCTCTGTCGCACCTACCGATGCAAAGCTCTTTGCACCGGTCGCTACCACTACTTTTCTTGCCTGGAACTGTCCATCTTCCGTCCTCAGCGTAAAGAGACCCTCTTTCTCTCTTTTTAGGGAGACGATCTTTTGCCCATAACGGTAAAGACTCTTACAACTGGTATCTTCCAGGATCGAGATGATCTCATCGGCACTTTTTGGGCAGAAATAGTAGAGGCCTTTTCGAAGTACTGGCTGTAGACCCCGCACTTCCAACCACTGTAACAGGTCATCTTTGGAGAACTGTGAGAAGACCGACTCTATAAGCTGTTCGTCACCCAGGTAGTTGTCTGCAGAGACAGCAATATTGGTGATGTTGCATTTTCCGCCACCGGAGATCTTTAACTTCTTACCGGCTCTCTCATTACCTTCTATGACCAAGACACTCAGGTCACTCTGTTCGTTAAGCTGAGCTGCACACATCATCCCGCTCGCACCGGCACCAAGGATCATGACATCATATATTCTCTTTTCGACTTTCACAAACAGTTCCTTCTCTATAGATGCAATAGTAACATAGCCTCTGTCCATCTTATAGCCTATGCTATAATTCGCTAACTAATCAGGGTGATCTGCCCGAAGGATCTATATTGAGTAACAAACTACACATCGTCTCACTCGGATGTAACAAAAACCTTGTCGACACCGAGGTGATGCTTGGTCGTCTTAAGGCCTACGAGATGACCGACGATGCCAGTGATGCTGATGTCATCATCGTCAACACCTGCGGCTTTATCGACGCAGCCAAAGAGGAGTCGATAAACACTGTCTTAAACCTGCATGATGCCCGTAAAGAGGACTCTATGCTGGTGATGGCAGGCTGTATGAGCGAGCGCTACAGTGAAGAGCTCTCCAAAGAGCTGACCGAAGTCGACATCTTTACCGGTGTGGGTGACTACGCCAACATCGATAAACTGCTGGCAGAGAAAGAGAGCCGTTTCACAGAGCAGGTCTATCTTATAGACGGTGAGGAACGTGTGGTCACCGGCTCTAGCTACCACGCTTACGTCAAGATCTCTGAGGGGTGCAATCAGACCTGTTCGTTCTGTGCCATCCCCTCGTTCAAAGGCAAGCTCCACTCTCGCGACCTGGACAGTATCGCCAAAGAGGTCGAAGGACTTGTAGCCCAAGGCTACTACGACTTCAGCTTTATCTCCCAGGACTCCAGCTCTTTTCTGCGTGACCAGAACGTCAAGGACGGTCTGATCCATCTCATCAAGCGTGTTGAGCTAATCGATGGTGTCAAGAGCGCC
>Ga0256827_10002418_pt1 | contig 12042 bp, 15 predicted proteins | sample CV84metaG_FD_185977 | JGI IMG/M metagenome (GOLD analysis project Ga0256827, IMG submission 185977) | Hydrothermal vent microbial communities from East Pacific Rise, Pacific Ocean - CV84 | ecosystem: Environmental > Aquatic > Marine > Hydrothermal vents | place: Pacific Ocean: East Pacific Rise... | reverse complement strand
AGAACAGAGATGCAAAGACTAAAAAACCTTTTGCTCCGACCATTAATCTTTTTTGCAATAAAAAGAAGTAGATAAAAAAACTTACTGGTAGGAAGATGAATATAAACTCATAGCTATTGAAAAGCAACTTTTTATCCTCTAATACTTATTTAGAATAGTCTTTTTTATAAAGTCCATATTTGGGCATATCAGGTAATAGTTTATCTTCAAGCCATTTTTTAAAAAACTCATCTAAGTCTTTTCCACTTATCTCTTTAGCTAACTGAGTAAACTCTTTTGAACTAGCTGTACTATTTTTGTAGCGTTTGAAATATTCTTTTAATATATTGAAGAACTTATCATCTCCAACTTTTATGCGAAGTGAATGAATTGCTAATGCACCTCTAACATAAACGCCACTACTATATATCTGTTCTAGTGTTTTTACATTTTCTGGTGCTTCTGCAAGTAGAGATACAATATCTTCAAATGACTTATTATTCTTAAATGTTTTATTATCAAGAATATTCATAAATTTTGAGTATTGATTAAATGTTAATTTAAAATTGTCAAAACTAATTTTTTGAAAAATCTTATCAAGTTTATAGTTACTTACTCCCTCTTTAGGTATTAACTTTAAAGCACTCTTTAACTCTTTTAAATCTGTTTTTCCATGAGTTCCAAGGTCAATAAGTACTTTAATTTCATCAGAACTAATCATTTTTTCTTTCACTTCAAAAATTTTTAAAAGTTTTTCTAATTCTATCTTTGGTAAATACTGAATACCCATCAATGATTCAAAGCTTCCTTTTATCCATTGAGTCATAGACTCTTTACCTTCTTTATGTTCTAACCATAAAGCAGCTCCATAAGTAGCAAAACCCTCTTTTAACCAACTCTCTTTCCAATCACTTAAAGATACAAAATTTCCAAACCATTGATGTGCAATTTCATGTGCTAACATTCTCTCATTTGTTGGAGTTCCAAAAAAAGATCTTGTTTGTGTTTCATACGCTAAAATACTCTCTCCCTTACTAGCAACAATTCCAGCAGATGCAAAAGGATATGCACCAAATTTTTTAGAAAAAAACTCCATTATTTCTACTTCTTTTTCAAATGGTTTTTTTAAATCTTTTGGCATACCTTTATAGTAGTAGTTATATATAGGTGTACCATCTTTAGCTTCTAATTTTTCAAGGTCATAATGAGCAATAGAAATCATAGTTAAATATGATGCCATAGGCTCTCTTGTCTCAAAATGGCAAGTTTTATAGCTATCATTTTCTATGGGAATTGATGGAGTTCCATTAGCAACTACATCATAGGCTTTAGGTATTGTTATATCAAAAGAATAAGTAGCTTTATCTTTAGGATGGTTATTACTAGGAAACCAATTTTTAGCAGATATTGGTTCACTTAATGCCTTTGCCCCATCTTTTAAAGTTTCCCAACCAGTAGCTACACTATCTTCCATGCTAGATGGTACACCACTATACTCTATTGCTACTTTAAACTCTTTACCTTTTTCTAATATATTTGGTAATGTAATATTCAATTTATCTTTATCTCTTGAAAAAAGACTTTTTACACCATCGACTTTAACACTTGATATACTTAATCCATGAAAGTCTAAATTAAATTGAGATAATCTTTGTTTAGACTTAATATCAATTAATGTTTTCACATTAATATTTCCATTTTTATCATTCCATTTAATTTTTATATCGTAATGCAGAACATCTATTGAACTACTACCCTCTAAAGGAAAAATACTATCACCTATGCTAGATGATGCAATAGTTGAATTTTGAGACGCAAATAGTGGAAATAAAAATGCTGATATAAGAAGTAGAGTAAGTAAACTTTTTTTCATTATATTATCCTTATTGAAATTAAAGTATAGAAGATATATTTAGATATGTTAAGACTCAAAATAGAGCCTTAAGTAGTTAGTTATATATTATAGAATTTTTCTAATTAAGCCTATAACAAAAAGAAGTATTACAGCTCCAATAGTTGCTGTTATAATATCGTGAACCATTCCTGTTCCAATGCTTATGCCAAATTTTGAAAAGACAAAACCTCCAACAACTGCTCCCACGATTCCAATGATAATATCTCCTATGATACCAAACCCAGCACCTTTTACTACTAATCCTGCTAACCAACCTGCTACAGCACCCATTGCCAATGTTATTAATATTGTTGTTACATCCATCTATTTTATCCTTTATTAATCTATAAATATTATAGCATACTTTATGATACCTTTTTGGCTCTTAAAGTTTACTAGACCCAAACATAATTAAACAACTCACTTATATATAAGTTACTAATTGATATTATTCCTAACATAAAATTAAAAGGTATAAAGTATGAAAAAAAAGATTTTGGCTACTGTAGCTATTTTAGGTATGAGTATAATGGGACAAGCAAATTCAGTTTATTCTCCAGAAAAAGGAATAATCTGTGATAGAAAGTCACATTTTTGTGTAGACTCTTATGGAATTTCTTTATCTTTTACAAAAGAATTTTTAGGTCAAAAAGCTGTTGATAAATTTAGTAGAATGACTAATGATTTAAAAGATATGGATACAACTGTATTTACATTTTCAAATGGTTTAAATTGTGATACAAATAGAAAAATATGTAAAAAGAGTAAATGGGATGATAATGCTGATGCACATTGGACAATGGTACTATTTAACAAAAGAGTAGGAGGAAATCATCACCATAATAACAGTCATGATGATATGATACAAATGGAAAAAGATTGTAAAATGTATGTAGTTACAAAAGTTGATCTTCCTATGGCAGCAGTATCTGTACGAAGAGGTAGTCAAGAAGGAGGAGCATATTATATACCAGTAAGAGTAAAATGGGATGAGCCTTATGTAGATGAAAGAGGTGAATGTAAAATTGTTAATGGTATAGTAAAAAGATATAAAATAATTGACTAAAAGTATGCAGTAAAGTTAAAAGCTTTACTGTACAATATAACATGAAACTAATAAATACAACTCCATGTAAGACAGACGATATAGCTACTCCTAAAGACTACACAAGTGATTATTATAAATTTTACTTTGAACTTATGGATTATAAAAATATAGCATACGAAATATTATTATTATTTACAAATGACAAAATAATAAAACTTAGTTATGGTTATGAAGTGATTTTAAATATTCAGATGATACCTGATATTGTAAAAGAGATTGCTTCTAAAAATATTGCTATATATCAAATAATAAGATATGCAAAAATAAAAAGTTAAGAAGTAGTTTGTACCTTAAGGCAAAATGCCTTAAAGTACGAAGAGTATAGGATTATACTAATTCTATAATCGCCATTGGTGCAGCATCACCTTTTCTCATACGAGTTTTAATGATTCTTGTATATCCACCATTTCTATCTGCATATTTTGGTGCAATTTCAGTAACAATAGTATTTGTACACTCTTTATCTTGTAACATTGCAAAAATTGCTCTGTGAGCATTAAAGTCATTTGCTGATGCTTTAGTAATCAACTTCTCATAATAACTTCTAAGCTCTTTTGCTTTTGGCAATGTAGTTTCAATTCTACCCTCTTTTGTCAAAGCAAGAGAAAGGTTTTTAAGAAGAGCTGCTCTGTGAGCAGAAGTTCTGTTTAGTTTACGATAACCATGCTTATGTCTCATATCTTTCCTTTAATATTTCTCTTAAAGCTTACGCTTTAAGTTGTTCTATTTTCTTAACAAGATTTGCTCTTGTTACATCTGCAAGTTCAAAATCTGAACCAAATCCATTTTCAACAAGACACTCTTTAATCTCATCTAATGATTTTTTTCCAAGATTTTTAATATTTTTAATCTCATTTTCACTCATAAGTACTAACTCACCAAGGAATTTCATACCAGCTCTATCTAAAGAGTTGAATGATCTTGCACTCAGTCCAAGACTATCAACTGTTTGCATAAAAGTTTTTAGCTCAGAGTCATTATTACTTCTTTTAATAGGTGCTGTAGAGATGTCTACATCAAGTACACCATTAAATACAGATAGTTGCTTATTCATAACTTCTAAAGCATTAGTAAATGCTTCAACAGGACCAATTTGACCATCTGTTTCAATGTCAAATGTAATCTTTTCAAAATTAGGATTATCTTCTACAAGTACAGGCTCAATTTTATAGTTTGCTTTTCTTACAGGAGTAAAAAATGCATCTAGTGCTATTGAATCTTTAGCAACATCTTCTCTAAGGTCTTCACTTGGTACATAACCAATACCTTTTGAGATGATTACAGAGAAGTTAAGTTCAGCATCTTCATTTAGTGTAGCTAATGGAAGATCTCCATTTACAATTTCTACTAAATCATTATTAAGATCTTGTGCTGTTACCTCTTTATGCCCTGCAAAGCTATATTTAAGTTCAACTCTATCACTTTCATCTTTAATTTTAAAACGAATGTTCTTAAGATTAATAATAAATACAGCTACATCTTCATGCATACCTCTAATATTATCAAACTCGTGAGTAGCACCTTCTATCTTTACAGAAATTGGTGCATATCCAATAGAAGAACCTAAAATAAGTCTTCTTAATGGATGTGCAAGTGTGATAGCGTAACCACTCTCAAAAGGGTAAGCAATGATTTCAGCACGATTAGCACTAACTTCATTCACTTCTACCTCTGTTGGCATAAATGGTGCAATTTTAATTTTTCTCATTATTAGCCTTTTTACTTATCTATTATTTAGAGTATAGTTCAACGATTAAACGCTCTTCAACAGGAATAGCAATCTCTTCTCTCTCAGGAATTCTTGTAAATAGACCAAAAAGCTTCTCTTTGTCAAGATCAACCCATTCAACCATACCAGTTTGATTGGTTAATTCAATAGATCTAACAATTTGTACATTTGTTTTACTTTTTTCTCTAATCTCGATTTTTTGACCAACTTTTACTCTAAAAGATGGAATATCAACTCTTTTACCATCAACAAGTACATGTCCATGATTTACAAATTGTCTAGCAGATGCTCTAGTTGTTGCAAAACCCATTCTGTATACTACATTATCAAGTCTTTGCTCAAGAAGTTGAATAAGGATTGAACCTGTATTTCCATCTTTAGAGTTTGCTTCTTTATATAATGCTCTAAATTGTTTTTCAGAAACACCATACATAAACTTAGCTTTTTGCTTCTCTTGAAGTTGAAGACCATACTCAGAGATCTTTGTTCTTCTTTGTCCATGTTGCCCTGGAGCATATGGTCTTTTTTCTAATGCAGATTTACCAGCAAGTCTACGCTCACCTTTTAATCCTAAATCAACGCCAAGTCTTCTTTCTAGTCTCTCTACGGGACCTCTATATCTTGCCATACTTATTCCCTTCTCTTATACTCTACGTTTTTTTGGTGGTCTACAACCATTATGTGGAAGTGGAGTGATGTCTTTTAAAGATGTTACTCTAATTCCTTCTGTTGCACCAATAGCTTTAACAGCTGTATCTCTACCAGAACCAGGACCTTGAACTTTAATTCCTACCTCTTTTACACCATTATCTTTAGCTTTTTGCATTGCATCTGCTACTGCTTCTGCAGCTGCAAATGGAGTTGATTTTTTAGAACCTTTAAATCCTAAAGAACCTGCACTACTCCAAGAGATAACATTTCCCATTTCATCTGTTACTGTAATTACAGTATTATTAAAAGTTGCAGCAACATATACTACACCTTTAGCAATACTTTTTTTTGCTTTCTTCTTAGCCATATTTTGCTACTCCTTATGCTGCACCGACAGTTTTACGCTTACCTTTTCTAGTACGCGCATTTGTCTTTGTTTTTTGTCCTCTACAAGGAAGTCCTCTTCTATGTCTAAGACCTCTATAACTACCAAGATCCATTAGTGCTTTAATATCAAGTGTAACTTTTTTTCTAAGATCACCTTCAACCATTACATGCTCTTGAATGTCATTACGAATTGTAGCTGCTTGTGCATCTGTCAACTCATGTACTCTTGTATTATAGTCTATACCTGTTCTATCAAGAATTTCTCTTGAAGTAGCAAGACCAACACCATAAATGTAAGTAAGTGCATACTCAACTCTTTTTTTCTGTGGTAAATCAACACCTGCAATACGAGCCATGTTTATCCTTGTCTCTGTTTATGTTTTGGATTTTTACAAATCACGCGTACTATACCTTTGCGTTTGATTATTTTACAATCTTCGCACATTTTCTTTACTGATGGTCTAACCTTCATGGTTAACTCCTCATAATTTATAGTAGAGTTTTTAAACTCTTGCACCTAGGTATTTCTACCCTTTTTTTGCGTGGATAGTTGATGTTAACTATCCAATCCTTAAGTAATCGGTGCGTAATTAATCAAAGATTCTTCACGCAGTTCCCAATACCTATAGTAATAGGGATGGGGATTATATCTAAAATAGTATTAATTTTTTCTTATACTACTTTTTTAACTTTGCTTGTTCTAACTCCCAATACTCCATAGCAAAACTATTTTCTTCAGTGATACTCTCATATCCACCTAGCATATCTGCTCTTAGAACAGCTAACATAGTATGTTCTACTATATCATTTATTATATTTACTTCTTTTTCATCTTTTCCAAAAGAGACAACTCCATAGTTTTTTATAACAGCATAGTTGGGTGTAGTATTTAGCATAACTTCACCATTCTCATACTTTTTAAAGTAGGATTTATAATTTTCTTCAAATATATTTAAAGATTTTTCTATATTATTATCTTCTAAAATAAGAGGTACTCTTTTAGTTCTCAATATATGCTCAGGAGTTAAAACACCACGAGTTGCAAAAGTCACTAAGTTATTTTTAGAAGCATACTTTAAAGCAAGTGGTGTTTGATTTATTTTCATAACTACACTAAACCCTTTTTTGATTTCAATTAACTCTTTTAATTTATCTATTTTATAAGAAGATGGTTCTATGGGTGCTAAGTCAACATTTGCATTAAGCTTCAAAAATTCTTCTGCTAAACTAACAGCTTTTATCATTTTACTATATGATTTCTTAGCATTATCATCAAAAGTAAAGATGCCGTGATTGTGTAAGATTATACCTTCACATCTGTTCCAGTCAAAATTATCTTTTGTTGCTTCATAGATTTTCTGTGCTAAAATAAAACCTGGCATAACATAAGGAATAATTAAAAAATTAGGAAACAACTCATCTATATATTTTTTACCATTTTTAGAGTTAGATATAGTAACTATAGCATCTGCATGAGTATGGTCAACTACTTTAAATGGTATGAGTGCGTGAAGTATAGCTTCTACAGATGGGTTTGGTGCTGTTTTATCTATCATAGCCTCTTTTTGACCAGATACCATATCTATATCTGAAAGAGATTTAAGTTTTGCCATTTCAAGGAGTGTAGCCATCTTTACAGGAGAGAACCCCTCAGCTTTTATGGAGACTAAGTCCCAACCACTACCTTTTACAAATAGTATATCTTCACCATCTACTATAGACTTTACAGAAGTGTTACCACCACCGTGAAGAACTAGTTCATCACTCTGCCCTAGAAGATTTGAGCTATATACTCTTAGCTCTAAGTCACTCTTATAATTTTTTGCCTCTTCATCTAGCCATAAATTTTTCAAAACTATGCCAATACTTCTAATTCATCAGAGTATTTACTCTCACAGTATGGTTCATAACTTGATTTATATACAGCATAATGAGCAGATGCCTTATGTCCATCTAGTGCTTTTTCACTCTCCCAACTCTCTACAGCCATAAATTTTCTTCTATTATTTTCATACTGAAATATATCGTAAAATATACACCCCTCTTCAGCTTTACTAGGCTCTACCATAGCAGATAGAAGCTCTTTCATCTTATCTTCACTTCCCTCTTTTGCTATAAATGTTACTCTTTTTGTTATTGTCATTTTAATACCTTATTTGATTTATTGACTGTAATTATACATTATTTTACTCCTTTATGCTATAATATTTTCAAAATTAAACTAACGAGGCACAAAATGCTAAATTTTAAAAAAATAGTTTTTATTGGATTTTTAAGTCTACTCACTTTTTCTCAAGCAAAAATGGTCAATGCCATAGCTATGACTGTAAATGGAGAGCCAATAACTACTTCTGAAATAAGTAATTTACAACAAAAAGCAAGAGTTACAAAACAACAAGCTATTGATCTACTTATACAAGATCGTTTACAAAATGTTGCTATGAAAAAAATAACTGTAGATGAAAGTGACATTGATTCAAAAATATCACAAATAGCTGCACAAAATAATTTAACTGTCTCAAAAATGCAAAAATTACTAAAAGAGCAAGGAACATCTTGGGCTATATATCGTAAGACTGTAAAAGATGGTATTAAAAAACAAAAATTTTATAAAACAGTTGTAGCTACTTCTATTCCTGACCCTAGTGAAGATGAATTAAAACTTTTTTATCAAAACCATAAAAAACTTTTTATTATTCCTCAATCAATTCAAATGGTTGAATATTCATCACCATCGGAAACAAAACTTAAAAAGTTTCTTCAAACAAAAAATGCAAGTGGCATTCAAAGTAAATCTGTTACAAAAAGTACAGGTAGCATAAATGAAGCTCTTTTAGGAAAAATACTTCAAACACAAAATGGTTCATTCACTCGTCCTTTTAATGCAGGAGATAAATATATATGTTATAAAATAATCTCAAAAAATGGTCAAAAGGCTATGCCTTTTGAAAATGCAAAAGGTGCAATCTCACGAAGATGGAAACAAGAGCAACAAGGTAAGGTTCTCAAAGACTACTTTGAGAAAATGAAAACAGAAGCAGATATAAGAAAAATAAGGTAATTAAAATGGGTTTAAAAGCAGATAAGTGGATACGAGAAAAATCAATTAATGAGAATATGATAACGCCTTTTTGTGAAGGTCTCATAGGTGAAGGTGTAGTAAGTTATGGACTTAGCTCTTATGGATATGATATTCGTGTATCTGATGAGTTTAAAATATTTACAAACATCAATGCAGAGGTAGTAGATCCAAAAGACTTTAACCACAACAATGTAGTTGATTTCAAAGGAGAGGTTTGTATCATACCACCAAACTCTTTTGCATTAGCAAGAACCATAGAATATTTTAAAATGCCACAAAACACACTTGCAATATGTCTAGGGAAAAGTACTTATGCAAGATGTGGAATAATAGTAAATGTAACACCATTTGAGCCAGGTTTTGAAGGTCACATAACCATAGAAATTTCAAATACAACTCCTCTTCCTGCTAAAATTTATGCAAATGAAGGCATAGCACAAGTTCTATTTTTAGAAGGTGATGAGCAGTGTGAGGTAACATATTCAGATAGAAAAGGGAAATACCAAAGTCAAGAGGGTATAACTCTTCCTCGTATATTGAAAAGTAACTAAATCAAGTGAGCAAGGTACAAGATAAATTAGGTCATAGTCTACTCATAGTAGCATCTGTAATCATAATACTAGCAGGTGTTAAATCTGCTTCAGTTATAGTTGTACCTTTTTTATTGGCACTATTTTTAGCAATCATTCTATCACCATTTTTTTTATGGCTTAAAAATCTTGGACTGGGTGATATTTTTCCACTTATAATTATAATATCTCTACTACTACTCATTGTCACATCTATGGTAGTACTAGTTGGTAGCTCTATTCAAGATTTTGATAAAAATTTACCTCTATATGAAATTCAATTAAAATTAAACTTCTCAAGTCTTTTAAAAACTTTAAATGATTGGGGTATAGATGTACCAAAAGATGAAATTTTAAATCTTTTCCAATCAACAACTGTTATGAAATATATAGCTACTTTACTTAAAAGTTTTGGCTCACTACTTACTAACTCTTTTATGATTATTCTTACAATCATATTTATGTTACTTGAAATTTCACAATTTACATATAAGTTAAATCAAAGAAATTCAAATAGCCTTATAGAGTTTACAAAAATAAGCGATAATATAAAGCATTATATTTTACTAAAAGCTTTAACCTCTGCATCTACTGGTATTATTATTACAATCATACTCAATATTTTAGATATTCACTATGCAATACTTTGGGGACTTTTAGCATTTATGCTCAATTTCATTCCAAATATTGGGTCTATTATAGCTGCTATTCCTGCCATATTTATGGCAATAGTTCAATTTAATTTTGGAACTGCTATGATAGTAGCTATTAGCTATTTAATAGTTAACATTATGATAGGTTCAATCATAGAACCACGAATACTAGGAAGAGGATTAGGACTCTCTACCCTCATAGTATTTTTATCACTCATATTTTGGGGTTGGCTCTTAGGACCTATTGGGATGTTACTATCAGTACCTCTAACAATTATGATAAAAATTGCACTAGATACTCAAGAAAATACTAAATGGATAGCTACTATGTTAGGCTCTGGAAAAGAGTATAAGTAGCTCTCATTATTTTAGTAGATAATTAATATTTCATATTTAACCACATTTTGGCTACAATTTCACAATTTATTTTAAGGTATTACTATGACAGTTACTCGTTTTGCACCATCTCCTACAGGCTATCTTCACATTGGAGGGCTTAGAACAGCTCTTTTTTCTTGGTTAACAGCACAACACAATAAGGGAGAGTTTCTACTCCGTATTGAAGATACAGACATGGCTAGAAATTCTCAAGAGGCTAAAGATGCCATTTTAAAAGCTTTTGAGTGGATTGGCATGAGCCATGATGGTGAAGTAATCTACCAATCAAAAAGATTTGATCTATATAAAAAATATATAGACCAACTACTAGAAGAGGGAAAAGCTTACAAATGCTACATGTCTAAAGAAGAGTTAGCCTCTCTTAGAGAAGAGCAGATGGCAAAAAAAGAGAGAACTCGTTATGATGGTAGATATAGAGACTTTAAAGGAACACCTCCTGAGGGTATAGAGCCTGTTATACGAATAAAAGCACCTCAAGAGGGTATTATCTCTTTTAAAGATGGTATTAAAGGTGACATAAACATAAATGCTACAGAGGTAGACGATTTTGTTATAGCAAGAGCAGACGGATCACCAACCTATAACTTTGTAGTAGCCATAGATGATGCACTTATGGGACTAACTGAAGTTATTCGTGGTGATGATCACCTATATAATACTCCAAAACAAATAGTAGTATATAACGCTTTAGGATTTAAGTTACCAAACTTTTACCATGTAGCTATGATAAACAATGAGCAGGGTAAAAAGCTTTCAAAAAGAGATGGTGCTACAGATGTAATGGACTATAAGACTATGGGTTATCTTCCTGAAGCACTTCTTAACTTTTTGGTTCGTTTAGGTTGGAGTCATGGAGATCAAGAGATATTTTCAATAGATGAGATGATAGAGCTATTTGATCCAAACAATATAAATAAATCATCATCTAACTATAATTTAGACAAACTATTATGGCTAAATGCACATTACATTAAAAATAAACCAAATGCCCAATTAGCTGAACTACTTAAACCTTTTGGTGTAAACATAGAACAACACGATAAACTAGAGATGCTTCTTGATGCAACAAAAGAGAGAGGTAAAACACTTGTAGAGTTAGCAGAACAAATCAACCTTATATTGACTGCTCCTTGTGAGTATGATGAAAAATCATCAAAGAAAGCCTTTAGGGGTGAAGCTAAAACTATACTTGCAGACTTTTCACAAATGCTACAAACTTGGGAGACTCCTCTTCACTTACCATCAGACTACCACGCTGTAATGCAAAAAATTGTAGAGACAAAAGAGATAGGCTTTGGTAAAATAGGTATGCCTCTTAGAGTATCACTTATGGGAAGCATGACAGGCTCAGGAATGGACGAAATAATGGCTATACTAGGTGTAGAAGAGACAATCTCACGCATAGAGAAAGCCATAGCTACAGTTTAATTTTAATGTTGTAGCTCTTTTGTTTATTTAAAATTTTACGATATAATACCACCAGTTGGGACAAACAAGAGAGCGTCAACTCTCTTGTTAGCTTTTAATATGCTTTTGTTACTATAATAAGTAGCAAAAGAATAACAATCAAAATGTTGAGTTTCATTGTTAC
>Ga0256827_10002417_pt1 | contig 12047 bp, 15 predicted proteins | sample CV84metaG_FD_185977 | JGI IMG/M metagenome (GOLD analysis project Ga0256827, IMG submission 185977) | Hydrothermal vent microbial communities from East Pacific Rise, Pacific Ocean - CV84 | ecosystem: Environmental > Aquatic > Marine > Hydrothermal vents | place: Pacific Ocean: East Pacific Rise... | reverse complement strand
ATCGTAAAAGTGTGAATGAGTGATTTTGTCTGTTTTACGGTCATAAACTAAGAGTTTGGCATGGTCACGAGGGGAGGCTGGATGAGTTGCTATTAACTCATCTGGAAGGGTAAAGTCGTAGCTAGAAGTAAGTAACTCTGAGTTACTCACTTGCTTTCTCTATAGCTACTTGTTCCTCTTCTTCGTCTTCATCATCCTCTTCTTCATCGGCTGGAGCAGGATTTACCGCTTTTACTATAAGAATAGAGAGACCATAAAGAATAATCAGTGGACCGGCCATAAGAAGTTGTGTTAAAACATCTGGTGGAGTCAGAAGTGCTGCAACTACAAAGATAATAATGATGGCATATTTAAAAAACGCGATCATCTGTTTGTCATTTATAAGTCCTAAAAGTGCTAAAAAGTATGCAAAGACTGGAAGCTCAAAAGCGATTCCAAAACCAAACATAATCTTTGTAAAAAAGCCAACATAGTCCTCAATATTTATGAGCGGAGTAAATTTAAAACTACCAAAGGTAATGAGAAAGTCAAAACCAAAGGGGGTCACAATGTAGTAGGCAAAGAGTACTCCAACAAGAAACATAACACTCCCACCAATTACAAATGGAATAATCATTTTTTTCTCATTTGCATAGAGACCTGGAGCGATAAACATCCAAAGCTGAGAGAGAATAATAGGGATAGAAGCAACAATAGCAGCAAAAAAAGCAACTTTAAGAGCTACGAAAAATGCACCACCAACTTGAGACGTGGTAATCATACCATCAGCTGCATGAACAGACTTTTTCCCGACTTCCAAAAGGGCAGTATTTAGTGGTTCAACCATCCAGTTTAAAATTGGCTCATGGAAATAAAACATCACAAAAAACATAACCATAAGGGTTCCAACTGAAATACCTAAACGTTTTCTTAACTCTACTAGGTGGGGTCTTAGCTCATCAAACATCTATATCATCTTCTTTTACAGGTTTTTCTTTTTTCTTAAAAGTCACTTTCTCTTCTTTAGCTTTTTTTGGTTCTTTTTTCTTTTTCTTTTGTTCTTGAGGCTCATCATCAAAATCATCATCTAATATATCTGCACTTAAGTCAGAAAGATGTCCTCCAACCTGGGATTTAACATCAACTGCTTTTGATACTTGCTCACTTGCATCAAGAAGCTCTTTTTTGTAAGCGAGTGCCTCTTGTTTAATCTCTGAGACATTCATCTCCTCTTCAAGAGTATCTTTTACATTTCCGACCGTCTTTTTCATCTGTCTAAAAAACTTTGCTATATCAATCATCGCAGATGGTAGTTTATCGGGACCTAGAAAAAGGACAGCGATAACGGCGATTATAAGTATTTCGGTAAAACCCATGCCAAACATATAAAACCTTTAAAATTTTTAATAATTTTGAGATTTTAGCTAAAGAATGATTAAAGAGACTTCAAGAAGATACAAATAGTGCAATTTCATCCGCTAAAAGATAGTCGTGATTATAAAAAGTAGCATTTTTGAGCTCTAATTTATGCTCATCGACTAAAATCATTGCATTTTTGAGCTCAACCACGTTGAGAAGCTCTTTAAAGACTCCAATAGCTGAGCGAAAACCTAAAAATATCTGTTCGATTTTTTTGTCTTCTTGATCTAAGTGTTCACTTCGTATATCGAGTGGATTTTTGATGTAAGACTCTAGAACCACGTTAGGGTAGTAACGACTCATTCCCAGTTTTCCAACGGCTCCTGCCCCAACTCCCATGTAGTCTTTGTAGAGCCAGTAACCAAGGTTGTGTGCCGATTGGTAAGTTCCAAAGTTACTGATTTCATACTGTTTAAATCCATGCTTTTCAATAGCACCAAAGAGCCACGTTGTGAGCTCTAACTGCTCACTCGACATCTCTTTTTTGTTCTCAAATGCAGTGCCCTCTTCTATGGTTAGTGCATAGGCACTTATGTGGTTAATAGGGAGAGTAAAAGCAGTCTGTATATCTTTTTTTAAAAGCTCTTTTGTGTCACCTAGTGTTGCATAAATAAGGTCAAGTGAGATATTTTCAAAGCCTATTTTTGCTGCACTGTTGACTGCATCGATAGCCATTTGAGGAGTGTGTGCACGGTTGAGAATTTTGAGTTTGTCTGCATCAAAACTCTGCACACCAAAACTAATACGGTTTACACCAACTCTCTGCATCCCCTCTAACCACGTTGGAGTGGCACTATTTGGGTTTGCTTCGCTTGTTATCTCTGCACCTTTTTGCAAGTAGGGTGATAGAAGTTTAAAGATAGGTTCATAAAGCTCTGGCGAGACAGTAGAGGGAGTTCCTCCACCAATAAACACAGTCTCAATAGACTCTTTTTGTGCTTCAAACCTTTGGAGTTCGTGCTCTAGTTGAACTTTAAGAGCAAGCATATAACTCTCTTTGAGATGAAACTTGTCAACATAGGAGTTAAAAGCACAGTAGGAGCATTTGGAGTCGCAAAATGGAATGTGAATATATAATAACATAATGCAATTATAGCCACTTATCTTATTTTAATTACTAATTTTGTATAATCGCGATTATAATAAAATAGACTAGGTTAATTAATGAGTAAAAAACCAGAATATCGTCCTAACGTGGCGATGATTATCGTTTCAAACAACTACCCAGAGAAAAAAGAGATTTTTATAGCACAACGTAATGACCTTCTTGATATTTGGCAGTTCCCTCAAGGTGGGATTGACAATGGAGAAGAGGTGAAAGAGGCACTTTTCCGTGAGATGGAAGAGGAGATCGGGACGGCTGCTGCTGAGATAATCGCAGAGTACCCAGAGTGGATCTCTTACGATTTTCCTGAGAAAATTGCTAAAAAGATGAAACCCTACAGGGGGCAAACACAGAGATATTTTCTGATGAAGCTAGATGCATCCGCTGTCATAAAACTAGATACGCTGCATCCTGAATTTAGTGACCATAAATTTGTAAGTGTAGAGGATGTTTTAGGACACACTGCACATTTTAAAAAACCAGTGTATGAGAAAGTGATAAATTATTTTAAGAAAGAGGGACTTTTATAGATGTTAATTGTTCAGAAATTTGGTGGAACAAGTGTTGGTGACTTAGAACGCATCGCTAACGTGGCCAGTCGTGTAAGTGAGAGTAAAAAAGCAGGCAATGACATAGTTGTTGTAGTCTCTGCTATGAGTGGTGAGACAAACAAACTAGTTGGCTATGCAGAGCATTTTTCTAAAAACCCTGCTGGAGCTGAGATGGATATGCTACTGAGTGCTGGGGAGCGAGTGACTGCTTCACTGCTCTCTATTGCACTTCAAGAGATGGGCCATAGTGCGACTGCTATGACAGGTCGTAAGGCTGGAATGGTAACAGATATGCATCACACAAAAGCGAGAATCGAGGAGATAAACCCTCAAGCTATGCAGAGTGCTCTTAAAGAGGGTAAGATTGTAGTAGTAGCTGGTTTTCAAGGTGTGAATGAAAAGGGTGATGTTACAACCTTAGGTCGTGGTGGTTCTGACCTCTCGGCTGTTGCAATCGCAGGAGCTTTAAAAGCAGACCTTTGTGAGATATATACAGATGTAAGTGGAATCTATACAACTGACCCTCGCATAGAACCAAAGGCAAAAAAGCTTGAGAAAATCTCTTATGATGAGATGTTAGAGTTAGCATCACTGGGTGCAAAAGTACTGCAGAACCGCTCAGTAGAGATGGCAAAAAAACTCAATGTAAATTTAGTAACAAGAACAAGTTTCTCTAACGAAGAGGGAACATTAATAACAAAGGAAGAGAATATCATGGAAGCACCATTAGTAAGCGGAATAGCATTAGATAGAAACCAAGCACGTATATCACTGATGGGTGTTAAAGATAGACCTGGCATAGCTTCTGATATTTTTAACAAGTTAGCTACTGCTGAAGTAAATGTAGATATGATTATTCAAAATAAAGCTGTTGATGAGACAACAAACATAGACTTTACTGTGCCAGTTAGTGACCTGCATGATGCAAAAGCTATTGTTGATACTTTTGTAAAAAATGGAGAAATAAATGCAGACTCATACAATGAGGATATCTGTAAAGTTTCAGTTGTTGGTGTCGGTATGAGAAGTCACACAGGTGTTGCGGCAAAAGCTTTTTCAACGATGGCAGATAACAACATAAACATCAACATGATTTCAACTTCAGAGATTAAAATTTCTATGGTTATAGATGAAAAATATGCAGAGTTAGCAGTTCGTGGTCTTCACGATGCTTACGAGTTAGAGAAGTAGACGTTTAATGTCTTATCCTGATTCTGATATGCCAGATTTTGCTCAATGGACACTTGATACTATTAGAGAGAAGGGTGGAAGTCTAAGCTGGCTTGAAGAGCTACGTTTTGAGTGGACAAATGCAATCTCTTTTGCTCTTGGACAGATGTTAGAGGGTAAAACAGTTATTTTAATAACTGATGAGAAGAGAAAATGGTTTGAGAATTATATACTTGGTAACATTAATAGTGCTACACAAGAGAGACCACTTCTTCCGATTGTAAGCATAGATGCCATTAGCCCCCATTACAATAGTGTAAGTGGTGGTGAGATGATAGATATACTAGAAGATATGATAGTCCTAGCACATCGTGATGATTACTTCTTTTGGTATATTGGTAAGGGTGATGATAAGCGTGCCGACATTGCAAAAAGAAAAGATAACAGTCTTCTTTGGATTTTTGATGAGGATGTGCATAATGCTTTTACTCTAAAATCTTACGACAAAGAGTTGGATATAAAGCTTTTACAGCTCTATAAACTTTTTGATACATCTTTAAACGCCGCCATGTTTGGAGAAGTAGATGTTACCCAGTAATTCTCAAAAATCCCATATTTTAATCTCTACAGAGATAGAAGAGGAGTTTGCAAGACTCCAAAATGAACTTAAACCCCATAGGGTTGTTGGTTTTATAGAAGATGACTTTAAGATAGAACATGCCAAGGCAGTGGTAGCAGAGGCTTACATAAGTGAGTCACAAACTAAGTACATAGTCTTAGGGGCAAAAAGTTTTAACGCTGTTTCTCAAAACTCTCTTTTAAAGGTTTTAGAAGAGCCACCTCGTAACATAGAGTTTATAATAATTTCGCCTACAAAATCAAACTTACTTCCTACTGTTCGCTCAAGACTGCCTATTGTAAAAGGTAAAACTCAGTATTTAACAGAGCAATTAGAGCTTAATTTAGCAAGAGTTGATTATGCTGAGTTTTTTGCATTTTTAAAAAAGCATGCACGGATAAAAAAGAGTGAAGCTAAATTATTAATAGAAGCGATATACCATAGAGCTACTGTTGTAGATATGCTGATTTTATCTGCAATGCAGTTAGAAAATTTTGATAAAGCTTACAGACTTTTAGAACTTAACTCTCGTCCTCAAAGTGTACTTGCTATGATTTTAATGAGCTTTGCAAGGGAGCGATAATGCAGGTAGAAAAACTTTCCAATACTCTTAACCATAAAAAATTACTTCAAGACTTAGGTGTAGATGGTGGCGGTGTGAATATTTTAGCCTCTAAGATGTCACATCATATCATCTATATACATGAGCTCCACGTTGGGGCAGCTAATATACTCAAACAGGATGCTCTCTCTATAGGTGCAGACTTAGCGGTACCACGTGGAACGGTGATTGCGAAAACAAAAACTGTTGATTGTATTTTAATCGCAACACAAAAACAGCTTCAGACATTAAGCACTAAAGAGTTGGCTCAGCCCTTTGGTCTTAAGGAGTTAGCACATAAGCTTAAAGAGTATACTCAAATAAAAAAACCTACTTCAGTTGAGATTATGGGTGTCATTAATGCCAACGATGATAGTTTTTTTAGTGGCAGTAGATTTAGTGGTTCTAATGCAGTAGAGATGATTAAAAAAATGATTAATGATGGAGCAACGGTTATAGATATTGGTGGTGTATCCTCTAAACCTAATGCAGTTATTGTCAGTGCTAAAGAGGAGTTAGAAAGAGTGAAGCCTATTTATGAGCTTATCGCAAAAGAGAAGCTCTATGAACATGCTAAATTCTCTTGTGACTCTTATGCTCCTACAGTTGTAAAGAGTGCCTTTGATAGTGGATTTTCTATACTTAATGATATAACAGGCTTAGAGAATGACTCACTCTGTAAACTTAGTGCGGAGTATAAGGCTACTGTAGTCATTATGCATATGCAAGGAAATCCTCAAACCATGCAGGATAACCCTCGGTATACAAATGTAATCGATGAGGTTTACTCTTTTTTACAAGAGCGAATGCTTAAGGCTGAATCTTTTGGGATTAAAGATATAGTTTTAGATATTGGAATAGGTTTTGGAAAGTCTTTAGAGGATAATTTAAAACTCATTAAGCATTTAGAGAATTTCTTAACACTTCAAAAACCTCTTTTAGTTGGAGCATCAAGAAAATCGATGATAAATAACATTGTAAGTTCTAACGTGGAAGATAGGTTAGCAGGAACACTTGCTCTGCATTTGGAAGCTGTTAGAAATGGAGCTTCGATACTAAGAGTACATGATGTGAAAGATCACTTTCAGGCTCTTAAGGTTCAAAAGGCTTTAAGCCTTTAAACCATAATTCCTTTTATCATAAAGAATAAGATAGCAGCTAAGATGGCAGCTGCTGGAACAGTAATAATCCATGCTGTAATAATTTTTTTGATAGCATCACGTTTAACAAACTCTACTTTTTTCGTCTGTTTCATATGCTTTTTCGTAGATTTAATAAGATCTTTTTCTTGTGCTATAAGTTTATAAAGCTCAACAATTCTCTCATAATCTTGCTCGCCTTTGTCCTCTTTTGCTTCAAGATTTTTAAGCTCTTTAGCATAAGCATTTAGAGTCTCTTTCTCATCTGCTATTGTCTCTTTATCTTCTTCAATAGTTGCATGAGACTCACTAAGGTGGAGATACTCACGTAAAAAACCAACACCAAAAACACCACCGATTGCGATGTGAGTTGAAGATACAGGAAGACCAAGTTGAGAAGCGATAATAACTGTAATAGAAGCAGCCATTGCGATAGAGAATGCACGTATCTGATCAAGTTCTGTAATTTCACTACCTACAGTTTTGATAAGCTTAGGACCATACAGTGCAAGTCCTAAAGCGATACCAAGTGCACCAACACCCATAACCCATAGAGGGATAGAAGCTTTTGAAGAGATACCACCGTTTACAACTGCATCGTTAATTGCAGCTAAGGGGCCAATTGCATTTGCTACATCGTTTGCACCGTGTGCAAATGAAAGCAGAGCCGCTGCAAATACAAGAGGAATGGTAAAAAGTGTGTTCACAGATGCTTTTGTATTCTCAAGTTTTTGTGTATCTGAAGCGAGTCTTGTTTTAACAAATGTGTATACACCAAGAGCAACTATAAGACCTAAAATAAGAGCAGTCATAAGAGTAGGTTTTTTACTCATTTCAATAGAGACAAAAGGGATGAAGTTTAATACATCAACAACTTGTGGCCATATTTTTTTGAGACCTTTGAGTGTTAAGTATGTAACAAATGCCCATGACATAATAGCAACAAAAAATGGGACCCAGGTTTTTGCGGCAGCTACCTTGTCTTTTTTAAAGAGAATCGATTTTTTAATAGCAAAAAGAAATGCAGCAGCAATGATACCACCAAGTACAGGGGAGATTACCCATGAAGCAGCAATCTTACCCATTGTACCCCAAGATACTATACTAAATCCAGCAGCGGCAATACCTGCACCCATAACACCACCAACAATAGAGTGAGTAGTGGAAACTGGAGCACGCATCATTGTTGCAAAGTTAAGCCAAAGAGCAGCGGCTAAAAGTGCTGCCATCATAGCCCAGATAAAAGGGTCTGCGTTGCCACCAAATGCTGAGATGTCAATAATCCCTTTTTTGATAGTTTTAACAACTTCGCCACCAGCAATAAGTGCACCACCCGCTTCAAAGATTGCAGCAATGACAATAGCCATAGTCATAGTCATTGCCTTAGAACCAACAGCTGGACCAACATTGTTGGCTACATCATTTGCACCAATATTCATTGCCATATATGCACCAATAAGTGCTGCTACAGCGAGGAACATATTGTTAGGAATTCCACCATTGCTTAAAAAACTAAAAGTTAAAACCGCAATCATAAAAAAGAGTGCGAATCCGAGTCTTGTTAAATCAGTTCCACTCTCTTTCAGAGCTGCTTTTTCAAGCTTTTTCATTGTTTGAATTTCCATGCTTACCTCGCAATTAAATAGTTATGAAATTATACTTTTTCTTTGGTTACAAAATGGTTACGTTACATCACAAGCTTATTTTTTGATATATGCTTTTATGATCTCTTGACGTTCTAGTGGTCTATCTGCACCACGTCTGCCTTGTGTCGTTACATTGTTTAACTTTTTAATTGTTTGCATACTTTGTGGCATAACTTTTCCAAAAATTGTATGACGACCATTGAGCCAAGGAGTTTTAGCTGTAGTAATGAAAAATTGGCTACCATTTGTATGAGGACCAGCATTTGCCATTGCTAAAATACCAGCTCTGTTAAAAGTTTTGCCTTTAAACTCATCTTTAAAAGGTTTGCCCCAGATACTTTCGCCACCTCTACCACTCTCAGTAGGATCTCCACCTTGAATCATAAAATCTTTTATAATTCTGTGAAAGGCAATACCGTTGTAGTAGCCATTTTTAATGTGGGTTGTAAAGTTTTCAACAGCTAATGGTGCGATATCTGGAAATAGTTCTAATTCAATATTTCCTTGAGTTGTCTCTATGACTACATGTGGGTTGTCTGCAAAAAGGTTTACAGAGATAAGCAGCATAGCTGCTAATATAATTTTTTTCATTTTAATCCTTATTTTCTTTAAAATCAAGTGAGACTGAATTTATACAGTATCTCATTCCAGTAGGTTCTGGTCCATCAGGAAAAACATGTCCTAAGTGAGCATCACAGGAAGCACATCTAACTTCAGTTCTAGTCATTCCAAATGCAGAGTCTTTAATCTCTACTATTGCATCTTCTACACTCTCAAAATAGCTTGGCCAACCTGTTCCTGAGTCAAATTTTGTATCTGATTCAAAAAGAGGAGCATCACAGCATATACAGCGATATAAACCTTCCTCTTTATTGGAATTATATGTTCCTGAAAAAGGGGCTTCAGTACCGTGTTCTCTTGTTACATGGAATGCTTCAGGACTAAGCTGACTTCTCCACTCCTGTGCTGTTTTTGTTACTTTCAAAATTATTCCTTAAATGGTAGATATTTCCACACTCTTCATCATAGAGTACAAAGGTCTTCTTAAAACTAAGATTCACTGCATACTCTAACTCAACTCTCTTTGCAAAGCAGACATCCATTAGTATCACATATTTTGCATGAATACCATTTATATCGCTATATGTAGAGAGGAGAAGGTTGTCTAAATCTTGATCCATTAAATTTTTAGAACTATCTAATAATATTGCTTTATTCTCTATAAAAGAATCGAGGTCATCTTTTAATTTCTCTTTACTTAAGTTACTAGACACTACTAGTATATCTTTTGCCTCTTCAGTTTTGAGTAGCTTTGAGATAAGCTGTAATGCTTTTGCATGAGGTGAAGTTTGATAAAAAAAGACCTCTTGTTTATCTTTTTTAAAACTTTTGTTTAAGGTAAAAGTCTGCTCAATTTCATTTGAATTGTTAATAAGGAGGAGGGAGGATTTAAGCTGAATATGTTTCAAATAAGCAATAAACTCTCCACTAAAAAGATCAGAGTCATCACAAACTAGTAGGTCAGCAACATTGAATTTTTTATTCATAAGTACAGGCTCAATATAAAGCTCATCACTCAACTCTTGTTTTTTTAGTTTTTTGAGATGCATGTTGATTAATTCAAGGGGAGTGAGTATCTGAATGGTTGTAATATCTATCTCTATGATTGCATGCTCTATAATATCCATAAGCTTTTTCTTTAAAATATCTGAAGACAAAATAGTTGGTTCAATAATAGTTATTCTAATTTTTGGATTTTTGAGTTTTTCTACTATGACTTTTAGGGCTACTGCACTTGTTTTTCCACTACCAGCTTCAGAGTAGAGAACATTGTATCCACTTATATCAGCATCAATAAACTGCATCTGCTCTGGAGTAGCCATGTGCAAGCTGTTAGTAGCATCTAAGACACAGTATTGAATAAGTACATTTCCCATGATATCAGCGATATCTGGTAAGTCTCGTAAAGGCTCTGACACAGCAGAGAGTTTTTTGAGTATGTCACTACGATTTGTATCACTAAATATAATATTTTGTGAAGGGAGTAACTCTTTAAATGAATCATCTAAATGCTCATGTTCATCAGCACTTAAATTTTCCATTAGTAGAAAATTGTAAAGGGGGACACCATCGGTATGGATAAGTTCATTAAATTTCTGTTTGATAATATCGTGTGATTTTTCAAATGCTAAGGTCTCATTTGAAGAGGATTGCTGTGTTGCTTTTTCTATAGTGGCATTTTTAAGATCATCATAGGACCATTTTTTGTGTTCAAATATATATATACCTCGCTCTTTATCTAAGAGTAAGAGAGGAATAAAAAAACTTTTTTTATGGTGGTATATAGTGATGTTTTCATAAACAACAAGACCATTTGCCTCGGTAATCGTTTTTAATTGTTTAACTAATATTGATGAAGGGAGATGGAGTGTTTTTTTTTCTTTTTTTAAAAATGATGTAAGAAAAGATAAGTTCATATTTTATATGAAATTTAGCCGTAACTGAGTACGACTAAATTAAATGACTATTTGCCAGCAGCAACACGGTCTTTAAGACCTTTACCAGCTTTAAATTTAGGAACCATTTTGTCTTGAGTTGTATAAGTTTTGTTAGTACCAGGTACTTTACCACTTTTACCTTTTTGTAAAGCAGCAGTAAAACTACCAAAACCAACTAAAGAAACATCCTCTTTTTTTACTAATGCAGAAGTTACTGCCTCTGTAAATGCTTTAATAGCAGCTTCAGCTTCAACTTTAGTTTTGTAATCACCACTTGCTTGTACTAATTCAACGAATTGTGCTTTATTCATAAATAAACCCTTGGATTGAAAATATTTCCGACATTATTTACCGCCAATAAGGCCAAAGCCCTGGTTACAAATAATTCAGCTAGGGACACTTTATAATTTATTTGCTTAAATTTTTCTTCTTTTTGCCTAATTCTGTCAAAAAGTAGGAAAATCTTGTTTCTTTTAGTCCCTCTTTCGCCTGTTTTAGGAGTTTGCTCACTCCGAACTCACTTTTACTAGAGAGTAATAGTGACGATATATATTTGATTTTTTGAAATTTATCATCGTGTGAATGTATAGATAAAAAGACATCATCAAGACCATCTCTTTCATTTTTAGTAAGTGCACTCATCAACTTTATCCTTGAAGTTTATTTATTTTTCTTACAGCACGAATAATTTCATCATCTTCTAATTCACCTAGCATTCTCATTACGATGGAAGCAGCCTGTGGTTTAGCACGTCCAAGTTTCCAGTCCTGATATGTTCTCATAGAGATACCAAAGGAGTTAGCCATATCTTTTAGAGATATTTTTTTTCCATTGTTTTGAGACTCTAAAGAGTTGTGAAGAATATTAAAGAGATCATTTATTTGCATAAAAGAATTATACGGATAATATACTTAAATATACATTTTATATGTAATTATTGCATTAAAATTGTGTATTAAGATATAGAAAATGTATTAAAAATACTTTATATATTGTTTTTTGTATTAAATATTGTATTTAATATACGGTATCTCGTATCAAATCTATATAATTGTTTTATAGTATATTAGTCCATTTATGAGCCAGACGGCTCAATTTAAAAAATATGTATTATGAAGTTTTATATAGAAAGGGATTTGTTAACAGGAAGAAGGGTGATCTTTGTTTCATTGACTTCTAAGTGAAAAGTATCATATGTAGTAGAATCTGTTTTAAAAGAGAGTTCATGTTCATCATCAATAGTAAAAATTACAGTATTTAGACCATGAAGTTTTGATTGTATAGTAATTGTTGCTGTTTTAGAGGAGTTAATTATGCTGT
>Ga0256827_10002416_pt1 | contig 12053 bp, 5 predicted proteins | sample CV84metaG_FD_185977 | JGI IMG/M metagenome (GOLD analysis project Ga0256827, IMG submission 185977) | Hydrothermal vent microbial communities from East Pacific Rise, Pacific Ocean - CV84 | ecosystem: Environmental > Aquatic > Marine > Hydrothermal vents | place: Pacific Ocean: East Pacific Rise... | reverse complement strand
TAGGGTTTAGGATTTCTAAATTTTCAGAACGTATTTTTTTTAACCACGCCTTGGAGCGAAGCGGAAAGATAATTTCCGAAGGAAATAGGCGAAGCCGGTTCAATACACTAAACACACGAAACTTTGGGCGGTATTTTTAGAGGACAAAAAAGGAGGAACAAGGCTCGTAGTTCCGCCTTTAGGCGGTCTGGTTTTTTTTAATTTTTTTATTTGGGTTTGGGATTTGTTTAGGATTTAGAGCTTAGGGTTTAGGATTTCTAAATGTCCAGAACGGTAGCTAGAACGGTATTTTTTAACGCAAAGGCGCGGAGAATCGCAAAGGGTATTTTTGGATTTTAGATCTGAATCATTTTGCGTAAAGAGGTGGCTCGTGCTTCGATGTCGGTTGGCGTAATTTTTTGGAGTTTATCTAGGGAGAATGCTTCGACTCCAAAGGAGGCGACAATGGTTCCGTAGAGCATGGCTTGGCAAATGGAATGGATGTCGGTTTTGCCTGATGCTGCGAGTGCGCCCATGAGTCCGCCTGCAAAGGTGTCGCCTGCTCCGGTTGGGTCTTGTACGTGGTCGAGTGGGTAGGCGTGTAGAAGAAAGATGTGGTCGCGCGAAAAGAGAATGGAGCCGTTGCCGCCTTTTTTTATGAGTACGTATTGGGGACCTAATGCGAGTAGTTTTTTTGCGGCTTTGTTCGGGCTGTGTTCTCCTGTGAGGAGTTCGGCTTCGGATTCGTTGAGGGTGAGCATGTGGCATTGTGCAATGACTTGTTTGAGTTCTTCTGCGGCAATGTTAATCCATAGATCCATCGTGTCGATTAGAATAAATTTTGGGTTGTGTGTTTGTTTTAAGACGTGAAGTTGAAGGGCGGGGTGGATGTTGCCGAGGAAGAGATAGGGGGCGTTGCGGTAGGATTCGGGGAGTTCGGGGGAGAAGGTTTCGAATACGTTTAAATCGGTGGAGAGGGTGCGTCGATTGTCCATGTTTTTTTCATAGATACCGGACCATCGGAATGTTTTTCCTTCGGCGGTTTGAAGTCCTTGAAGGTCGATGTTTAGGTTTTCCCAAATGGCACGAAAGGCGGGTGGGAAGTCGGTGCCGACTACGCCGACCATTCCGGGGTGCGTGAAGAAGGATGCGGCGGCGCAAGCGTAGCTGGCGGAGCCGCCTAGGATGCTTTCGCGTTTTTCGGTGGGGGTTTCGATGGTGTCAATTCCGACGGAACCGACGATGGCAAGTTGGGTTGTTTTCATGAGATATCTCCGTGATGTTAGGTGGCTAAAAGAATGAGTGCCATTCCGATTCCGCCTACGACGTAGGTGGCGAAATCGCGTGCGGCAAAAGCGAGGGGGTCGTCGTTCATTTGTCCGCGCCACGTGAGGAGCCAAATGCGAGTTACCCAGTATAGGAGTAGAGGGCAGAAGAGCCAAAGAAGTTTGGGGTGGGAGTAGAGTTGTGCCACGCGATCGCTGTTTAGATACATGGTGAAGACGAGTGTGGCGAGGTAGCCGCTGGTGGCTCCAAAGCAGGCGAGTAGGGGCAGGTCGGCTGGTGTGTAGGCGCGTTCGCGAGAAAGAATGTGGGCTTGTTCCATTTCGCGGAGTTCAGCAATTCGTTTGACGAGTGCTAGACTGAGGAATAGGAAGATTGCAAAGATCATAAACCAGTTTGAAACAAGGATGTTGGTGGCTACGCCTCCTGCAACAATTCGTAGGGTGTAGAGTACGGCAAGCGTGAGGACATCGATGATTTCGAGTTGCTTGAGTCGCCAGGAGTAGAGGGTGGTGAGGATGTAGTAGAAGAGTAAAATGCCCATAAAATAGGGCGGAAGGAAGTAGGCTAAAAGAAAGCTAAGAAAGATTAAAACGGGAAGAATAAGCAATCCTGTTGGGATGGATAAATTACCTGCGGCAAAGGGTCGTCGTTGTTTTCTGGGGTGATGTTGGTCGGCACTAAGGTCGAAGAGATCGTTTAGAATGTAAATGGATGAAGCGGCGAATCCAAAGGAGAAGAATGCAATGAAGGTTTTTAGTAGAAGGGGTAGAAGAAATTGGTGAGCCAGTAGAAGTGGAGAAAAGAGAAGTAGATTTTTGAGCCATTGTTGTGGCCGGATTGCTTTGAGTAGGGATCGTAAAAAGGGGGGGCGATCTTCAAAAATATGATCTGCTTTTTTTGTGTACTGTTTTTTTGCGGCGGGCGACGGATTGACTAAAATGATTTTTCGTGCGGCATTCCAGAGTGGGAAGTCGGCGGCATCGTTACCTGCGTAATCGAAGGAAGGATATTTTTTTTGAAGGGCGTTTAGTTTTTCTGTGCTGCGTAAGTTGACTGTTGCGCTGCTGGAAAAAACAGCATCAAATAGGTTGAGATGTTTCGATACTGCTTGAGCAGTTCGGTGGTTTGCGGCGGTGGCAAGAATAAGAATACGCCCTGCTTCTTTTTCTGTTTGTAGATGTTTTAGAAGTGGCTGGTGGTAGGGAAGGGTGGCGGGGTCGAGTTCCACTCGTTTTAAGATCTCTTCTTTTAGATGCGCTTTCCCTTTTTTTAACCAGCTTGGTAATTTAAATAGGGTCAGTGGGTGCCGACGAAGCAACATAAATAGTGCTTGATGCAGGGTGTCGATCTTAACGAGGGTTCCGTCTAAATCAACACAGAGTGGGATGGATGATGTGTTGCTCATGGTAGGTTTTTCGAGGAGTGGATGTTTACTTGGATTTCACCGTTACGTATTTTTTCTTCAAGTTTTCGTTTCATCCAGAAGCGAATTTTTTGGCGAATAAAGGGGATGAGTAAAAGAAATCCTGCGGTGTCGGTAATTAAACCTGGGGTAATTAAAAAGGCTCCTGCCAAAAGAATCATTACACCATCCATCATTTGAGGCGCGGGTAAATTTCCATTGGCTGTTTCGGACTGGATTTTTTTTAAGATCGAGATTCCTTGTCGTTTCACAAGGGCAATTCCAACCACTCCCGTTAAAATGACCAGTAGAAATGTGGGCCAAAAATGAAACGTTTCATGCACCTTAAGTAGAACCACCAATTCTAAAATAGGCAGACCTACAAAAAGTACAATAAAGTAGGAGATGGGCATGAGTTTGGTGGGTTATTTCTTTTTCTTGGTTTCAGAAAGATCTTCGAAATTGGCCTCTTTAAGAATGTTTTCACGCCAAGCTTTCGTTAAGCGCTGCATTTTTTGTCCCACAATTCCTCCCGCCAATGATTCACGCATTTCGGGCAACTTTTTGGTTTCATCCGCAATTTCTTTCTTGGCAATGTAGGCCACAAAGAATTCCTTATCGGTGGTTAAAAGCTCGGTGAGAGTTCCTTGCTTAAACCAAACCGTTGCGCTTTTTAATGTGTTTGCAAATGGCTCTTCCAATTCTGTTGTCACATCAAATGGCTTTGTGGTTTTGAGTTCGAAGCGGAACTTTTTGATGGTATCTGCAAAGGAGATACCCTTTTTTAGATCCGCTTTAATTTGGTCATGAATATCGTTCGCCTTTGTGGCATACGCTTTTTCTTTTTCCACTAGCTTTACATCTTTTAATACCTGCTCTTTTGCCTCTGCTAAGGTTGGAAGGCGGGACGGAATGATCTGCTTGAAGAAGATGACGTAGACGGAGTCTTTTCCGGGTACCACATCGCTATAATAATTTGATGGGTCTTTCGTGAGTCTAAAAGCATTTTCGGCAAACCGCGCTGTGGGATCAATTCCATCCACTAGCCCATTTTTTGTAAAGGTCTTGGGTGTTGTTTTTATTTTCAAGCCCATTTTTTTGGTAATGGTTTCAAGTTTTACGGTTTCGTTTGCCAATTCAGCCACCAATTCATCTGCGAGGTTTATTGCTTTTTGGCGGGCTAATTGATCGGTGAGTGTTTTAACAATCTCACCCTTCACTTCTGCAAGCGGTTTAAATTCAATCGCGGCATTAGGTGGAGCATTTGTGGCCGGTGTCTTGACGAAAAATCTTTTGTTTTGGGTGTACACGTTGGTTACTGTCGCGTCGGTAATAATGACATCGTTGGTAAAGTTGCTCACGGGGAGTTCAATATAATTTGCAATCCGTTTTTCAGGAATACGAAACTTTTCTTTGTAGGTTTCAAAATAGGTGGTGATTTGCTCGTCTGATATTTTTGGGGTTTTAGCAATGTCTTGTGGGAGAATCACATATTCAACCGTCAGTTGGTCGGAGACTAAGTGAAAGGCCTTTTTGATATCCTCGTCTGTGGCAAGTGCTCCAGAAGAAATAATGCTCGAAATTTTTCCAATCAACACTTGTTCTCTGAAGAAATTATCGAGTTGTTTTTCATTCATACGGAAGCGATTGTTTAACATTTTTACTACATTGTTATACGCTTGTTTGCTGAATCCGCCCGTTGCACGATCCTTAAAAACGATGGAGGATTTAATCTGAGCTCTAATTTGATCCGGAGTTACGGTGAGGTTTAATGTGGCTGCTTTTTTCAAAATAGCAATTCGTTGCCAAGCCACTTGATTGAGCATTTCTTCAACCACTGCGTTTTTTGGCATAAATTTTCCAGTGGAAAAGATATATTCGAGTCGCGTGTGGGTGTACGCCGTGAAAAGTTCGCCACGCGTTACATCCTCTCCATATAGTTTGCCGACCACATCTTTTGTTTTTTTAGATTGTTGGAAGCCTGCATTTCGTGTTGCAGGATTGTACGCAATCACAAACGCCACACTAATTAAAAGGGCAAATCCTCCCCAAATAATTTTTGATTGAATTAATTTGTGGAACTTGGAAATCAACATGGTCATAAAACGATCCTCTCTCTTTAGTGTAAATCAGTAAATAAATAATCGCGACACCCTACTGATTGTGTTTCAAGCGGTCAATCGGGAAGTGAACTAGAGTTTCTATTTTGTTATGAGGGTGAAGAGTAAAGCAAAGTGCTCGAATTTTAAAAATGAACACTTTGCTTTGCACTCTATTGGTTTATTTGTGGTGTTAGGGTTTTGAGACTTCGAGTCGATAGAATCGTGTCGTGAATGTTAGGTTGGTGTCGGACATGGAGTCGGCACCTCCAATACCCAATCGTTGTTCTGCTCCAGAAACTGGAAGCCAACTTGAATTGAGTAAGTTTGTGGAGGCAAAGAGCTGGTATTCTCGGTCGCTTAGAGAATTAAAATAGACGGTAAAGGTTGATGGTGTTGTTTGTATGGTTGTGATCTTAAAGTAGTCGGATGGATTGAGTGGGTCGGTTCCTGCAATGGCTTCGTCTTGGTCAGTTTGGGAATCGCCGTCGGTATCGGAGCTACTGCTTGTGTATTCAAAGCAACCCATATCAATGACAACAAGATTGTCGGCGTTTCCATCCAGGGGGATAGAAATTCCATCAAGATCTTCTGATGTGGTGAGATAGCTGTTGTTACCTGCGTCGATGCAGGGCGATGTGATTTGGAGGTGATAGTTGGTTGCGAGAAGAGGATTGCCTTTTATGCAGCCGTTTACGCCGTCTGAAAGAGTTTCGGATGAGCAGGAATTTTGAATGGTGCTGACTCCTGTGGAGAGGAGGTTGTTTGCGCTACCTGCGGTATTTTCCCAGATAATCGTGTTGTTAAGGGTTCCTGCATCAAGGTAGATTCCTCCTCCATAAATGGCGTTGTTTTTGACAATGGTGCAATTGTTTAGGGTTCCGTTTTTGTTGTGAACACCGCCGCCGTAGGTGGCTTGGTTGTTGATGCTTAAGGAGTTGTTGAGGGTTCCTCCTTGGTGGAGTTTTGCCCCACCACCTTGGAAGTCTGCGATGTTGTTGATGAGTTTACAACTGGATGCTGTGGCTCCCGATTGGAGGAAAATTCCACCGCCAGAACGGTCGAAGTAGGCATCTTCCACACCCGTGTATTCCAATGTATTTCCGTTTCGGAGCGTGAATCCGATGAGCTGGGTGTTGTGATCCATATAGACACATCGCATTGTGCTGGCTCCATCAATTCTCGTGGCGTTGGCTCCGTGTATAGATCGAACCGTGATTCCTCGGGTGATGGAGATGCGATTGGTGAGGATGTGATTGGGTGTTATGGAAAAACCGCTGGAGTATGTTCCGTTTGTAACCCAAACCGTTCCGTTGGGTCCAACGGTATCAATAGCGGCTTGAATGGTTTTTTTTGCGGTGCTCCAAGATGTTCCGTCGCCAGAGTTGTCGGGGCGGGATGCATCTGCAAAGGTTTCAGCTAAAACAAAGTGTGCGGTAATCGTCACGTTGGATTCCACCATGGTGAATTGTGTGGTTGATGTGTAGCGGTTGGTGAAGTGGTCGGTGTAGGAGGAGGGATCGACAATCCATTCGTAGAAGCGATATCTTGGTGCGGGGGTGTCGGCGATGAGTGTGATGGGGGTTCCTATGATATATGATCCGTCGCCCGAACCACCGATCACGGTTAATGTGTGTGGATCGGTTGCGAATGTTGCTGTTAGTGTGTGTGCGGATTGGATGTTGTTAAAGGTGTAGTTTGTGGATATGGACACAGAGGAGCCATCGACTTGAAGCACTTGGATGTAGTAGCCAAGGGCGGGTTGAATGATCAGGGTTTGATCTGTTCCTTGGAAGGTGTAAGGGCTTTCGGGCGAGATGGTTCCCTCTCCAGAGGTTGTGGTTGTGATTTTGAATCGCGGGATTTGATTTTCGAGTGCACCCATGTCAACAACGCTTTCTTGAATGCGTGGATTGTTTGCTAAGTCAGTTGATTCTGTGGCGTAGAGATTGTTTCCTGCGTTGATGGCTGGAGATTGTGCTGCAAGTTGGAAATCTTCGTTTGCTGGGTCGATGAAGAGGGGTGCATTGGTGATGCATCCGTTTACGCCATGTTGTATTCCTGCTTCGGCACAGGTGTTACGAATGGTTCCCGATTCCGCAAGATTGAGGAGGTCGTTTCCGTTGTTGTTCCATGCGATACAATTGTTCAGTGTGCCACCGTAATAAAGGTACGCTGCCGATCCGTACGAATGTCCAGATGTGTTGTGAACGAGGGTGCAGTTGTTCAGTGTGCCGGCATTTTTTAAGTAGGCACCTGCAGCATCGGTTGTTGCTGAGTTGTTGATGAAGAAACAGTTGTTGAGAGTGCCTCCTGCTTGAAGATAAACGCCTCCACCTTGTACCGCTGCATTGTTGCGAAGGACGCATTTGGAAACTACGGCATTGCTTGTGATCCAAATTCCGCCACCCGATTGATCGGTATCAAGGTTGCCTGATGCTTGGGTGTAGCCGTTGGTGATGGTGAATCCTTCAAGCTTGCCTTGGGTGATTAAAACACCTCGCAGGGCATCGCTATCGAGTCCACCGTTGCTTCCTGGCGCACCTTTAATGTGTGTAACTTCTGGTCCGTTTACGGAACGAACGGTGATGGGTTTAGAGATTTGGAGTCGATTGTTGAGAGAGCCACCTTCTGCATAAATCCCATTGGTTGCAAGCACGGTTCCTCCTGCATCGATGCAATCTACGGCTGCTTGAAGAGTTCGTTTTGCCGTTGCCCAGGTTTGACCGTCGCCCGAATCATCTGGTCGAGTTGGGTTTACATATACAATGATTTTTGAAAAGAGCGTTTCTAGGGTGTGGTTGGTTTGTACGTTTGAGAAGGTGTAGGTGTTTGTTGGTTGAACGGCGATGCCATCTATGATTAAGGAGTCTATTTGATAGCCGTAATTAGGCTGAATTGAAAAGGTTTGGGTTTCACCTTGAATGATTTCGGGGTTAAGTGGAGTTACGGTTCCATTTCCACCTACCGTAGTGGTGATGGTGAAGCTAACGAGATTATTGTATTCATACGCACCCATATCAACCGTTCCTGCAATAATACGCGGGGAGTTAATTAAATCTTTTCCTGACGGTGCATAGAGATTGTTTCCAGCATTGATGCAGGGGGAGATTTCCAAGAGTTGGAAGTTGCCCGCTGATTCGTCGGCAAAGAGGGGGTTGTTGGTGATGCAACCGTCCACACCGTCGGTGATACCATCGGGAGCACAAAGGTTTATGGCCACCTCGCTTCCATAGATATTGGGATTGGATCCGGCGGTGTTGCCCCAAATTATCGAATTGTAGGCGGGTGTGATGGATATCCCGCCCCCTGATTGTCCGGCGGTGTTGTTTACTATGGTGCAGTTTCTTACGGTGGACCAGCAGGCCCCGCCACCAATCTTTGTGGAGTAGTTTCCAATAAAGAGACAGTTTTCTGCAGTGCCACGACACATACCACCGCCATAGCTGTATTCGCCCCCTGCCGTGTTGTTAGAAAAGATGCAATGGGTTGCGGTTCCTTTGTACATTCCGCCACCATTACTTTTTGCCCAGTTCCCAACCACTACGCAGTTCGAGACAACCGGATTTAATCCTGAGCATTCAATTCCGCCAGCTTGGGTTTCGTATCCGCCATCGGGCATCGTTCCGTTTACCATTCCGTTGGTGATGGTGAATCCACTAACGAGGCATTTGCTATTTTCTAGCGAGAAACAACGAACCTTTCCATCCCCATTTACGATAGTGCTATCTGGACCATTTACGCTCTTTACACAAATCTCTTTTCCAATTCGAATATCTTTGGAAAGCAGATAGGTTCCATTTGTAACCCAGACGATTCCGCCTGTAATTTCTTGCACATCGACTCCGGCTTGGATGCTCTTTTTTGCTGTACTCCAGCTTTTTCCGTCATTGTGGTTGTCGCCTGTGGAAGCTACATAGATTGATGCAGAGGCGGTCGATAAAACCTGAACGGTTAGCGTAGTTGAAACTCCTGTGGGAAATTCATCGTTGTATCCGGTTAGAGTGAGGGGATAGGTTCCCGGCGAGCTCCAAGTATGGTTGGTCGAGATCATTACATTGGTTGCAATAGTTCCATCACCAAAATTTAATGTAGAGTATATCACGGGACCAACGACTTTGATTTTGTAGGTGGTTTTATGTTCTTGATTTACTTTTGTTGAACCTGAGAGTGCCAGCTGAATAGATCCTGTTACGGTTCCTGTAATTTCGTCGCAACCAATGGTGGGAGGATTATTCCAACTTTCGCCATCAAGGTCGGTTCCCGATGAATAGGTACTGCTTCCTGCTCCGATGCAGGGCGAGTTGGTGGCAATGTGAGAGGTTGAAACCATCAGTGGGGCATTGGTGATATTTCCATTTGAACCATGTACAACGTCAGGGGAGCAACAAAATTGGTTGGGAGTTTGCATATCATAAAAATTATTTCCATCGTCTTCTGCCGTGTTGTACCAAAGAATGCAGTTTCTTGCGGTGCCATACTCGATTCCTCCCCCCGAGCTTGCCGTATTAAAGAGGAAGGTACAGTTGTTAGCCGTTCCGTCCGATATTCCGCCTCCATAATCGGCGTGGTTGCCCGTAAAACTGCAACTGGTGGCAATTCCTCCAGATAAACCGCCACCTCCTGAGGTTTCTGTTCTGTTTTCTGTTAAAGTTGAGTTGTTTAAGTTTCCTCCATTTTCAAAATAGACGGCTCCACCCCCTCCATCAGAATTGTTTTTAACAAATAGACAACGATTAACCGTTCCCACTGATTGGAAATAAATTCCGCCGCCTTTTTCTTCAGATTCATTGCTCAAAAAAGAGGAGTCATTTAACGTTCCTCCTGAATTGAAGTAGATTGCGCCACCTTTTCCTTTTGAATGATTTGTAGAAAAAATACAGTTCGAAATCGAGCAGCTACTGCTTTTGACGTATGCACCACCACCTTGTTGGTCTTCTCGGTCATCAAAATTGTCCTGAGTAAAACTATTGCGAATGGTAAAGCCGAGTAAAGAAGATCCCGAGTGCATATAAACGCCCCGAATGGAATCAAAACTATGATCACGAAGGGTACCTCGATCTCCTTCGATGATGGTAACGTTGGGTCCGTTGACTGATTTTACGGTGATATTGCGCATAATACAGATGCGGTTCCATGCGGTATGGTTCGGGGTAGGGGTGTGCCCTATGTTGTAGAGACCATTGGTTACGATTACCGTTCCCCCCGCCGCTACTTCATCTACTGCGGCCTGGATGGTTTTTAGCGCTGTGGCCCAGGTTGCTCCGTCGCCGGAGTCATCGGGGCGCGAGGCATCCACATAAAGAGTGTCGGCATTTACACCAAAGGTGACGGCGATGGTGTGGGTGGCTTGCACATTTGTAAAGGTGTATGTTTTGCTTGGAGAAACAGAGCTACCATCTATGGTTAGCGTTTCTACGCGATAGCCCGCAATGGGTTGGATCAAGAAGGTTTGGTTGTAGCCTTGAAAAACGCTGGCTGCTTCGGGCGTGATGGTTCCGTTCGCTCCTCCAGAAACAGAGATTGAATAAGAGGGAAGGGCAGGGGTTTCGTATGCGCCCATATCTACGGTGGAATTTATAATACGCGGATTTCCTGCAAAGTCTAACCCAGTTGGTGCGTAACTGTTTGTGCCTGCATCAATGCAGGGTGAGTTGGCTAAAATGTTAAAGTTTCCATTCGCCACATTGGCAAAGACAGGGTTATTGGTGATGCACCCATCTGTCCCAGGTGTTATATCAGACGATGCACAGGTGTACTCTTTGTGAATAGTGACGTTAGAGCCGTGAAAATCATCGATTGTATTTCCAGTTTTATTATTCCAGACAATGCTATTTCGGATGTAAACATCTCCAGAATAGGCCTCGACTCCTGCACCCGAATTATTTGCTCTGTTTTCTGTGATTACACAATTGTTTACGGTAGTTCCATGATGTAAACGAATGCCACCACCACTCCTTTTTGCGTAGTTATGATCCACAATGCAATTATTTATTGTTCCACCACCATCACAATAGACCCCGCCCCCAGAGCTTTGGACGGTCGTGTTGTCGGTAATTCGGCAGCTGTTGAGTTCGCCTCCGTTATTAAGATAAACTCCACCCGATTGTTCCCTTGTGGAAATGTTTTTAATGACCAAGCAACGATTCATTATTCCGCCGTACGAAAAAAAGACTCCGCCAGCAGAGGTTGCTACATTATTGCTGATGATGCAGTCGTTGAATGCCGTTCCTTTTGTGCAGGTCGCACCACCTGCCCGATAGGCTGAGTTGTTGGCGATGAGACAATGATTTAGAGAACCCCCAACATGGGAGGAATCGCTATGCAGTCGTGCGCCTCCTCCTTCACCATAACTGCTTTTTACTGAGTTTCCAACGAGGGTGCAATTAGTCAAAACCCCACCAAAAATCAAGTTGACTCCGCCCCCGCCATTTCCTGCACTATTTTCTTCGAAATCGCAATTTTTAAAATGACCGCCTGATAAAAAGGTTGCACCTCCTGCTCCATAATTGGCTTCGTTGTTTTTGATTAGACAATCCGTCACGGTTCCTCCCGCATAGAGAAAAGCTCCGCCGCCATTTCCTGGGGCATATTCATAGTGTGCTGCAACGTTTCTTGTGAACAGACAATTTGAAACCACACAATCTTCTGTTAGCCAAACACCTCCACCCGATTGGTCAAAATAGGAGTTGCCTGTATTTCTGGTGTATCCATTTTCGATGGTGAAGCCAATTAGCGAACAATCGTTGGTCATAAAAACACCTCGTACGGAATCAGCGTCGTTTCCACCGTTCGTCCCTGCGGCTCCTTGTATGGTCGTGAATTCGGGGCCATTCACCGATTGCACGATAATGGATTTTGTGATGCAAACCCGATTTGTTGTTGAATATCCAGGAGTCACGTTGCCGCCTGTTTTATAGATTCCATCTTTCACAAGCACCGTGTCGCCTGTGCTTGCGGCGTCTACAGCATCTTGAATGGTGGTGGCGGCGGTTGCCCATGAATTGTATGGAGTAGTTGGGGTGGAATTGTTTACATCCACATACAATGTTGCGGCCCAACTTTGGGCAGTAAAAATCAAGCTGACAATTAAATATAGTGCGCTCTTTTTCATAATCCATCCTCCATCAATTGTTTTTCTTTTGATTTTTAAACGTATAAAGATCCGCCACGGGGCGGATCTTTTTTGTTGTTAGGGTTTTAATTTTACTTCTATTTCGTAGAATCCAGCTCCTTCGGTGTTGTGTACGGTGTCGGTGTAGCTGTTTTGTGGGTAGTCGATACCG